>JAABUJ010001321.1_pt1 | contig 37464 bp, 44 predicted proteins | sample 5559131 | NCBI WGS metagenome assembly JAABUJ01 (sample SAMN10711875, study PRJNA513366) | rock metagenome | isolation source: Antarctica rocks | place: Antarctica: Victoria Land, Mt New Zealand nord | collected 2016-01-07 | reverse complement strand
GCCTACGAGACCGTCTACAACACCATCCGTCCTCATCAAGCCCTCGACTATCTGACGCCCCACGAGTATCTTGACCAACACCAGGAGGCAGCGTGATCGGTGTAAAGCATCACCTGAACCCATACAATAGATTGTGCTGGCGCTCGGTCGTCCCGTAGAATGTCCGGTGCGTGGGTGCGCGTCCCGGGGCGTGCCGATGTAGCTCAGTTGGTAGAGCAGGCGCTTCGTAAGCGTCATGTCGCCGGTTCGAGTCCGGCCATCGGCTCCATTTCTCTCGCTCGGAACGGGAGTCATGCCGCACCCGGTCCGCCGTTCGGTGATGGAGTACAGGTAGCATGTATCGCGAAATTCGAGACACCCAACGCACCATGGAAAGCGTCCTGGAGCACGTACGGACCGCGATCCTGGCTGAGAACACCCGCGACATGAACGAACACGCCGGCGCGGCCCAGGCCGGTATCGTTCTGGCCAAGCAACGGCTGGCTGCCATTCATGACGAAGGAGACGGTGGCGGACCACGGGTGGATCGCCACTTTCTCGACACAGCGGTGACCGCGCTGGAGCGAGCATTTGCCCAGGCTGAGCACGTCGCCATGGCAGCCAACGCCGGAGAGATGCGGGGCTATCTGGTCGACTTCAAGACCTACACAGACTATGCCGATGCGTATCTCCGCGCCGCGCTGGGCATGGCGGGGATCTAGAGGATGATTGCGCACATCGTTCTACGAGACCGCAACTAGCGCAATTTCCACCTGAGCCGCCTCGGACCACAGGCCGTCTTTGAACGGAGTGCCGAGCGTCACGCCAGACATGCACCCCGCCCGCACTGCATCGGGTGTGCCGTAGACCCGAATATTGGTGTCGGTAAGGCCACGCCATATCCCGTCGCTCTCACTTTCCCACACCACTGCAGCGGACCTTCCCACATTCCGGTCCAGTAATCGCGCAACGCCCGCCACCGCTTCGTCTCGAAGCAGCCGGCTGCGCTCACGTTTCGTGTCTTCCGGGACCTGGTCCGGCAGGCGCGCGGCCCGCGTGCCCGAACGCTGCGAGTATTTAAACACGTGCATGCCGTCGAAGCTGCACTGGCGGATGAAGTGATACCCCTCGTCAAATTCCTCGGCGGTCTCACCGGGGAAGCCGACCATCACATCGCTCGTGATCGTGACGCCGGGCACGGCGGCGCGGCAAGCCTCGATCATGGCCGCGAACTGATCGGGCGTGTAGGTACGCTGCATACGCTGCAGCACACCCGCACTGCCCGACTGGAGCGGCACATGCAGATGGCGGCACAACCGCGGGCTGTGCCACAGTCCTAACCAGGCTGGATCGAAATCTCCCGGCTCCAGGGAGCTGACACGCACGCGCCGCACCGTTGTTTCGGCCAGTATCCGCTCCAGCAACCCTCCCAGATCCGGGTACTGATCGGCATCTTCCCCGTAGCTGCCCAGATCAACCCCAGTCAGCACCACTTCGGCGTGGCCTTCGCGCACCAGCGACCGTACCCGCCGGATCACGTCCTCGGGTGCTAGGCTGCGCGACCGCCCGCGCGCCCGTGGAATGATGCAGTAGGTGCAGTGCGAGTCACATCCATCCTGCGCCTTGACCATCGCCCGCGTGCGTTCCTGTCCGGCGGGCCGATCAAGATACTTTTCGGAATCGGCGAAGTAGAGCTGTTCGGGCGCGGTACGCTGCAAGCGTCCCTCGACCAGCGGCACCAGTCGCTCTTTATCACGATTGCGGACCACCATCGTTCGTTCGTCGGTCAGCGCCTCGCCTACGATGCTGGCATAACAGCCGGTGGCGACCACCAACGCATCGGGATTGGCCCGCCGGGCCTGAGAGATGGCCTGTCGCGACTTTTTATCCGCGACGTGCGTGACGGTACAGGTGTTGACCACATACACGTCTGCCCACCCTTCGTACGGCACGCATTCGTACCCCGCCGCCTGGAACTGACGCGCCAGCAGATCGGTCTCGCTCTGGTTCACCTTACAACCGAGTGTGGTGAAGGCCACGCGGGGTGCGGTTCTGTCGCCCATCGGCAGTCTAGGGAGCGAGCCGGTGGATGTCACGGGGAAACAAGGTGGTTTCACGAATATTGTCTGCTCCGGTCAGCCGCAGCAGCAGCCGCTCCGAACCGATGGCGAAGCCCCCCTCGGGCGGCATCCCATACTTAAAGGCCTGCAGATAGCCCTCAAAGGGCTCGGGATTGATGCCCCGCTCCTGCATGGTCTGGATCAGCTGCTCATAGCGATGGATACGTTGAGCGCCGCTCACCAATTCCTCGCCTTTAAAGAGCAGATCAAAGCCGAACGAGTACTCCGGGTCTGCCGGGTCGGGCATCGTATAAAAAGCGCGCTTGGCCGTCGGGTAGTGCGTCACGAACACAAAATCCGAGTCGTATTCCTGCGAAGCCCACTCGCCAAGCCAACGCTCGTCCCGGGGGGACAGATCAAGCTCCGCCGCCCGATCCTCTCCATGACGATCCAGAATGATTTGCTGTGCCTCACGAAACTTGAGGCGCGGTACGTCGCCAAAACGCGGTGGATCGACGCCCAATAGTGCCAGATCGGCCGGATGTCGGTTGGTGGCAGTGTCAATCATGTGCTGTAACACACCAATCAGCACATCCAGCACCTCGGTGTAGCTCTCAATAAAGCCCATCTCAAGGTCCAGACTGTTGTACTCGTTCAGGTGGCGAACGGTCGAGTGTTCTTCGGCACGAAAGGCTGGACCTATCTCAAATACCCGCTCGAACACTCCCACCATAATTTGCTTGTACAGCTGCGGACTCTGGGCCAGAAAGGCAGGCCGACCAAAGTAATCCAGTTTGAACACATTGGCGCCGCCTTCGGTCGCCGTCCCGGTGATCTTGGGCGTGTGGATCTCGATAAAGCCGCGCGGCGTCAAATAGTCGCGGAACCCAGCCAGGAGATCAGAGTAGAGCCGGAAGGTGGCCTGCTTGCGCGGATGGCGCAAGCCGACCGGAGCGTTGTTCAGATACACATCCAGTGAGGGCTTGAGGATCTTCTTGTTGATCTCGAACGGTAATACCTCGCTAACCGGCGAGATGACCTGCAGATCGGCATCGCGGATCTCCACACCATTCGAGGCGCGCTCCTCCGCCTCAGCTGTGCCTTCGACGGAGACCACCGTTTCGACCTGCAATCCTTCCAGCTTCGTGATCTGCTCTGGCTCAAGAATGACCTGAGCCACACCAGTCCGGTCGCGCAGGACCAGAAAGTTCACCCCGCCGAACTTTCGGATGGCGTGAACCCACCCTTCGAGGCGCACGCGCTGACCGACACAACCCGGCAATTGACTGGTGAGAGCTCGCTGCAACCTAGTCGTGTCCGTCATCTGCTCTCTCAGTACTGGGTCGGCCAGGTATCGGGATTCTCGGCATCCTGTTCCGCCTCCTCGGGCGATTCGTGCTCGGCCAGGTGGTCGAGATATTTGTCGGCGGTCAGTGCGGCAATCGATCCATCGGCGGCAGCCGTCACGACCTGCTTGAGCGGGTTCTTGCGCACGTCGCCAGCCACATAGACGCCAGGACAGCCGGTTGCCATGCTTTCATCGACCTCGATGTAGCCGTTCGCATCCACATCCACGCATGCGCCGAACATTTTGGTGTTCGGGATATTGCCGACGTAGACAAACAGCCCGGTCAAGGGAAGATCGTACACCCGATCCTCTTTGAGTTCCCGCACCGCAACCGACTCCACCTTGCTCTCGCCGTTGACCCGTTCCACCACGGCGCTGGTGATGAATTCGATCTTCGGGTTCTTGCGGGCGCGATCGACCAGGACGCGCTGAGCGCGAAACTCGTCGCGACGATGAATGATCGTGACCTTGGACGCATACTTGGTGAGATACAGGGCTTCATCCAGGGCGGCATCGCCGCCGCCCACGACCGCTACCTCTCGATCTCGAAAAAACGGCCCATCGCACACGGCACAGTAGGACACACCCTGGCCCCGTAACGCATCTTCGCCCGGCACTTGCAAGGTGCGCGGCGCCGCGCCGGTGGCAATGATAATCGCTCTGGCCTTATATACTTTTCCGTCCGTGGTACAGACCTTTTTGATCGTCCCGCTAAAGTCCACCTCAGAGACTTCGTCGCCGATGCTGAACTCGGCGTTGAAGTTCTGCGCGTGCTCCATCATCATCATGGAGAGCTCGGGGCCTGTAGTCATCTTGATACCGGGATAGTCCTCCACCTCGGACGTCGTGGCGATCTGACCGCCCGGCATCTCTCGCTCCAGCACCAGTGTCGAGCGCATAGCCCGAGCGGCGTACAGCGCCGCCGCCATCCCAGCCGGCCCACCGCCGATAATCAGCACATCCCAAATAGTGTCGCCGTTGTTAGTATTCATCGCCATGCTTTTCCGTCAATTGTTTGGTTGCCGCCTCGAGTAGTAGACCCCATTAAAACCTGATGTCACGATTCTTGCGAGCTTTCTTGGACGCCTTGCGCGGATTGCCTCGCTTCTCGGTCGAGAGAGTTGGCTCGTGCACCTGCTCGCGCGGCTGCACCATCCTCGGGCGTCCCGGTATCTGGCCGAGTAAATTTTCCGAAGCGCTTATCTCGCATCCCGCGGCGCGACAGTGCTCACGCACCTCGACATCATTCGAGACCACCACCACCCGCCCGACCCGCGCCAATTCCTGAGCCTGCGACACGATCACGTCGTCCGCCGACTGCCCTCGGGCGGAGTACAGCGTCATGATTCGACCCATTTTGCGACTGTGGACGTGTGCCCGCGTGCCTCCGCGCCCGTCAAACACTACCACGATATCGTCGTTCACCAGCCGGGGTGAGCTGGCCAGGGTTTGCACCAGGACGTTTCGGGCGTGCTCCATACTCCCCTGTTCCAGCGACTGCAACCGTGGATCGGCGCGAATTACGTTATAGCCGTCAATAATAATGTGGCGCATAAGGCCCCGCACGATTTTACCATGGACTTGACGAAAGCGATCGTCCGCAAGCTCGATATAGACAAATGGCGACCGGGCCTCCGCACCCAATCGCCATAATGCTCTGGTGGGCGATACTGGACTTGAACCAGTGACCTCTGCGATGTCAACGCAGCGCTCTAGCCGCCTGAGCTAATCGCCCTCGCGAGTGATTATACGGAGAACGTCACGAATCGGCCAATAAGAAATGAGGACATCATGCCGTCGTTGAGATCTTGGGCCGCGAATCGCGCACCCGTGTTGGCCGCCATGGCATTTCTCTTCCTGTCCATGGCCATCATTATCCTGGTGAGCGTGCTCCGTTGAGCACCGACGCCTCGACGTCCGATGAAGCGCGACACCGAGCCCCCGACCAGGAGCGTATCGCGGCCGCGGTACGCTCCATCATTGAGGCCCTGCACGAAGATCCCAACCGGGAAGGGTTGAGGGATACTCCTGCTCGGGTCGGGCGCATGTATGCCGAGGTCTTCGCTGGACTTCGCCAGGATCCGGTCAAGGTGCTCCAAACCGGTTTCGACGAAGGTCACGACGAAATGGTGGTGGCGCGAGACATCTCGTTCTTCAGTATGTGCGAGCATCACTTCCTACCGTTCTTCGGTGTGGCCCACATCGGCTATGTGCCACGGGGGCGAATCGTGGGCATCAGCAAGCTGGCGCGGGTTACCGAGATCCTGGCTCGCCGTCCGCAGGTGCAAGAGCGGATGACCACACAGATCGCGGACGCCATCGTCCAGGCCATGAATCCGATGGGCGTCGGCGTGGTGATCGAGTCGGAACATCTGTGCATGATGATGCGCGGCATCCGGAAACCGGGAAGCCGCATCGTGACCAGCGTCAATCGAGGCGTGTTTCGGACGGATCAGCGCACCCGCGCCGAGTTCCTCAGCCTAGCCGGGATAACCTCGCACTAGTTGCCACCTCTCGGTGAAGGCGGTACACTATGGTGGTCCGCGAGCGGGTGTAACTCAGTGGTAGAGTGTCTGCTTCCCAAGCAGAAAGCCGTGGGTTCGAATCCCATCACCCGCTCCACTTTCGTTTCGTGGGTGGTATGAACCTCATCTTTGAACGCGGCGACCGTGACGTCCCCTCCGGTCATGCCCTGATTTACTTTCGCGCGGAGGACGGCGCCATACTGGCGACGTACGTCAGCGTACCTCCTATTCCGTTCAACCTCGGCAAATTCGTTCCGGCCTTTCTGGCCGGCGCCATGGAAGGGCTCGATTTGGGAAGCAACATGGTTACCACACCGCTGCCTCCCAGCCCCGAGGAAGTGGCTGGGATCGAGTACCTCCGTGCTCTGGCCGACCGGCGGAGCGACGACCTGATTTTTGCGGGCGGCGCCAACCGGTCGGACATCATGCGACTCATGTCCGAAGCCGCCGAAGCCGCTCGCCAGTACGGCGAGCTGTACGAACAGTCGTCCCTGCCCGACAGCGCCGCGCCGGCAGCCGAGCCGGCGCGTCTGGACGAGCAGTTTGCTGGGTTGAGTGAACAGGAGAAGCTGAATCAACTCACCACACTCACCGGGCGCCTGCGGGACTCGCTCGGCATGGGTGAACCCGACGTGGACATCGAACGGGATATGCAGACGCTGGGCGCTGCCTTGCCCGCCAAGTATCATGTCGGCGATTTAGTGGTCGCCGCTGCCATTCGTGGCGAACGCGGACAAAAATTGGCGCAGCTCTACCTGGAGCGGTGCTTCAAGCTGTATCACGAAGAGTATCTCGATCTGGAACGAATCGACCGCGAGATCGACGAGATTGCAGATTGATCTCCCCTCGGGCCGGCTCTCACTGGACCGGGTTCAGGTCATGGGGATCCTCAACCGCACCCCCGACTCGTTCTACGATGGCGGCGAGTACCTCAGTCTCGACGCAGCCGTAACCCACGCCCGCCAGATGGTCGCGGACGGCGCCGGTCTGATCGATGTCGGCGGGGAAAAGGCGGGTCCGGGAGACCCGGTATCAGTGTCCGAGGAGATCCGACGGGTGATACCGGTCATTGAGGCGCTCCACAGCGACCTTTCCGTCCCCATCTCGATCGACACCTTCAAACCTCAGGTGGCGAAGGCCGCTGTGGCAGCGGGGGCCGGCGTCATCAACGGCATCAGTGGGCTGGCCGATCCCGCCTTGCGTCGCATCGCAGCCGAGTCGGGCGCGGCAGTGGTGATCATGCACATACAAGGAATGCCGCGGGTGGCCACCCCACGTCCGCGCTACCGAGACGTCATTGCAGAAGTGCGCGAGTTTCTGGAGCGACGAGCCCAGCAATGCGTGACGGAGGGCATTCCAGCGGGGCGGATCATCATTGACCCGGGACCGGGGTTCGGCAAGACCACTGAGCACGATCTGGAAGTTCTACGCCACCTTGCTCACCTCACCGCCCTGCCATACCCCGTGCTGCTAGCCGCATCACGTAAAAAGTTCATCGGAGACCTGCTTGACGCCGACATCACCGAACGCCTGGAAGCCTCGTTGGCCGTGGTAGCGTGGGGCGTACTGCAGGGAGTGAAGCTAGTGCGAGTACACGACGTGCGCTCGACCCGCAGGGTGGTAGCCATGACCGAAGCGGTCTTGCATCCCGAAATGATAGGGACATGAGCCAGGACTCCGAGCGCCGGCCAATTCAGCGTATGGCTCCCGACCTGGCGCTCAAGATCGCCGCCGGAGAGGTCGCGGAACGGCCGGCTTCCGTGGTCAAGGAGCTGATCGACAATGCCATCGACGCGGGCGCACAGCACATTCGCCTTGAGATACGCGAGGCCGGCCTCAAACTCATTCGGGTCACCGACGACGGTCACGGCATCCCCCGCGCGGAGGTTGAGCTGGCGTTCGCCTCGCACGCCACCAGCAAGATCCACCAGTGGGACGATCTCGAACAACTGACCACGCTTGGCTTCCGCGGCGAAGCGCTGGCATCGATCGCAGCAGTATCGAGGATCGAAGTCCAGACCCGTTTCGCGGACGAAACGGTGGGAACGCGGGTACGCGCCGAACACGGCGAAATCCTGGAGCAGTCGCCGTGCAGCACGCCGCGTGGCTTGCGGATCAGCATATCCGACCTGTTCGGCAACGTTCCCGCCCGCAGAAAGTTCGTGCGCTCGTTGCGAGCCGAGGGCGGCCAGATACAGAGCGTGGTGATGCAGTACGCGCTGGCCCAGCCAGGCGTGCAGTTCACCCTGAGCCTCGATGGGCGGGATACCTTTATGAGCCCGGGCAGCGGCAATTTGGCCGATGTCATGGCCGCCGTACACGGTCCGACTACGATTGAATCGCTCCTGCGCGTCGACTGGCAAGAGCATGGGATACGCATCGAAGGGCTGATCTCACGGCCCTCCCTCAGTCGATCGAACCGATCGGCGATCTCGGTCTTTGCCAACGGCCGGCCAATCCAGAATCGAAGTCTGATCTTTGCCCTGGAAGAGGCATACAGCGGCTTCCTGATGATCGGGCGCCATCCCGTTGCCGCGGTTCACCTGGTGCTGCCGCCCGGCGAGATCGATGCTAATATTCATCCGGCCAAGAGCGAGGTGCGCTTCGCTCGCGATCGTGAGGTTCACGGCGCCTTGCATCGGTCCATCGGCACTACGCTGCTCGAGATGCGGCTCAATCGCACCGCCCAATTGGACACACACCTGTTCGCCACCGTGGAGGCGGAGGAGCTTCCCACTCAGCCCGCCCTGGGCGGGTCCCTCCACGCCGCCGAGCCGGTCGGCGCCGCGCCTGCGCCGTCCGCTCTTCCCGCCTTACGGGTGTTTGGCCAGGCCAACCAGACCTTTATCATCGCGGAGGGGCCACAGGGTTTGTACATGATCGACCAGCACGCGGCCCATGAACGAGTCCTCTTCGACCGCCTGGATCTCCAGCTGGAGGCCGGCGAAGTACAGACGCAACCGCTGCTGGAGCCGGCCTCGCTCGCCATTTCAGCGACCCAGATGCTGGCGCTGGAAGAGAACGAGGAGCTCCTGGCCAGCGCTGGCTTCGATCTGGAGCCGTTTGGTAGCGATGCCTGCCTGATTCGCGCGGTACCGGCCCTGGCCGGACCTGCCAGCCCCGCTCAACTGGTCAGTGAGGTCTTGACCGAGTTAGAGAATCTGCCCGAGCCGGCGGCAGCACGCGAGCGCGCCCTGGCGTCCATGGCTTGCCAGGCCGCCGTCAAGGCGGGGGCAACGCTGGACGTACAGGAGATGCGCGAACTGGTATCTCAGTTGGAGCGAACGCTGCGGCCCGACACTTGCCCGCACGGCCGGCCCACCATGATCCACCTCAGTCATTCACAATTGGAGCGCGAGTTCGGCCGGCGCTGATAGACTTTACGTCAAGTTCCAGCTCTGGTATACTACAGCCGGCCCCACCTCGTGGGGCTTACTTCCTGTTCTGGGCCGGCATGCGCCGAAGACTCAGGACATACCCAGGGGAAGGAGGGCCCTTGAACGCGTACGAAATGACCTTTATCGTCCGGTCGGACCGAGACGAGGACCAAATCCGGGGCGTGGTGAACACCATCACGGGCCGGATCGAATCAGATGGCGGTGAGATTCTGGCCACGATTCCCTGGAACCCGCCACGCCGCCGCATGGCCTATCCCATCCGCGATTTCAGGGATGGATTCTACGTAACCACGGTGTTCAACCTGGACGGGCAAGCACTGCGGCCGATTGAAAACGCGCTAAAGCTCAACGACAATATCTTGCGATATCTTCTGGTGCAGGCCACCGACAACATGGTGAAGCAGGCCCAGCAGCGGGTGCATCAGGCGGCTGCCGCGGCTGCTCCGCGCGAACCTATCGCCCAGCCACAGCCGGACCTGGTTCCCCCTGAAGGGGCCGCACTGGAGCCTGTTCTGCCCGCACCGGACCTCGCGCTTCCCGCGGAGGAGACTCCCGCGACACCACCTGAAACGGCTGATTTGGCGCCCATTGCCGCTGCCCCACCGGCAGATTCCACTATAGAAGCAATCGATGCCCTGCCCGAACCCGTGGCAGTTGCACCCGGAGTATCTAGCACCGAAGCGCCGGAGGAGTAGGAAACATGGCAAGCCTCAATAAATGCATGATCATCGGCAATGTCGGCAAAGATCCGGAGATGCGCTACACACCCAGCGGCTCTCCGGTCACCAGCTTTAGCGTTGCGGTCAACCGCAGGCGCAAGTCCGCCGACGGTGAACAACAGGACGAGACCGAATGGTTCAGCGTCAGTTGCTGGGATAAGCTGGCGGAAATCGCCAATCAGTACCTGTCGAAGGGGAAGCCGGTCTACATCGAAGGCCGTCTCCGCACTCGCTCCTGGGACGATCAGCAGACCGGCGAAAAAAAGTACCGGACGGAACTGATCGCATATGAGATGCAGCTGCTCGGCCAGCGCGGTGACTCCTTTGGTGACGAGGGATCCGGCCGGCCGGCAGCAACGGCGTCCAGCTCTGGTGGCAACGAAGACTTCGACAATATGCCGTTCTAAACATCAGCCGGATGAGTACCACTCGCCCGGCTCTGTTCCCCTCAGGAGGATCATTTGGCAAGCCACGCACCTTCCGGCAATTACGGTCCGCGTCCGAGCGGCCCGCCCGGCGCCGGCCGCCCTCGCCGCGATTATCGCCCGTACAACCGGCGCCGTCCATGTCAGTTTTGCGTCGACCACGTCTCAGAAATCGATTACAAGGATCTGGGCCGGCTGCGACGCTACATTTCCGAGCGCGGTAAGATCGAACCGCGCCGCAAGACCGGAACCTGTGCCAAACACCAGCGTCGTCTGACGGTGGCCCTCAAGCGGGCCCGCGTTCTGGCCCTGTTGCCGTACACGCCGGAACAGGCTAACCGGATCGGCATCTAGCATCCGTTCCACCCCAGTACTGCAGGAGCAATAGTGAACGCGCAACCCGACAAAGAAGTCCGTCGCAGACGTAAGGCGCCACCGCGCCGCGCCCCGGTCATGATCGAACATGCCCAGAGCACGCCGTTTCTTTTTGGCTGGGGATCACATCTGAACCGTCACGAGCGCGAAGCGGCGAAGGAGCGGATCGCGCTCTTCGGCGGTATCGCGCTGGCGGTGGTTATCCTCGGCCTCTTGGGCTGGGGAGTGCTCAAAGACAACGTGATCGACCCGAACCGACAAGCGGCGGCAAACAACGTGCCCATCGCCTCCGTCGGCAACTTCACCGTGACCACCGGCTTCTTCAAGAACTTCGAACAGTTCCGCTACAACCAATTGACGCAGGAGGTTGCTCAGTTGCAGCAGTCCGCCGCGTCGCTCAAGAAGAACGATCCACAACTGGGGCAGATACAGGCCCAGGTCTCGAGCGTCCAGCAGGAGCTTGGCAATCTAGCGCCAGCGGCCCTTACCAATTTGCTGGACGATTCCACACTCATCCAGCGATCCTCAATACTCGGTGTGACGCCCTCGAAGAAAGCCACCGACGCCGCTATGTTCCAACTGGAGAAGGCCCAGGGTGGGAAGGTTCACCTCCAACAGTTCATTCAGAGCACCGGCCTGACTAGCGACCAGTTTCGCATGCTGGTGGTCGGCGACTACTTGCGTGGCAAGGTGGCCGCGGTCCTCGCCAAGAAGGTGCATCCATACCAGTTGAAGGTACGCGCCAGCCACATTCTGGTCCCGGCCAAGCAGAAAGCTCTGGCCCAACGGCTGCTGCATGAAGCCGAACACGGCGCCAACTTCGCCGCCCTGGCCAGGAAGTACTCGACCGACACCGTCAGCAAGAAGGCAGGAGGCGATCTGGGCTTTGTGGCCAGAGGCGCCATGGTACCGGCCTTCGATCGGGCGATCTTCTCCATGAAGGTTGGCCAGTTCCGCCTGGTGCAGAGCAGGTACGGCTGGCACGTGATCAAGCTCACCGGCCGGCGGCAGGTCAAGAGCACTCCCGCCGAGCTGCAGCAGGCCAAAGACGCCGCGCTGGCCAGCTGGATCCAGCTACAGGAGGCGAAATTGCACGTCCAGAAGTTCGTGGCCCCGGCCAACCTTCCCAACGTGCCTGGCGCCGCCGCGGCCAGCGCCCAGCTCCCTGGTCAAACAGTTCCCGGCCAGACAGTTCCCGGTCAGACGGTCCCTGGTCAGCCTGGCGTGCAGGTCCCGGCCCAGCCTGGAGCAGTCGTACCAGGTCAACCAGGATCGAAGCCGTCGGTCCCCAACACCGGCAAGCCGGCGGCTCACCCGGGCAGCGGCAAAAACGGCTCAAAGCCGTAATCTATCGACCGGCCAGCGAAGAAGGGCAGCCGTTGTTCGGCTGCCCTTCTTTCGTGCTACGCGCCGCCGCCGGCCACCCTACTTTGACTTCATCCCCTCCCGCTCTTATACTTAGCGGTACTAGGTAGTAGCATAACTAGGTAGGTGGAGAAACGATGGCCAAACGACGATCCATGGTTCGCGAGCTGCTCGAAACAGCGGTGCTCACGATCGCCATATTCCTGGTGGTCCGCGTCGCGCTGCAGAACTTCAAGGTCGAGGGCGAGTCGATGGAGCCCAACCTGCACAACGGCGAGTACATCCTGGTCAACAAAGTCGATTACCTGATCCAGTCGCCGCATCGCGGCGATGTCATCGTGTTCCAGGCGGTTCCCGCCGGCCACCCGGACAAGGACTTTATCAAGCGTGTGATCGGCCTGCCCGGTGAAACCATCGCGGTACGCAACCTGGCGGTGTACATTAATGGTAAGAAGTACCCTGAGCCATACATCACCGATCCGCCGCAATACCCCTTTGGCCCGGAGAAGGTCCCGCCGAACGACTATTTCGTCCTGGGAGATAATCGAAACAATAGTCAGGACTCGCATCTCTGGCACTGGCTGCCCAAGAAGTACATCATCGGCAAGGCCTGGGTCTCATACTGGCCCCCCTCCGATCTCCATCTTTACGATGTCAACCCCGTTCACGTGCTCAAGTCCATCGAGGGAGTGTTCCATGGCTAGCTACTCCAGGGAACTGTTGAAGGGCGCGGCCGATACGCTGGTGCTCTCCGCCTTTGCCGAAGGGGAGAAGTACGGCTACCAGGTGGTCAAGGAGCTGGAGAGACGCAGCGAGGGGTTCTTTTGCCTCAAAGAAGGCACGCTCTACCCCATCTTGCACCGCCTCGAAAAGCAGGGATTGCTGGCCGCCCGGTGGGAATCGATGCCCAGCGGCAGTGAGCGACGCTATTACTCGCTCACCGCCAGAGGGGAACGCGCCCTGAGTGACAAGCTGACCGAGTGGCAGAGCTTTGTCCAGGCGGTAGGCCGCGTCACCGGATCGATGAGGCTAGACTGGACAGGGAGTTGACGACACCATGGGACGAGACATGATGGACCACTGGGTTCAGACGCTGCGTCTGCCGCGCCGCCGGCGCCAGGACATCACCCGTGAACTGCAGGCGCACCTGGACGAATCGCGCCGTGAGCTACTGCTGGCCGGCTGGCAGCCGGAGGACGCCACGCGCGAGAGCATCGAGCGCCTCGGCGATCCCGCCGAGATCGCGGATGGCTTCCAGCGCGTCTATCGCCCATCGCGCCGCAACCAGTTCGGGATGGCTGTCGCCCTGGCCACGGCCATGGTCCTGGGCGTCTACGGCATTGGTGGCGGGCTGGTTTCCGCCAATCCCACCCGCACGCACCACCACCCCGTGCCCCATCACGTGACCCTCCGTCCTCAATAGCGGCAGCGCCCGCGGCACGGTCATCATCCATTCGGTGGGGATTGAGGACACGGACGATCGCAGTGCCGATTGGCGCCAAGCGCTCGAACCGGCGTAATTCTCGCGCGAAAGGCACCCCTCGACTTGTACGATACTCTTGTCAAGAGTGCAGGCTGTCCAGCCGCCTGTACCAACCTCTCTCCACGGCCGAGCCTATTCAAACGCAGACCATGGCGGAGGGTGTCGTGCTGCCCATCGCGATCGGTTTGGCCGGCGTGCTGCTGCTGATCCTCCGCACGTTTTCCGATACCGGCGCGGTGAAGCTATCCTACCTCTTCGTGCTTCTCGCCGTGGCCTGGATGTTCGTCATCGCGGCAGTAGTTCGCGGGTACTCTCAGGCTCTAGCCCAGCGCGAACGGACCATCCAGTGAGACAGCATAGCCCTGTACAAACCTCGCCAATAGGCCTCCTACAGCACATGGTCGCCGTTTCGATCGTGCGAGGGACACCATGATCTGGTTGCTCTGTGACTACGGCGAGGTACTGAGCCAGGCACAGCCCGCCGGCGAACGGTCGGCCCTGGTTGCGGCGAGCGGCCTGGACGAACTCGACTTCTGGCGTGCCTACTGGGCTCACCGGCCCGCCTACGACCGGGCCGACATCACCGCCCAGGACTATTGGGCCGCCGTGCTCGGCAGGCCCGCCGACCCTCGGCAGGTGCGCGATTTGACCGCCCTGGACGTGGCCAGTTGGCTCCACGCCAACCCCGCCGCCGTGGCCTCCGCCAATCGCGCCGGCCGGCGAGGATATCGACTTGCCATCCTATCCAACGCCCCCATCGAGGTCGCCGACGCGATAGACCGCGCGCCCTGGCTGGCCGGCTTCCAGCCCCGTGTCTTCAGTTGCCGGCTGCGCCTGACCAAACCAGACCCAGCGGTGTACCTCAAAATCCTCGATCATCTTGCCGCACAGCCGGAGGAGATCGTCTTTTTCGACGACCGTCCCGAGAATGTCGCCGCCGCCCGAGCCGTCCGCATCCAGGCCCATCTCTTCACCGACGCGTCTCAACTCGACGAACTAACGCCAGTCTAGCGAGGAGAGATCCGCGAGCGCCTGTCATTGCCTATCCCGAAGCCACTGCGATCTGCTGCCCATCGCACAGCAACACGTGAAGCGTGTAGCGAACGAGCGTCACGCCTCCTACTCGATAGTGATACAACCGAATCAACTTCACCAGGTGGAGGCGGCCGAGTATGGCTACTCAGCCGCCTCCGTTATTGCGTTCGCTCGCTCTATGGAATGTGGAAGTGGAAGACCCACGGCCCTCCGCTCGGTATCGGCGTCGCCCCCGCCAGCAGTTCACGGGGATTCACCACCAGGGACCACTCCCCGTGTTTACTCGTCAATGATGCCAGATAGCTAACAACAAACTGACCGTCAGCTGTCCTCCAGGACCGTGCGTCGCCGTTGACTCCAGGCGTCCAGGTCGATGGCTGCTCCGAGTTCCAGTCCGCAGCAGCGAGAACGGGCATGAACTGGGTCGTGTTGATTGCCGCGCCCCGAAGGTACAATCGCGTTTCGCTGGGCGAAAGCGCCACCCGCTCCAGTGTGACCGACTGGCCTGCAACGGTCACGGTCTGCCCCACATTCACCTCGCGGCTGTCTGCCTGGCCTCCGAGCGGAGCCCTACTCGCGCGGGGGACGGTGAAGTCGAAGACAAACTGGCGTGAGTCTGCTTGGGGAACAACGACTGGCGTCGCCTGCAGGTTGGCGATATCTCTCTGACGGAGGGCCGTGAAGAGCGGGATCGCCAGGTGGAGTCTCAGCTGTCCGTCGCGTGACGCCACGCCGGCTGCGTCAAAACTCTCAACGTACGCGCCACCAGCTTCATTCTCGGGTCCACCAAGGAACGTGAGCGTGTGACCCGCGTCATCGCTGAGCGAAGAGTCTGACAGCACGCGCCGCTCTAGGGGCTGACCATCAGGCTGTTGGACGGCGTAAGCGACGACGACCCGGTTGGTATCGGCGTACGCCCATTGCAGCGTCACCGTGTACCCTGCGATAGTCTGCGACAGATTCAGCGTCTGGCCGAGCTTGTTCGCCACCACGTGCCGCATCCCGCCGTCGGTATTGAGCACCCGCTGAATCATGGAGATGGATTGATACGCCGCGACGGGTATGGCGACGATGACCAGCAACACCAGGACCGCCGGGAGGACGCCAAGACGTCTTGGTAACCACCTCGCAGGATTGAAACGGCGTGCGAATGTTGCTTGCCGTGGGTGCTGCCGGCGCTCTGCGGTCAGCCGTTGGATGGTTGCGACTACAGCCGGCGGCGGCACTGCCACGTACGTTGGCGCCAGGGTACGATCGAGAGCAGCAACGATGCGGGAGGTATCCTCGCCGCGATACCCCACCAGGAGATCGCGGTACGTCTCCTCCAGAGATCGACTACTCGTCGTCATGGTATTGCTCCTGAAGGACCGCAAGGATCCGCTTGAGTTGCTTGTGGATGGTCGACTCGCTCTTTCCGACGACTGCGGATATCTCACGCAGGGTGAGACCGGCGACGAAACGAAGCAGGATCAGGTCGCGTTTGTCCGATGGCAGCTCCTGCACCAGCAGGTGTAGCCGAGTATGGAGCTCCTGCTGGAGAAGACCTGCGTCAACCTCACCCGGCATCACCGGTTGCAATGCCTCAGGCAGCACATTCCATGAGACCGTATCTTTCCTGCGACGCTGGACATCGGTCAGCAGGTTCCGCGCAATCCGAAACAACCAGGCGCCGAATGGCAAACCCCGCTCTCTATAGCGTGGGAGAGCATTGAATGCCTTCACGAAGACCTGCTGCGTCAGATCGGCCGCATCCTCATCGCTCTGTGTCCGGACGCGGAGGTAGCTATAGAGTCGGCCAGAATACCGAACACATAGCTCTCCAAAGGCATCCGGGTCCGTTCGTACGGTCCGTACCAGGGCCGCATCATCACAGTCCGCCCACGCTGCCCGGGCAAGCGGCCAGGTGGTGCTATCCATCGGGGTCGCTCGAGGTCAGTTCTTGCATCTGGTCCTCCACATCGGTGTTCAACACTACGCCAATCGCGATGACACTTATAACAACGCAATCGGGACTGGCTTTTTGCCCGCGGCCCGAATCTCCGCATCGGGGAGTATGTGGCGGCATGCCATGCCGTGTGGCACAGTAGGTGGTATGCACAAGACCACCGTGTATCTTTCAGACGAACTGAAGGTCGCGTTGGCGCGTACCGCCGAGGAGACGCGTCGTAGCGAGGCGGACCTGATCCGCGAGGACATCCAGTTCGTCGTCTCGCAGCGGGACGTGCCGCCTCCACGAACAGGCATATTCGACAGTGCCGGCTCGTCGTTGTCGGAGCGCGTGGACGAATTGCTCGCGGGCTTCGGCCAGACGTGATCCTCTTCGATACCAGCGGCCTACTTGCCAACTACGACCGCCGCGACCGCCACAATGCGGATGCGGCCCGGGTTCTCATGCAGCCGCAGCGCCGCATCCTATCGCCCTTCGTTCTGGCGGAACTCGACTACCTCATCAGCCGCACTGGCGGCTAGAACGCCGAGATAACCATGCTCGACGATGTGGCTCGTGGCTCGTTCGAACTGGCTGACCTACGTCTCCACCGCGTACTCGTAAATCAACAGCCCGGCAGTGACGAAGATCACGTCGAAGGCCGCCAGCAGTTCCAGCCAGACTCGTATGTCCGCCAGGTTGCCGGTAATGACATAGGTGGTGGCCTTGACGGCTCCCAGCAGCACCGGCACCGTGATCGGCAGCATGAGCAGCGGCAGCAGCACTTCGCGGGCGCGGAGAGACATGGCCAGGGCGCCGTATAGGGCGCCGATGGAGGCGAAGCCGACGGTACCCATCACGCCGATCAGCAGCAGCAGGGGGATTGACTCCCCAATCGGGAGTCTGGCCGGCAGGTTGTACAGCACGGCCATCAGGGGCAGCACCACCAGCTCGATCAGCAGCATCACCGTGACGGTACCGAGCATCTTTCCTAGGTAGATGGCGCTGCGGTTCTGGGCGATCAGCAGCAGTCCCTCGAAGGCGTTATTTTCCGCTTCGAGCTGGTACGAGCGACCAAAGGCCAGGATCCCGGCGAAGACGAAGGCCAGCCACAGTATGCCGCCGGACGCGCCATAAAGGCGCGCCTGATCCGGTCCTAGCGCGAAGCTGAAGATGAGAAGTACCGTGCCGGCAAAGAACAGCATGGCGTTGAAGTTGACTCGGCTCCGCATCTCGAGCAGCAGGTCTTTGCGGAATACCGCCCAGGTTTGCTCAGCCCACGTGCTGTGCACGTCGCCCCTTCCAGCCGGCCGCGGCGCCCGCGTAGCTCAGGCCGCCGTTCTCCAATGCCGCTACCCGCTGCGCCAGGCCCAGGGCGCGCTCGGCATCGTGGGTGGCCAGCACCGCAGCGCCGCCCGTCGCCACCTGCCGCTGAATCACAGCGTCGATCAAATCAGCGCCCTCGGCGTCGAGACTGTTGTACGGCTCATCCAGCAGGAGAAGCTTGGGCTGCAAGAGCAGCACGCGGGCCAGCGAGAGGCGCCGCTTCATACCGCTGGAAAAGGTTCGCGTGCGCTCGCCGGCCTGCCCGGCCAGGTTGACCTCGTGCAGAGCGGTCATGATCTCACCGTCCCGAGGCTGGCGACCGGCCATGGTGAGAAAAAAGCGCAGGTTCTCCTGGGCGGAGAGATCGTCATAGAGGTAGGTGTCGCTGGATAGGAGTCCGACCACCGACCGCAGGGTCTGGCGCTCGCGCTGCAGGTCGTGACCGAAGATGGAGCCGCTTCCCAGGGTGGGAGCGATGGCACCCGCTACGATCTTGAGCAGCGTGGTCTTGCCCGAGCCGTTCGGCCCGAGCAGCGCCAGCGTCTCTCCCGGCTCCAGTCGCAGGCTCACGGCGCGCAGCGCGGCCGTGCGACCGTACAGCTTGGCAATACGATCCAGCTGGAGCGCGCTGCTCATGGCATGAACCGGTGCTGGACTGTCAGCCGCCGGCTTTGTCCTCCGCCTCTTCACCCTTCTCGCCCAGCTCCGTGATATCGCCCTCCTGAAAGAGGATCGACTGCAGCGCGGCGCGCCACTTGGGCTTCTGCCGCAACAGAAACTCCAGATCCATGCCAAAGTGCTTGAACTCTTCCTCCTGGGCGTTGGCCATGATGGCGCGAGCGTCAGAGTTTTTTTCCACGGACATGCGCTGCTCGTACCAGTTGATGGCGTCGGTCTCCTCGCCCAGGGACGCAATCATGCGAGCAAAGGTTCGGGTGTTCTCGGACAGTTCGGCGGCGGGCTCATGATACTGATCGAATCCCATACAGGGCTCCTTGGGTGGTTATTTACCAGGCAGCAGGAAACAGGTGGTCAAAGAAACTGAAGCACTTTCAATTTCAACGCCGGCGCGCTGTTCCTCACATGATTACGCCGGTAGCGGCTGCATCAGGCCTTCATCCGTGAAGAACTGTTGGGCCTCGTCCATGCTGACATCTTCGGGCGGGACGATGACATCGGACGGCGCCACGCGCTCGTGCGAGAGCGACTTGCCATTCCCCTCTATATAGGCAATGGTGGAAGCCAGAAGACGGTGGAACTCCGCCTCCTGACCGGCATGCAGAGCAGCGGTGAGCGTCGTATCGAGTTCTTCGAGATGATGAACCGCCGCATCGTCCAGTTCGAACTGCCCATGACCGCTGATCCGAACAATCATTTGCCCTCCTCCAACTGCTTCTGTGGCGTCTGTCCCAACTGCGATTTCATAGCCGCGAGCTGGTGATCCACATCGGCGCCCGTGCCGAGCTGAGCCAGCTGCCGGTCGATGTCGTCGCCACCGCTATTGGTGTAGTCGGTGAGGGCGCCGGTTTGAACCAGATCGTCGAGGGCGCCGGCACGGGCTTGCATCTGCTCGGTCTTATCCTGCGCCCGCTGGATAGCCAGGCCCACGTCCGCCATCTCTTCGGATATGCCGGTGGCTGCCTCGCCGATCTTCACCTGGGCCTGCGACGCGGTGTACTGCGCCTTGATGGTTTCCTTCTGGGTGCGGAACGATTCGATCTTGGTCTGCAGGCGTTGCTGAGCATCGGTCAACTTCTGCTGTTGCGTCTCAAGGCTGGCTATTTGCGTGTCCAGCCCCTGAATCTGTTGCTCGATCCCTACCTTGCGCTGCAGCGCCGTCCTGGCCAGGTCCTCGCGGTTTTGCTCAAGCGCCTGTTGCGCCTGGTCGCTCAGTTTATCCATCTGCTGCTGGAGTTGATCGTGCTGCAGTTGCAATCGTCGCTTGGACGTGACCAGGTCGGCCAGACCGCGCTTCACGTTCTGCAGTAACTCCACCTGCTTGGTGTAGGAGTATTCCAGGGTTTCATTCGGGTCCTCGGCCTTGTCGAGAACCTTTTCCATCTTGGCCTGAAAGATCGTGTTCATGCGGCCAAACATACTCATCGTCGCGCTCCTTTTTCAGGTCACGGCCCAACGGATGGACCTCGGGCTACTCATCTCAATGCAACGGTCACACATGGTTCCGTCTACTTGACGGACCCGCTTCGCGTCTCCCCTATGGTACTCTGAGGCCGCCCCGGCGCCCACTTGCCGCATATTCAACTATTTTTCGCGGAGTTGCGTGCCGCTTTCGTATGGCAGAAACCACCCTTCGGTCGGGTCGTACCCACCACGTTGACCTGGGCGCGGTAACCCGTCTAGCACTCCTGCCGGGTGTGTTGCTACTTGCCATGCTCGTCGCGCTATTCTTTGGCGCGGTGACGCTCTCTCCGATCGAGACGCTCCAGATTCTCCTGCACCGAATGGGATTCTACACCGGTCGAGTGACCTGGCCGGCAACTGACGAGGCCATCATCTGGTCGATTCGGCTGCCGCGAGTACTGGCCGCTGCGCTGGTGGGCGCGGCGTTAGGGGTGGCGGGAACGCTCTTTCAGGCGGTCTTGCGCAACCCCCTGGCCGATCCGTACATCATCGGAACCTCCGCGGGAGCGCAGCTTGGCGTCTCCATCATGCTCCTGTTACCGCTCGATGTCGGTGTTTTTGGCTTCGGGCCGGTTCAGGTGGCGGCGTTTTGCGGAGCAACTATCACTGTCCTCTTCGTCTACGGTCTGGCCCGGACTCGCGGCCGAACCCCGGTGGTCACGCTGTTACTGGCCGGCTTCGTGGTCAGCTCTTTCCTCATCTCCCTCTCATCCTTCCTGATCTCAGTCAGCAACCACATGACCCAGGTCATGAACTGGACCATGGGCAGCGTGGCCGTCAGTGAGTTCTCTCAGCTCGGACTGACCGGCCCGCTGGTGATTGGGGCGGCGCTGCTGGCCTTCGCGCTGGCCCACCAGATGGATGTCATGTTACTGGGCGAAGCGCAGGCCGCCCACCTGGGTATCCGCGTGGAACGATTAAAGATCGCCGGAATTGTGCTGGGCGCTCTGCTGACCGCTCTCGCCGTCAGTCTGGCTGGAGTGGTTCCCTTTGTCGGTCTCATCGTCCCGCATACGGCTCGCTTACTGTATGGGCCTGCTCACCGGATTCTGGTTCCAACGGCCGCACTCGGTGGCGCCCTCTTTGTCGTCCTAGTCGATCTGATCGCCCGCACGGTTATCGCCCCCACCGAGATTCCGCTGGGCGTCATGACGGCGGTGGTGGGCGCCCCTTTTTTCCTGCATCTGTTGCGGCGCAGCCGGCGCGACTATGCCGTCTAATCGGCCCGGTCTGCACGCTCAGGGAGTGTGGTTCAGCTACGACTCGGATCCCGTCGTGCGGAACGTCTCGCTCGAACTTCCCGCCGGCGGAATGGTCGCGCTGGCCGGTCCTAATGGGTCGGGCAAGACGAGCCTGCTAAAACTGCTCAGCGGGGCGCTGCACCCGGTGCAGGGACAGGTAGTGCTGGACGGTCAGCGCCTGGATTCAACGCCACCTCGCCGCATCGCCCAACGCATTTCGGTAGTGCCACAGCAGGTCGAGCCACGACTGATGTTCACAGTGCGCACCATGGTCGCCATGGGGAGAACGCCTCACACCGGATGGTTCGGCGCCGCTCGGCAGTCGGATCGGGAGGCCGTCCAGCGAGCCATCAGCGCGGCGGAGCTGGCGGCCCTCGGGGACCGCCCCTTTGCGGAACTGAGCGGCGGTGAGCAGCAGCGGGTGATGCTGGCCATGGCGCTGGCTCAGGAGACCGAGTACGTGCTGCTGGACGAGCCCACTGTACACCTCGACCTGCACCATCAGTACGAGCTACTCGAGCTACTCTGCCGCCTCCATCGAGAGCGTCAGGTGGCGGTCCTGGCCGTCATGCACGATCTGAATCTTGCGGCCCTCTACTTCGACCGTATCGCCCTAATGCGTGATGGCGAAAAGATCGCCGATGGCCCGGCGACCGAAGTGCTGCGCGATCCCGACAATCTCGCGGTGTTCCGAGCACCCTTGAGCGTCGTATCGCATCCCACCTCCGGCGTGCCACAGGTGCTGCTGGATCGTGGCACCCAGATCTAAGTCAACTTACGGGTTAAATCAGTACTCGCCACCGCGACACAGGCGGCACCCGCGAGTCCCACGTCATCACCCAGTTCGGCCGGCACGATCCGAACGTCGCCGCGCGGTATGGCGAGGGCATATCGTTCGACCATGCGCATCATCGGATCGAATAGCAGTGAACCAGCGCGGGTCACGCCGCCTCCCAGCGCAATCACCTCCGGGTTGAAGGTATGGATGCAGTTCAGCACGCCGAAACCGAGCGCCTCCGCCGCATCGGTCAGCACCTCCAGGGCGTACGAGTCTCCCTCCTGCGCCGCTCGGGTTACATCGGCCGCGCTGGCCGCTTCACCTCTTAGCCAGTTCGATGCGCTGCTCTGCCGGCCTGCCTGCAGCCCTTGTTGAAAGCGTTCCCCAATCGCCGTGCCCGATGCCAGAGCCTCCAGGCAGCCGATGTTGCCACACTTACAGACCGGGCCGTGACAGTCAATGGTGGTGTGCCCAAGTTCGCCGGCGGTGCCCGACGCCCCCTCCAGCAGTTGCCCGTTGACGATGACTCCGCCCCCGATCCCAGTGCTAATCGTCAGGTACACGAAGTCGCGGGCGCCGCGCCCGGCCCCCAGGCGATGCTCGGCGAGGGCCGCGGCGTTGGCGTCGTTCACCACGTCCACTGGCAGGGCGAGTCGCTCTTCCAGCATCAGCTTGAGCGGGACTTTGGTCCATCCTGTCAAATTCGGCGCCCCGTGGATAACACCAAGCTTGGCGTCCAGCGGGCCGGGACTGCCCACTGCGACGCCACGTATGCAGTCACGCGCGACCCCGGCATCCATCAGGGCGCGATCCATCATGCGACCGATTTGGCCTACCACGCCCTCGGGTCCCTCCGGCAGAGCAGTGGCTTCCTCCTGCCTGCCGGACAGTTGGAATCCATGATCGGTCACCGCAACTCGTAGTCGCGTGCCACCGAGATCCACTGCCAGAAACCGGTCCTGCATATCGCCCATGCGCGCCTCCACCTCCCAGACTAGCAAGGCGGCAGGGAGATCCTTATGACACGTCGTGGGGATGCTGGATCAGGGCCAGCCAGCGTGGCCGCGTGGCGAACGCTGCAGCGGCCAGCGCGAGGCAGCCGAACGCGACCAACCACGCCAGGGCGCTGTGGTCGGAGGCGGTCGGGCGACGCACGAGAGGGTGGGACCGCTTGACGACCCGCGTCTTTCGCACCGGCTGCACCTTGGCGCCGCCGCGTTCGAGCACCCGCCGCACGTTTTTCACCTGTTTGCTGGAAAGCTTGCCGAGATCGACGGCATAGGCGCCGCTGCTCGGGTCCGCCACGATATGGCGCGTTTCCAGATGCTTGCCATTCGAGAATTTGAGGACTACCTGGCTACCCCGCGCACCCTTGCCCACCAGCAAGGTGCGCCCCTGATAGCTCAAGAGGTATCCGTTCAGGGTGTGCTTCCGGTTCAACTGTATCCGGCGATGCGGCGTCACCAGCGCCGCCCGGGCCAGGGCAGAGAGCATATCATCGCGGTCCCCGTTCACGGTGTCGGGCGATTCGATCGAGGCCACCTGGGGCAATCGGTACAGCTCTTGGGCCGACACCTCGCCCGGCACCTCGATTCCGCCGCGCAGCATGTCGATTGAAGCATCCACCCCGGCTGTGTTCAGTGCGCCGACTGTCTGCAGGGCTTCAGCACGGAGGGCGCGGCTAAACGCCTGAGTGCCACGTGAGGTGGAGGGGAGGTGGAGCAGGAGCAGGCGAGGTGCACTGGTGGCCGGTAGATCGTTCATGCCCGGCCACCCCGGCGGAGGATTGATGACCAACGGCGCCCTGTGCCACAGATAGACCGAATCCTCACCCCGGTACGATTGGAGCGGATCGGGCCCGCTTCCCGACCAGCCGTACGGATCGACCGGCGTGCAGTTGTGAAACACCGTGAAGTGCACATGCGGCCCAGTGGAATGACCGGTATTGCCACTTATACCGATCTTCTGACCGAGTTTGACCTTCTGCCCACGATGAACCAGAATCTTGCTGAGGTGCCCGTACAGCGTCACGTAGCCGCCACGGTGCTCGATCATGATCATGTTCCCGTAGCCGTGGTCCGGCATGGTCGGATACTCCATGGCAGCGAAGACGACCTTGCCGCGTGCCGCCGCGTACAGCGATTGGTACCTGACGTCGTAGTCGTATCCGTTGTGCCCGTCGTAGTCGATGTACTCGCGCAGCGATTTGTTCCAGTACCCGGGAAAGTCGGCGCGATGGTGCTGGGCATCGGGGCCGGCCTGCGCCCCGGTTGCCGTGATAATCAAGCCATCTTGCACGTAGTTGGGCGAGTCGTGATCGAAGTACGACACCAGCGAGGTCCAGCCGCGGTATGGCGGATAGAGGAACGGTTTGCCGGCGGCAGGCTTGTTCGGTCCGTTACAGGTAACGGGCTGCACCGAGTCCTCGGTATTGAGATTGATCGGCGGGGTGGCGGTTGGTGTCGCGATCGGCGTGGCGGTGGCAAGATGCTTGTGCTTGTGACGATGCCTGTGACGCGGGGGAACTGAGGATGGCGTCACGGTCGGCGTGGGCGTCGCGGTCGCCGTGATTGGCTGAACAGTGGGAGTGGCGTGGTGACGGTGGGGGTGACGATGGGTTCGCGGATGGGTCGTGCCCTCTGCTCGCGGAGTCGCGACCGGTCGAGGTGTAGGCGTGGGTGTGAGCGTCGCAGTCGCCGTCGCAGTAGGGCGAGGTGTGGCGGTCGCCGTCGCCGTCGCCGTTTGGGTGGGCGTCGCTTCGTCCACTACCACAGCGGTTGGCGTCGAGGGATCAGCAAAGGCCGATGCATTCGGGCCCGATGACCACGCAGCAGACACGACCACCAGCAGTAGCCCGGCAAATAAAGCGTGCTGCCGAGCAGATCGGCCTGGAGACAGAGTAAACCGGCGCATTACGGAGGTGCGAGCGCGACCGGCGGTCAGGCCAGAACGGGCTCGCGAACCTCGAACGAGCGAATGCGGCTCTCCACCTGGTCGATCACGTCGTCCGGGGTGGAGGCGCCGGCGGTTACCCCGACACGTGAGGCGCCATCAAACCAGGCGGGTTCCAACTCGTCCGGACGCTCCACCTGGTACGCCTCGACGCCCTCTTCTTTGGCGGCCATCACCAGTTTGCGCGTATTCGCGCTGGCGCAGCCGCCGATCGCAACCACCACATCCACGTCCTGCGCTAGCTCACGGACGGCGCGCTGGCGATCCTTGGTCGGCTTGCAAATCGTGTTGATCACTCGGATCTCCACGCCGCGAGCCACCATCGCTCCCACCAGATCGCGCGCCAGAGCGATAAACTTCTCGACGTTGGAGGTGCTCTGCGAGATCAGGGCCACACGGCGGGTGGGCTCCCAGTCTCGCAACTCGTCCATGGACATGATGACTTTGGCTTTTCCGCCCGACCAGCCGACGATTCCCTTCACTTCCTTGTGTTTGGCGTCGCCGTACACCAGCACGGAGTAGCGCTGCTGAACCAGATCATAGGCAGTCTTCTGGATGCGCGTCACCAGCGGGCAGGTGGTATCGATCACCCGCAAGCCACGCGCCTCGGCCTCTTCCTTCAGGGCCGGCGGCGCGCCATGAGCCGTGATCGCGATCATGGCCCCGGCCGGCGCCTGGTCCAGGCTGTCGATGACGTGGACGTTGATCTGCTCCAGGGCCTCGGCAATCTGCGGATTGTGTACGATAGCACCCAGCGTGTACACCGGAACCCCCGAGTTGCCCAAATCTCGTACGATTTCGATGGCGTCGCGAACACCGAAGCAGAAGCCCATGGCCTGGGCCCGAATAATTTCCATAGAACGTAACGATCCTCGTGCGGGTGCTGGTCCCTGTAATTGTACATGTCGAAGAGTTGACAGCCGGCTCGCGCGGTGTTTTGCAGCACCACGGCTTGAACGATATCATCGGAGCGTGGCCGGACGAGCGTTCGGCCACATATTTATGTGCAAGGATGGAGCAAGGGGTGAGCGAGCCAGTGCGATTCGTCATCGTCGGTAACGGCGTGGCCGGCACCACCGCTGCCGAGCACATCCGGAAGAACCGCCCCGAGGCCCAGGTGACGCTGTTTGGAGCGGAGCCCTATCCGCTCTACAACCGGGTCGCCCTTCCCATTTTCCTCAAAGGGAAGGTGCAGCAAAAAAATGTGATGATGCGCAGCGTCGACATCCATGAGCAGCGCGGTATCACACTGGTCCTCGACACCTGGGTGAAGCAGATATCGGCCGAGGATCACACGGTTACCACCGAAGCGGGCCACGAGATACCGTATGACCGCCTGCTGCTGGCGACCGGGGGCACGCCTCGACCGCTGGGAATACCGGGCGACCAGCTCGAGGGCGTCTATGAGTTCCAGACATTGGACGATACCAGGGCGTTGAGCGCGCGCTGTGAGGAGTCGCGCTCGGCGGTAGCCCTGGGCGGCAGCTATATCGGCTACGAGCTGGCCGAAGCGTTTTCGCACCGTGGCCTCCACACCACGTGGATCATGCGCGGCGATCGTTTTCTGCGCCGGCTGCTCGATCCGCAGGGCGGTGAAGTCGTCGATGCGCTGGCCGCGGACCGAGGTGTCCAGGTGGTCTACAACGACTGGGCCGCCGAGATTCACTCCGATAACGGCGTGCCCAAGTCGGTTACCACCCTGGGTGGCCACACCGCGCCGGCCGATATGGTGGGCTACGGCATCGGCCTGCGGTACTACACCGAGCTGGCGGAGAGCGTCGGCATCCGGGTGCAAAAGGCCATTATCACCGACGAGCATCTCCAGACGTCGGCGCCGGACATCTTCGCCGCCGGTGATGTGGCCGAGTTTTTCGATGTCATCATCAATCGGCACAACCAGATGGGCACCTGGGACAACGCCGCCTCGCACGGACGGCTCGTCGCTCAGAACATGTTGGGCAATCGCCTGGTGTATACCGAGGTGCCGACCTACGTGACCACCATGTTCGGCTCACGCCTGAGCGTGCTGGGGCTCACGCCCGAGAGCCACCCCGAGCTGGAGCGGGAGGTTCAGGTGAACCTGGCGGCCCGCAAATATCGCGCGCTGTTCTTTTATGACGGACGGCTGGTCGGCGCCGTCATTATCGGTGTGCTCAAAGGGCGGCGCAAACTCGAAGAGTTGATCAAGGGCCGCCAACCGGTGGTGGGAGATCGGCGTGCCCTGTTCGATCTGCTGGGGCCGATCGCGGAAACTGAGCCGCTCGAAGACTGAATAAAGCAGCCTGCGCGGTACCATAGAGCAGAGAGAAGAGGTGACGCGGTGGCCGCATCATTGCTGGAACTGGGACTGGCGCTACTCTGCCTCGCCGCCGCGGGTTCGCTCCTTATCCGTCTACTGGACAACTACCGCGAGACGGGACGTAAGGGCAAGTCGTGAGGGTTGGGCCAGGCCAGGAGGGCGGGATGAAACAGCTGGTTGAGCTACAGGTGAACGGCGAGATACAGCAGGTCGCCTTTGAGCCATACAAGACGCTGCTGGAAGTTCTGCGCGAAGACCTCGAGCTGACCGGCACTAAACACGGCTGCGAGCTGGGCGAGTGCGGGGCCTGCACCGTCCTGATCGAGGGCGAGCCGATCATGTCCTGCATCTACCTTGGCATCGAGGCGGCCGGCAAAAAGATCGAGACCGTGGAGGGATTGGCCGTTCGAGGCGAGCCAGAGGCGCTGCAACGTGCCTTTGCCCGCACCGGCGGCGCCCAGTGCGGCTACTGCACGCCGGGGATGTTGATGAGCGGCACCGCTCTACTCCGCGAGAACACCGAGCCCAGCCGAGCCGATATTCAGGAGGCGCTGGCCGGGAATCTCTGCCGCTGCACCGGCTACACCAAGATTTTCGAGGCGGTTGAAATGGCGGCCTCCGAGCTGCACCAGGCGGAGCGGGCACGGAGGGTAGGTTGAGCGACGAGGAACTGGCGGTTGTCGGCAAACGCAACCTGAAGTACGACTGGCACGCCAAGCTGACCGGCGCGGCGCGCTACACCGACGATCTCCGTCTCCCCCGCATGATCTGGGGCCGGCTGCTGCGCAGCCCGTATCCACATGCCCGTATCCTGCACATCGACACCAGCCGAGCCGAGGCGCTGCCCGGCGTTTTTGCCGTGGTTACCGGCAAGGAATTACCGATCAAGTTCGGCATCCTCCCCTCCAGCCAGGACGAGACCGCGCTGGCCATCGACAAGGTGCGCTACGCCGGCGAGGCGGTGGCTGCGGTGGCCGCGATCGACGAGTGGACGGCGGAAGAGGCCTGTCACCTGATCGACGTGCTCTACGAGCCGCTGCAGAGCATTATGTCAATTGACGAGGCGCTTGATCCGGAGAGCGAGAAGATTCACGACTGGACCCGCCAGGGCAACATCCAGAAGGCCGTGAAACTCGAGTTCGGCGACCTGGAAGAGGGTTTTGCGGAAGCGGACTACATCCGAGAGGATGACTTTTATTTCGAGGGCAACAGCCACGTGCCGCTGGAAAACCATGCGGTGCTGGCCAGCTGGGAGCCAAACGGCAAACTGACCATCTGGTCCTCCACGCAGACTCCGCACTATCTCCACCGCGAGTTGAGCAAGGTCCTGGAGATGCCTCCCAGCCAGATCCGCATTATCGTGCCACCGGTCGGCGGCGGTTTCGGCGGCAAGAGCGAGGCCTTCTCGCACGAGGTGGTGGCACCGGTGCTCTCGCGCAAGGCAGGCCGGCCGGTTATGATCTCACTGAGCCGCGAAGAGGTGTTCTACTGCCACCGCGGACGTCACCCCGTGAGAATGTGGATGCGCACCGGAGTGAAGAAGGACGGCGCCATCACGGCCATGCACTTCACCTCGACGCTCGACGGTGGCGGCTATGGTTCGTACGGCATCGCCTCCATGTACTACACCGGCGCGCTCAACACCCTGCCCTACAAAGTGCCGCGCTATTGCTTCGAGGGCCGGCGCGTCTTCACCAACAAACCGCCCTGCGGCCCCAAACGCGGACACGGCACGGTGCAGCCGCGCTTCGCCATCGAGTGCCAGATGGACAAGATCGCGGAAGCGCTTGACCTGGATCCAGCCGAGATGCGAATGCGCAACAGCGTGGAGCCCAATAGCTGGACGGTCAATCACCTGCGGATCACCACCTGCGGCCTGAACGAGACCATCGAGAAGGTGGTGGCGCGCTCCGGCTGGAAGGAGAAGCACGGCAAGCTAGGCCCCGGACGGGGCATCGGGCTCGCCGCCAGTGTCTATCTCTGTGGCGCCGGCCTGCCCATCTACTGGAACCCGCTGCCCCACTCCGGCGCCCAGGTCAAAGTCGATCGGGGCGGCGGTGTCACGGTCTATTGCAACACCTCAGATATCGGGCAGGACTCGGACTCGATGCTGGCCTACGTGGTGGCCGAGGAACTGGGCGTCAACGTCGCCGACATTCATCTGGTCACGGGGGACACCGGCCTGGCCCCGGTCGATCTCGGCTCGTACTCCAGTCGGGTCACCTTCATGGCGGGCAACGCCGCCAAGCAGGCCGCCGAGCGGATGAAAGAGCAGATTTACGCAGCAGCGTCCGACGCGATGGGAGTACCAGCCGGCAAACTGGTCGGCGCCGCCGGCATGATCTACTGCGTCGAGGACACTGCCCAGCAGATCAGCTTCGCCGCGGCTGCGCAGCTGGCGGAAGAGAGATTCGGCACGCTGGCCTCGGTCGGCTCGTACACGCCGCCCAAGCTGGCCGGCGACTATAAGGGCTCGGGTGTCGGCCCCTCGCCGGCGTACAGCTTCACCTGCTGCGCCGCCGAGGTCGAGGTCGACCTGGAATCGGGCGTCCTGACGGTGAGAAAGCTTACCGTCGCGCACGACCTGGGTCGAGCGCTCAACCCCGTGGTCTGCGAGGGGCAAATCGAGGGTGGCATGTACATGGGCTACGGCGAGGCGGTGGTGGAGGAGCAGATCTTCCGCAAGGGGTTGCACAAGCAACCCTCCCTGCTGGAGTACAAACTGCCCACCAGCCTGGATGTGCCGGAGTTCGAGGCGATGATGGTGGAAACCATCGATCCGGAGGGTCCGTTTGGCGCCAAGGAGGTTGGCCAGGGGCCGCTGGCGCCGGTCATTCCGGCCATTGCCAACGCCGTCTACGACGCCATCGGCATCCGCTTCGACAGCAGCCCCATTACCGCCGATAAGATTCTGCGAGCGCTGGAAGCACAGCGCAAAGCAGCCATCTCCACCTCGCGCGTCGTGTCGGCTCAGTAGGGACGAAACTATGCTCCGTCTGTCGCGCTTCAGCTATCTGGCGCCGAGTTCAATCGACGAGGCTCGCGACCTACTCACGCAGCACGGCGAGGACGCGGTGCTGATGGCGGGGGGAACCGATGTACTGGTGAACATCAAACACCGGGTGGTCACCCCCCAATACGTCATCGGCATTCGTGAGCTACCAGAGCTGCAGCGCTTCGCCCTCGAGCCGGACGGCTGGCTTACCATTGGCACCGGCGTTTCCCTCAAACGGGTCGAGCATGACCCGGTGATCCAGGCCCGCTACCCCGCCCTGGCACAGGCGGTCCACCTCATCTCCACGCCCCAGGTGCGAGTTCAGGGGACGATCGGCGGTAACGTATGCCTGGATGTGCGCTGTAACTACTACAACCAGTCGTACGAGTGGCGTAAAGGCATCGGCTTCTGTATGAAGAAGGACAGCCCGATCTGCCGGGTGGCCCCGGGCGGCGATCGCTGCTGGGCGGTGGCCTCCGCCGACAGCGTGCCGGTTCTGATCGCCCTCCGCTCGGAGGTCAGCATCCTGGGCGACCAGGGCATGCGCCGTGTCCCTCTTGAGTTGCTCTATCAGGACGACGGGTTGGCGCCGCACACCCTGCGCTTCGGCGAGGTCGTCACCGCTCTGCACGTCCCGCCCGAGGAGGGCTACGTGACGGTCTACCGCAAGTTTCGGATTCGCCAGTCCTTCGACTTTCCCCTGGTCGGCATATCGGCTGCCGTGCGGCTGAATCATGCCGGAACCGTGTCGGACAGCCGGGTGGTCACCACCGCCATCGCCTCCTATCCCGAGCGCTCACCCGCCGTCGAAAGCGCGATCATGGGCCGCCCGCTGGACGAGGCGTCCATCGAAGCCGCCGGCAAGGCCATGTTCCGCCAGGCCAGACCAATGGACAACACCGCCGGCACCATCTTCCACCGCAAGCGCATGGCGCGGGTCCTGCTGGAACGAGCCCTACGAGAAATTGCGGGAATCGACGAGCCGGTGCGTCAATCGGCGTAGCGCTGGGTTGGGTTCCGCTACTGTAGGTGACGGGATGACCTGCCTGGGTGCATAAGCGATGAACCGACCCTCTTGAAAAATGGACTGGTTGAGCACGAGTGAGGATTGGAACTGCTGGCCCCGAGAAGTCACGGGGACTGGGGAAACACTTTGCAGTAACGCGTCCAGATTACATCGGTGTACTGTCTCGCATACCATTCGGCATAGTTCTCGCCACGGTTGGCAATCCCTCCTTGCTTGGTGGTAAGAGCATCGTGGTGGTGTCCAAGCTCATGGAGGAAGGTGAAGAGAAGCTGATCAGCTCTGGCGGTCCAATCTGTCCAATGAAGACGGATTTGTCCGCCATACTCCTCGCAGGGAACACCAAGCAGTTCGAGGTTGGACCTGCGCTCTTCATAGAAGCTGGGCGAGTATTCCTCCCAGAGTTCGTTCGGCCAGGCGCAGACGTGGACGACCCCTGGTGTGTAATAACCGTAGTACGAAGCTCTCCCAGGTGCGAGGACGATTGCATCGAGTTCCCGTGCAATTTCGTCCCATTCCGGGAGCAGCTCGATGAAGCGGAGAACATCGCGCTGCATGAGGAGGTGCCGGTAGCCATAGCCGGGCCGCCTGCGGTCAATGATTGGCACTACCTGGAAGGTGCTGTAGTAGTTCGGGGTTTCTTCCCAGTTATTCTTTTTCTGAACCCGACCACGCTTCACGCGCGGCGTACTCTTGCGGTTGAATGTACTCATGCGCCCATCTCATCAAAGAGCCCGGATAGTGCCTGCTCGTCGTCGATCCTCCCATCGCTCCTAAATCTCTCGACTTCGACCCGGCCGTCCTCGAAGAACTCCACCTCCCATCTTGTTCCAGGCGTTGAGACCATCACAAGAATGGCGTCGCGAACACTATCCAAGCGATACCACAACTTTGCTTCGTTCAATTGCTGGATGAAGGCGATCAGTCCGCGTAGGGGATTTGGTCCCGAGGCAGTCAATTGTTGAGCCTCAATGAAGGTTTGCATATTCTCGGTGCCCGTATCGGACTATTCAGCGAGCCGGCGAAGTCGGTCAACCGACGTTGCAAGGTCGACGTGACCCGCACCCAGTGTCTCAATTCCCTTGAGGGTGGTGGTGAAAAAAGCGATCCGGGTACAGTGATGGCAGCCAGCGTGATGCTGGCAATCTTACGTCGTGGGTGCGTTGATGCTCACCGGCTGGTTGAAACGCGAGTAGTCAACGACCATCTCCAGGCTCGACGTCTTCACATCAGCTGCCTGCTCGTGCACCCAGCGGAGAATGGAAAACGTGGACTGGTCCACATAGATGTCGGACCAGGTTGAGCCTCCTTCTCTCTGACGCAGGTGCCACGCTGTTCTACCAGCCAGATGAACGGTACCGAGATTGTTCACCGGCAGGTTCCGCAACCCATTGTTGAAATATGGCCATTGCAGGACGATGCAGACGTACCCGCTCATCCACACGATAAGGGGCGGTTTCTGTTTTACCTGGATGCGCTCCCAGCGATGACCGGTATCGAGCGAGCGGTACCACGATGTCATGGACCGGGTCGACCGAACGATCTCGATGTAGTCACTGGTTACATCGTGATAAGGATTCTGCATGGCTCCCTGCATTGAGGTGCGCATGCGCCCCTGACTCAGCCGGCCAGTTCCGGTGACACGGGTGAAGCTGCAATCACCGGAGAGCCGCACGGTGTGGCCGGGGGCGACATTGCCGCCTACAAATCCGACCTCGGAGTGCATCTGATGCACCGTACGCAGCACGGAAAGCGCATGAAGGAACACCGTCTTTCCGCTTGGGACCCCAGTGACATGGGCGGATTCCGCCTGTGCTGGAGTACTGAGCTGTCCGGGTAGCAGCAAAAGCACTCCCAACACGGCGATGATGGTGAGCGTCTTGTATCGTCGGATCGGTATCACCATGAGAACCTCGCAAGAACTGGAGTTGTGTACGCCAGCCATTGTAGGCTCCGGTAATCGTGCTCGCCATAGAACCGCGATAGCGTTAGTCGCGCATTCGGCGCTGGTCCGATACCTTCCCTTTTTCAACATGCTCCTGTCGCACGCCGTTGAATCGCGCCTGGCAGAACGCCGTCGGCAGCCTAACCCCCTGCGCCTCGATGCTCCTCGCCACCGACTCACCACACCTGAACGCCATCGACACGCCATGTCCCGAATACCCGGCGGCAACATACAGATCGGGCATGCTGGGAACTGGCCCCACCAGGGGGAAGTGGTCGGGCGTAAACCCCATGCACCCGGACCACCGATAGTCGATCTTCGCCTCGTCGCCGGCCGTGGTAGCGACGAATGCCTCCAGCGCCGCCTGGATACCTCCGTGCATCACCTCGTCCCAGCCCACCTCGCCCGCGAGGTCCAGATCGCGCCATCCACCAACCACCAGTCGCCCATCCGCCGTCTGCCGCCAGTACTGGTACCCGTGGTTGGCATACATGGGAAAGGGAACCGCGACCGACGGCAGCGGCGCGGTGGCGACGACCTGTCCACGAGTGGGATAGATCGGAACATCGGGGAGCAGCGTCGAGGTCCAGGCATTGGCGGCCAGTACGACCGATCTGGCGCAAACCGCACCCTTCGGGGTGGATAGCTCCCATTCGCCGTTGTGCTCCAGCCGGCCCACCGGCGTCCGCTCGTGGAAGGAGACGCGGGTCGATAGAGCGCCGGCCACGCCGCGAACAAACGCGCCGGAGTTCATCTCCGCGTTGCCGGGATAGTACAGGCCGGCGAAATACGAACGATCAAACGGACGCGGTAACTGTTCCGCGGTGGCCAGGCAGGTGGCGATGCCGACCGCCGCGAGGTCGTGATACGTGCGCTGGAGCACCTTCACCTCGTCTTCAGAGGCGGCCAGCGACATGCTGCCGCGGCGAAGATAGCCGCAGTCGATCTCGTACTCCTCGATCAGCCGTGCAATGCTGCGATTGTTCTCGATGGTGAAGTCCCACAACTCCCGAGCCGCACCGGCTCCCAATCGCTCCACCGCGTCGGCGTACTCCATGGCGGGGCCGGCCAGCACGAAGCCGCCATTCCGGCCGCTGGCGCCGCTGCCCACGGTTCCGGCTTCCAGGACTACCACCCGGGCGCCACTATCGCGCAGCGCGTGCGCCGCGCCCAGGCCGGAGAGACCGGCGCCGACAATCGCCACATCGACCGACAGGTTGCCCTGTAGCGGAGGGTGCTGGACCTGGTCCACGTCCACCCAGAGCGGCCTCACTACCGGTCGATCCCCGTGATCCGCAAGCCGGAATGCACTTTGTAGATCCGGTTCAGCGTGATGAGCAGCGCGGTACATTCCTCCACATAGCGGGAACTGGAGAGGCGGCCACCGGAGAGCCCACGAATACCGGATATGGCGTTCGCCAGGCGGATCACCAGGCGACGGGCCTCCGCATCGTCCGAGCAGACCAGCACGTCGGTGTCCGGCGTCGCGGTGAAGTCCTGGAGCTGATGGGAATCGACTGTCTGGAACGCGCTGACTACCCGCGAGTCGGGCAAAAAAGCCTGCACCTCCTGCGCCGCTGATCCGGCCCCCACCCGCCGCGCCTGGGGACGGCCTTCAACAAACTCAACCGGTGCGATGGTGCTGACCACGATCTTCCCGTGCAGCAAGGGAGCCAGCGGCGGAAGCGTGTCCTTGATGCCCCCATATGGGATGGTCAGGAACACCACGTCCCCCGCCTGGCAGGCGTCGCCGTTCTCAGCGCCCGCCAGCAAAAAGTTGGGGATGCTTTCCCGTAGCTGAGCGGCCGTTTCCTCGGCTCGCTGCTGCGAACGCGAGCCGATCACCACCTCGTAGCCGGCGGCGGCAAAGCGCAGCGCCAGGCCGCGACCTTCGGGTCCGGTCCCGCCGACAAAGGCCAGCCGCCGAACCTCAGGCTGGGGCGAAGACATCAATCATGGCCTTTACATCGTCACCCAACGGATAGAGCACTGGACAGGTCGTCCCACTATCGACATACTCCCGCACCTTGGCGCGAACCTCGTCCGGCGTTCCGGAGGCGGTGATGAGCTGCACCACGTCATCCGGCACCAGCTTCATGGCCTGCCGAATCTGCTCCTCGCTGGCCGGCCAGGTCAGCACGCTCTGAATGCGATTGAGGACCTCATCGCTCACTCCGCTGGCCTTCATGATGTGCGGCTGCTGTCCTAGATACTGCGTCACCAGCTCGCGCGCATGGTCCAGCGCCCGCGTTCGATCCTGGTCCATCGAGACCACCACCAACTGCGGCCGATCGATCTGATCCAGCGTCTTGCCGGCTTTTTTCGCCCCGGCTTCGACCTGAGCCAGCGCGCGCAGGTTGTATTGCGGCGAGACCAGATAGTTGAGCAGCACGCCGTCGCCGATCTCACCGCCCAGGGCCAGCATCTGTTCGCCGGTGGCCCCCAGATAGATCGGCACCTCTTTGGGGCTGCGGTTGCCGTGCACGATATCGATCTGCACGTCCGTCAGATTCACGAACTCGCCGTGGAAGGTCACCGTCTCCATGGCCAGCAGACGCCGCACCACCTCGACCACCTCGCGCATCGCCTTGAGCGGCCGGCGCCGGTCCACCCCCACCTTGGAAGCCAGCGGCTCCCACCAGGCGCCAATGCCGCACAGCACGCGACCCGGCGCCAGGTCGTCCAGCGTCGAGAAGGTAGCGGCGGTGACCGCCGCGTTGCGGGTCCAGTTGTTGATGACGCCACTGCCCACCTTGATACGCTCGGTAACGGCCGCGAAGGCCGCCATGGGCACGATGGCATCACGCACCAGCCGCGACTCCGCCTGCCACACGGCGTCGAAGCCTCGCTCCTCCGCATACCGCACGTACTCCATGCCCTCGCGGATCGGGTGCTTATCCTGCAAGTAAAGCGCCACGCGATCAAGCTGCCCCACCATGCATCCCCTCCATTGCGACCCGTATGGCCATACGCTGAAGTATAAACGGGCGGTTTGTCTTACCCGGATCAGAGTCCGCGAGAGGGTGTCCCTTGAGTTTTCGGGATTGCTCTGAAGGCCTGGATTCGTCAGGCTGGGTGCGAGTCCGACCACAACATCTGGGGCGCGATACCGTTCAATTGCCACAACTCGATTGCCACAATTCGTCGGCAAAAAATGCGGGCTCCGAAAACCTGCGGCACACCCCCGCACCGTCTCCGGCTTGTACATGTTGAGGAGCGCTAGATAACATAACAATATAGCGCCAATGTGGAAGGACAGCGTACACGGCAGAGAAAGGTAAGGAGGCATGGAACGTCAGCTTGATGCGAGTCAGTCAATGACCACCGATTACGAGGCGAGGAAGGTGACGCGCTCCACACGAAAAAAAACAGTTCTGCTCATGTGTTCAGGACATGGCGCTTCGGCGGCCGGGCTGTACAGCATTCTGCTAGGCATGTGGGACGTAAGGATTGTGGCTCACGTTGTTGATGCTGATCATGCCCTGGTTGCTGCGGCCAAGCATCGACCTTCCCACATCCTGGTGGGAGTTGAAGAGATCGACGACACTTGTCAAGACTGCCTAGTGTCTCTCAAGCAGGTCAGCATCGAGAGCAAGCTTATCATCTGTACTGATGCCCATGGCCAAAACATGCAACTAACGCTGGCGCGCATTCCGATAGACGGATACCTCAGGTGGCGCCACGTCACCGAGGACAATCTCCGCCGCAGTATGGAACTGGCTGAAGAAGGGATTCGTTTCGCAAGCAGTGCAGCCGTGGACGAATTAGTCGCCGTTCCCACCCCTTCGCCCGCCGAAGAAAGCTGGTGGGGGCCATCTGCGGGTAGACGTCAGGCAATCCTTCAGGGATTAGCGGAAGAACTCACCCAACAAACCATAGCCGACATGCTGGAGATAAACAGGCGCACCGAGCAGCGAGACGAGAAGCGTCTTGAGCGGGCTCTTGGCGTGGCCGGTCGACGGTCACTCATACAGCGGGCGCAAGAGATCACGTCCAACTAGAAACTGTCTGAAAAGGGGGTGACGAGGTGAGACACTGGAAGTACCACACTCCAGGAGTCTCATATGACCTCGCCTCCCCGTCTCTATCCTACCGACCTCACCGATGCCGAGTGGCAGATTCT
>JAABUJ010001319.1_pt1 | contig 37554 bp, 34 predicted proteins | sample 5559131 | NCBI WGS metagenome assembly JAABUJ01 (sample SAMN10711875, study PRJNA513366) | rock metagenome | isolation source: Antarctica rocks | place: Antarctica: Victoria Land, Mt New Zealand nord | collected 2016-01-07 | reverse complement strand
CTTAAAAACATTGATTTTACATACAAATTTCAATGTTTTTCTTGTTCATCAAGTACACACTGTGTACAACAGAACACCACAATTAATCTATAAATTCTGAATTGATAAAAGTCTTGTTAAAGTAAAATTCTAAAACATTCTGAATTTTCAGAATTTTTGACTGCCTAGAGTTCTGAGTTCTATAGCACTGATAGTAATGAGTTTTGGTGGTAAACATGCCATTCGCGAAGACTTTTGACCTAGTACTGTACTTTGTGCGAGCACCTTCCAGGTGCTTTTGTACCTTAATTTTACCTTACGAAGCTCTGGGGACAACATCAACATCAATCTACGATGTATGTCATATCGCTTCTGAGTATCCACCACTCCTTCCATTCTGCGGCTATGGCTGGTTATCGATCAAGGAGCTTGAACTGCCTACATCACCTTCATAATGCATCACCTTGGGGGCATACTGCTGAGTGAGGCTAATAAATATGACGGATTTCTTCCGCCTTAATCCCCCACCTCCACCGCCGCCTCCAGCTCCTCCCCTTCCACCTCAGAGATATGCCAATCGAGCTACGAGTGCGCTCGTGAGATTCGCTCAGCCATTGTTTTATGGTTCGCGACCGTCAAGTGCGCAAGCAAACCGTCCGGAAGATGCTAGGGGTAGCCTTCGCCAGAGTGCCCCACGAAGCTCTAGGTGAGAGCGGCCTTTCCCAGGCGGTGTAGCAAGGGCCATAGTCTGTGGTATTAGCTCTTGATAGTCAATCAGGGTCGCTGACAGATTTCCCAGTCCGTTATCGTCCAGAACCACCACGCATAAGACAGGCATACCCATCGCAGCCCTTGACATCTCTCCAAGCCGCACGCATGTCGTTCTAGCGGGACGAGAGATCTTAAAGACAGTCAGAGTCTCCGGCACTACATGTGCCGAGGAGTTCAACCTCCGTTCCGCTATTGTAGCTTACGCCTCTACGCACATCCCGGTTGCTGGTGTTGTAGCAGCGACGCATCAGGTTCAGCTAGCGGCCAGCGACGTGAAATGGTCTCATGGCAGATTCGGCAGTACAATTGTGACAGCTGCGGTCAGCGGGAGGATCGTCGTCTATGACGTTAACCGCACTGGGGTCGAACTTGCTCGCCTGCACGAACATAATCGGCAGGTACACAAGCTGGTTTTCAACCCGTTCGAAGGCGCTCTACTACTATCCGCAAGTCAAGACAGCACTGTAAAACTGTGGGACCTGAGAGCCCTTTCTGGAGATCGAAGTGTCATGACTTGCCGCAGTAACCATAGATACATCGGAAACAACGAAGGTGTACGTGCACTGAAATGGTCACCAACAGATGGGGTGGAGTTCGCAACAGGGACAGACAACGGAGTGGTGCAGAGGTGGGATATGCGAAAGGCATCCGCTCCGCTGCTTAAGATCAACGCTCATGAGAAGACTTGCCTTTCTATCGATTGGCACCCTGATGGTATCCATCTAGCCAGTGCGTCGGCAGACAAGACTGTCAAAGTATGGGACTTCAAATCTACTGACCGAAGACTCAAGCCTACTTGGGAGTTCAGAGCTCCGCAAGTGGTTCGCAACGTACGTTGGCGCCCTCCGTGCTGGTCCAGGGAAACAAACTCGCAAGGAAACTGGCAGTGCACTCACCTGGCCACATCGTACGACCAACGGGATCCTCGAGTTCATCTTTGGGATTTCAGGCGCCCAAACATTCCGTTCCGCGAGTTTGACCGTTACAACAGTGCTCCCACTGATATTCTATGGCATTCGGAAAATCTACTCTGGAGTGTTGGCAACGAAGGCATATTCACGCAGACTGATATTCAATTTGCACCGAAAATGCTGGAGAGGCGGACCTTGCACACTTTGGATTGGTCCTCTAACGGAGATGTTCTCTCCTTCTCGCAGAAAAGACCCCAGCGCCGAGCGTCAGGAATAGAGGATGACTCTGCAGAAATTCTCAGCCGCAGTAAAGGGAGAGGCAGCAGTGGTGAGAAATCCAGTGGTAGTCAAAGTGTGACCGACGGAAGCTTGGAGGATGGGTTCCTAAGTTCATCTCTCAAGAAACGCCATAGCAAGTCCTCAAGTACGAGGTCCTCGAAGTCTCTAGGAGGCACGCCTCCATCAGCAAGCAATAATATGGCTGTCATCAACCTCGACAAGACACTAGACGAAAAGGGACTGTATAAGCCATCTCCGGCCATAGCATGGGTTCATGTTGTTGGTATCTTTGACCTAGATGCCTTCTGCTATCTTGCAAAGGAATATACCACGTTAGCTGAGGTGTTAGAAGAAAATGTGTCTCTATGTAGACTGGATCAGATTGCGCAAAAGATCTGCGATGAGAATGCCGCACATGCGTACTACGCCGGGCATTATCGGTTGTCACAAAGCTGGAGAATTATAGGCTTAGCTGTGGGAAAGGAGTTTGAGAGAAGAGCTTCTGAAAGCAAACTGATAACGAGTGAGAAAGACCAGGCTACTCGCAAATTCCTTCAATTGGCCTCCTCCCATAAGCAACATCAACATGCTAGTCCCACGGTAAAGACCGACAAGTACCAAGAGCATCTCGTCAAAAGTTTCGTTGGAACCGATCGGGTCTCTTCCGTCCCACCTGTCGTTGTGGAAAGTAGTACTTCAAACATGACGACGCCGCTCGCCAAGCCCGTGTCCGCACCGCCGGTCCCTAGAGATCTTCCACTGGACCTGTATGATGTTGATGACCAACTTTCCCGAGGCATAGATCAAACAGAGTCTATGTCACCTTCGAGTACGGGAACCTTGGAGCCAGGCGCCGATGCAATTGCTATTCTTGCCGTTCGTGGGATCAGCGCTGACCTGGATGATATGATTCTCGATGAATTGAATGTAACTGGCGCAGAAGAGTCCCTGGAGTGGAGAGATAAATTTCAGGAAGAGCGCAGAGCTGCTATAGAAAACTACCGGCCTTCCCGAAGACCTGTGTTACGGCTAGATGATCCAGGACATGTGGCGGTTAATGTGCAGGATCAACATCTGAGCCGACATGATTCCAATGAGAGTTTTCAAATGTTCTCCGCCTCCACCGATAGTTCCCATCGCGCTAGGTCAGTGGCTAGTTCTTTCGCAGGTAGTGAGAAAATGGGGTCATTAGCATCGATTTCGGAGAGGTGGAGCCAGCAACACGTACGTCAGACGGAGACACAGTCAGACGATGATAAAGCGCCGGCTCAAGGTGATCATCAATCTCGAGATCATATTGACACAACACCAGCCAAGGAGCGAACAGCGCAGGCCAAGGCGTCAGCTTCGCCCGAAGTCACGGGACTTCCATTCCGAGACGGTTTGATTAACCACGACGACAGTGATGCTACCGTCCTCTCAATTTTCACGCAGGGAAAAAACCAGACTGACTTGCGCTCTGCCGTCTGTCAATCACACTCTGGTCATTCCACACAGCTAATAGTCGATGGCCATCTGACTCATGCAGGTGCACTCAATCAGAATCATCTTCCAATTCCAGAATCAAACAAGCTCAGTGAATCCTTCATGTCTTCTGATTTGCAGCTGCAAATGAAGGACTTGACTTGTACAGCAACCACCCTTGATCCGCCGTGGACGGCCCGGAAAATGCTGCCGCATCTTGTTGACTATCACACCCAAAGCCTCTCGGATGTGCAGATGCCCGCGCATCTACTGTTCCTGCTTCAAGGTGATCTGGAGCCTACGGTAGTGACTCCGTACATGACCAAACATCAAGCCGAAGCATTGCTCACAGCATACCACGTGCAGCTCTGCTCTCTAGGACTGTACGTGACTGCTGCCAAGGTGCGCAAACTTTCTGGGCGAACGTCTATTGATCTTACTGAGCAAGGTATGACTGAAATGGACGTGCACTTGTGGTGCATGGAGTGTGTGAAGCCCTTTGAGAACCGAAGGAAACACAGGGCAAGGAAACCAAACCAGTGGGTTTGTGGACGATGCGAGACAATAGAAGCACCCTGCGCGGTGTGCTGGGGAAGAAAGCCTCCACTTGGTCCTGTGAAGTCCTTTTCCACTGTGCTGGACGGGACGTTCGGCTTAGGGCAAAAGGGAGGACTCGGACGCGGAGCTGGGGCGCTTTGGTCTTCCTGTCTTACTTGTGGTCATGGTGGCCATGATGGTTGTCTCCAAGCTTGGTTCGAAGATGCAGACAACAGTGAGGGTGGGTGTCCTGTACAGGGTTGCTTGCATGACTGTGTTCCGGGCATACGCAGGGATCAGAAGCTCAGAAGAAAGGCGGAAGAGAAGTTCAAGCGAAAGAGGGGCCTTGCGAAGAGAGATTCCTGGGTTGCCGGCGAGAGTAAAGCGGTTGAGAAGGCACGAGGGGCGCTGCACGCGGGAATCTTAGGAGAAGTTAGCGGGGTCATCTGGAGCGAAGCAGATGGAGACCCTCACAACGGTGTAACTGGCAGCGGTGCTGGTGCTGGTGCTGGGAAGAAAGTGAGACTAGTGGTCCCAGAAGAGCAGCCGGAGGCTGTTGAAGAAAGGAGGCCTTCTGAAGCGCGCCCAATACCTCAACGCTCAAGCCTTCCCGGCGGGAGTATGTCCAGGTATTCTGTGGATTGATTGTCTTACGAGCGATGATATCACTGCATAGCGCTGCCGAATAGCGGACTTGTTGATCCTTTAAATCACTCTACTTCTGGTCGCTTGGGACCCATTTCTCGCTCTGTTGCGGTATTAATATTGTACAATCATTGTACATGAGCGCCTCATCGTAGTGCAGGATTAGGCTTCCCCTAATGCTGGCTGACGTAATCGAAGCTGCCCTTCCTCCTCTAAGCAAAACTACCTTACCCCACAAGGGACTCGCATTGATCACTCGACCATCTATAACGAGCTATCCCCACGTCCAGGTGACCATGTTGCCTCCATCAGTACAGCTACTCCGAGCTCTCCGCTCCATGGAGCTCATACACACCTCTCCCCGCGCAACACAGAGAAACATACAGCTCTGCCAAAGCAAACTCACCGGCTTCCCAGCACCGTACAGTAAATCACCATCGTCGAAACCCCTCTCACACCCCCGCCGTTTCTCCCAAAGCACAACACGCCATGCCACCAAACCAAGCACTACGGACCGCGGTCCTCCCTCAAAAGAAGACACGCAAACAGATTTCGGCACCTTGAACGTTCTCGGCAACCTGCCGGCCCCCACGACGTCCATCGACGCCTGTCTCAGTGACGGTTTCCATCTCGACAACGGCCTGAAGATCGGTGGCGGGAGTGGCTGCTTGTTGGTAGGTGGGGAGGCGTTCAGTTGGAGGCCGTGGGAGGCGTTTGGCAGCGGAGGCGATGAGCGAAAGAGACGGATGTTGAACGAGAAGGGCCAGTGGGACGTGCGCGAGGAGGTGTGGGGAGTGCTGGATCTGGTGTGGCCGAAGCCGGGTGTGTTTCCCACCTTCTCCTGAGAACCGCCGTGCGTTTCACCGGAGCGCCTATCTATGCCGCGGGCTGCACCCAGCGTCCATGTTACAGGGAAAGGGGCTAATGCGCTGTAGATCTTCTGATCCTGGGCTTAGGGGCCAACACGTATCCGATCTCGCCGCAGACGAGGAAGTGTATCAATTCTCTTGGAATCCGGGTGGATATACTGGACACCAGGAATGCCGCGGCGCAGTTTAATCTGTTGGCTACGGAGAGAGGGATTAGCAGCGTTGCTGCAGCCATGGTTCCGATCGGTTGGAAAGGCCGATGACATGGGATTGTGTTGTCCTAAAATTAGCGGGCTCGTCAGAGAGGCGCAGCGCGGCGGTGTCTTTGATGTTTAAATAGACAGCTACTCTGGTTAGGCCCCAAGGATTTGGGGTCGTGTGGGAATGCTATGGTTGTACAATATCGAGAATATACAGTAGGTATGAGGAGATCCTTGACAAGAGTCGTATATGTTTTGGAGGACCACCATTTGTCACTAGCAAATTGTCGTGAAACCCTCCGTATAGTATGTTGATGTCTTCTTTACCCCCTTGAGCACTGGAGCGCTCCAGGTAGGCAAGCTGGTATCCGTTGGCAATCTGAAACTTTGGCTACTGAAGCAGGATGTGAACCTCTCTGCAACCCTCTTTTACATGCTTCAATTGGAAAGTTCCGTAAGCGTTACGATCACAGCTTAAGTTGAACACAACGATGACAGTTATATCTCAACCATTGAGCTCAAGATCTAGATGCAGGATAACCGTGCTTTTGCCTATAGCAGAAGACAATCTGCACCGTGGGACGTATGACCACGGCCGCCTGCTCCCAACATAATAGGATGGGGGTCATGCGAGGATGTTGCTAACTTGGTCCTCGTGGTCAACCGTAATCCTCTGTATCAACAACTTGGGAACGGCTCTTGTATAAGAACCGCCTACCTTCAGGTCGCCATATTCATATCTCTTGGTGAACTCCACTCATACAGCAAAGCTATAGGCGTAGACTCCATCCACTGTTATCACCATGGCCCGGGGCGAAGAACCGCTCTTACAGCGTCCATCAAGCGATGCATCCGACGACAGGAACGTGGAAGAGGAAGATGCCCTCCTGACCGGCCAGCAAATCCCTCGCCGGCGCCGCCGGAAAGCGTACAGCTGGCCCTTCTGGCGCGAAGTCGGTCTCTTCGCATGGGCGCTCATCGCCACCGCAGCCGTCATCCTGCTCGCCGTGATGTACCAACACCAACAGAGTACATCCTCCGAGAAAAAGGGCAAACCCAGCGGGAAACGCAACCTGATCTTCATGGTGTCCGACGGCATGGGCCCCACGAGTCTGTCGTTGACGAGGAGTTTCAGACAGTTTCAGAGCGGACTGCCGCCTGGTGATGTGCTCGTTTTGGATAAGCATCTTATCGGGAGCTCGCGGACGAGGTCGACTAGTAGCTTGATCACGGACTCGGCGGCTGGAGCGACGGCGTTCTCGTGCGGGATCAAGAGTTATAATGGGGCTATATCGGTGCTGCCGGATCATAGTCCTTGTGGGACGGTGATGGAAGCGGCGAAGAGAGCAGGGTATATGACGGGGTTGGTCGTGACGACGCGGATTACGGATGCCACGCCGGCGTGCTTCGCCGCGCATGTGAATCTACGGTCGGAGGAAGACTTGATCGCGGAGCAGGAGGTCGGGTACCATCCGCTCGGCAACGTGGTCGATCTGATGCTTGGAGGCGGACGTTGCCACTTTCTCCCGAATACGGCGCAGGGATCGTGCAGGAATGATGGGAAAGATATTTTGGACATGGCCAGCAAGAAGAACTTCAGCTATGTCGGAGATCGGGAGGGTTTCGATGGGCTCAAGCTTGGAAGCTCTGTTAAGCTGCCATTGCTGGGTCTCTTTGCTGATGCCGATATTCCATATGAGGTGGATCGGAGGACTATGGAAAGCACTTATCCATCTCTCGACGAGATGGCGCAAACGGCACTGAAGGCCTTGAGTGAGGCGACGAAGGACAGCGATAAGGGATTCTTCTTGATGATTGAAGGGAGCCGGATCGATCACGCCGGACACGGCAATGACCCTGTCGCGCAGGTGCATGAGGTTCTAGCGTATGACAAGGCGTTTGCCAGCGTGCTAGATTTCTTAGAAACGGACGGTACGGACGGTGTCTTGGTTGGGACGAGCGACCATGAGACAGGAGGACTAGCTACTGCGAGACGTAAGATTTCTTGATACACAATACCTCCGCGGCGGCAACCCTGCTGACACGGTATATAGAGCTCCATGAAACGTATCCTGAGTACCTTTGGTACCCCGGCGTCCTTGCTAATGCCTCTCATTCGTCCGAAAACCTTGCCTACCAACTGCGCGATCACATGGCTGCCCACAGCTCTGAAAGCTCCCAGGATCTCAAAACCTACGTCAACGAGCGTCTTCTGCAACAAGGTCTCGGCGTGTACGACGCAACCGATGACGAAATCAACTCCATCCTTCATCACCCCGACCCATGGCCAGCGTCTTATATCTTCGCCGACATCATCAGCCGCAGAGCTCAGGTCGGTTGGAGCACCCACGGACATTCCGGTAAGCCACCCACCCACCGAAACCCCCAGCAACATGTTCTTCATCAATTCCCTAACGTTTCGCCCGCAGCCGTGGACGTGAACATTTACACCTCCTGCCCCACCAAAGCCAAGGCCCTCGTCGGCAACCACGAAAACACCGACATCGGCAACTTCATACGCACTTACCTCGATCTCGATCTCAAGACCATCACGGAGGAGCTTAAGCGGAAAGGTCCCGCCTTCGACACGGTCGCCGAGGACGGCGAGAGGAGCAGCTGGATGGGGAAGCCGCTTGGTGAAGAGAGGAGGTCAGATGGGTTCGATCATTATCATGGCGACTTCAAGCGGGACTTGGAGCACAGGGGCTGCGGCGCTTGTAGGTTATGATGTTGCATTTCCCGGCGTGCGGGCTCTTTACAGTACTGAATTTTGTCTGTCTGTCATATGGCGTCTGGTAAGTTGTCTCGCTAGTGACTCGATACCCAAATCGAGCGGTCTGACTCTCTTCGGAGTGGCAAATGATCAAGTGCGTTATGTTATATAGCATGGAATCAATCAGATGGAAAGTACCTCTCTGCTTGACGTCTGAACTCTTGCACAAACATCTCTTCTAGCCTATTTTCACGACTTCAACATCAGCCAACTCGCAAAGTATTACTCCTCATACGCGGATCCAAGGACCCATGCAAGAAACGCCAACGATGCAGCAGGTCATTACGACTTTCGTGAAACAAATGAAAGGAACCCGCGAAACAAAGCGCAGTCGATGCCGCCGTAAACGGCCGACTTCCAAACAAAAGCCACAGAACCACCGCGCATAAAATCCTTGTCGTCGTCGATCAAATCATATCACTTTTTTGAGTGGACCGCCTCCCCTATACAAGACCTTCCATCCATCCTTCCCCGCAACCCGCGCCCACCAAGGCCCCCAGACCAGCTCCGGATCGAACTACGGCGTATAAGGCCGCAGCGCCTCAAACCGCGGACTCTCCGCCCCGAGCAGCTCGCTCGGACTGCCGCCGACGGACTCGTCCACGCGCGGCGGCGGCTGGGCGCGCGGGATGTGGGCGAAGCAGTCCGGGTGCAGGTCCTCCCACTTGCGGGCGCAGTATTTGGCGGGCCAGCGCTCGGCGGCGCCGAAGTCGAGCATCTGCTTGCGTCGTCAGCGGATTTTGTCATGGGGAGGTTGGGGTTTGAGGGGAGGGGGGAAGAGGGGAAGGACCTTGGTGGAGATGATGTCGAAGCGGGATTGTTCCCAGTAGCGGTAGGCTTGTTCGAGGGCGTCGACCTGTGGGGCCTCCGGGTGAGAAACGGTTTTTGTGCGTTGGGGGGGGTTTCGCGGTCACGTACGTCTTTTTCCGTCCATACCCTCATCCGTTCGCGTAGTCGTTTGAGACGCATCTGTAGAGCGGGGACCTGGTAAACTTTCCCGCGATCCGTCTGGAAGCGCAGCGCGATGTCCTTCCACGGCAGGTTTTCCTCGTCTTTCAGCCTCAGCAGGAGGGCTTCTTCCTCGCTGAGCTCGGTCTGGGCCGTGTTGGACGGTGCTCTTTTCCTGCGCTTGGGGAGGGAGTCGGCGACGTCGTCGTCGTCTCGGGAACGTTTCCGGGAACGGGCCGCCTGCGTGTTGAGAGACGATTCCCGGGTCGAGGGCACCGGGTCTGGCTTGCTGCTCGTCCGGGAACGGATCTGCGAGACGCCAAAGCTGCCGAAATACGGACTCGCCGGCCTCGGGGTGAAGCGCGGCGACGAGGTCAGGGTCGTGTCGTCGGCGGTTTCCTGCTTGATGCCGAGCGGGTTCGCGGCGAAGAAGACGTCTTCCACGTTGTGGCCGAACGTGCTGGGACTGCTTCTCGTCTTCGACGGACCCGACGAGTAGTCCGGTACGGGAGACGGGAAGACTTGCGTCGCTTGAGGGGCCACGAACGGGCTGCTGTAGTCGACGTTGTCGAGGAAGGACTGCATTCGGTTACAGGAGGCTTTTCAAACGGTGGGATGCTCGGTATGACGGCCACTGATGCCTGGAGACTTACGGTACTAGAAGGCGGCCACTCCGGTTCAGAGTAAGGGGGCATGCCCGTTATCTGGCTCGGATACAGCACGTCGGCCATGCAAGCAAAGAGCTCAGTAGGCATGAAATCCCGCCGGTTTACTGGTAGAAAACGCTACCGCCGATGATGCGTTCTGAGGTTGTGATCGAGCGAGCGGTGGCCGCACGAGAGTCGTCCCACCGGGAACAGGCCGAGCGGGTCAGGTAAGGCTGTCGGAGACTTACAGGAGTCCCCCACGTGTGCCATGGAAAAATTGTGGAGATGCAAAGCAGTTTAATAGGTATCAGCCTGGAGATTTGCATGAACGAGGCGGTGGAGAGAACTCGGGGGTCATGACAACTGCGCCAGATGCTGCGGATTCCGGCCACATGAAAAGAGATGGTAGCACTCGATGACGGTAAACAGAAATAACAGCAGCCAGCAAGCCAACATAGAGCCCAAACGTTTCAGGCTACCGAACAGCCTCTCTCCTGTGAGTGACCGTGCCACGGCAGTCGAGTAGTGTATGGGGCCATTCCTCCCGGATATGCAAGTTAGCGCCTGAGAGCTGCTCTCTCACCCCGGGAACTTTGGAATCCCACGAGTAGGGCCAATGCCTTGTCGAGACAGCTTAGTAATCTTGCTAGAATCCGCTCCTTGGCTATTTTGTACGCCCATAATAATCACAGCAGTATAAGAGAGATCAAAGAAGAAGAAGAGTCGAGCTTCAGTAGACTTGGATGAATCCCTGAAGTACGTAAGGTACTGTGAGTGATCAAAACTAAGGGAATCTAGAGACGTTAGTCTGGTAGCAAGCCCAATAGGTAGCGGCCCTTAGGGTACCCTTCAAACCTTCGTCAAGAAATAGATACAGTACAAACACCTGGTGTGTACTTCGTACTGACCGTACAATAATAATGCAATGTTTACGTCGTACATTATACCGTATCGACTTTAAGCTCGCGAGGTCACGGTCCTGCAATCATCGATACCTCAATCAATGATCTCCATCTCCATCTGCATTAGAGGCTGCAGCTCGGCGGCATGGTGACATATTCCCCAATAAGACTCAATCCTGGCCCTCCGTGGGATCTGCGACCATGGTTTCGTGTTAATCTGGGCGAATCCGCGAGCGAAGCAAAGTTCGGAGAATTGTTTCCAGGCAACGACTAATCACAGCTCGGCACTGGGCGTCTGGCGCTTCTGTTACCCAACCGAGTTTCATGTACGAATCGTAACGTTAACTTAAGGTATTGTAACGTTCAACGTTCTGTTTGCACGCTCCTACCTGACCGAGCACGAGCACGGGCGTTCCACAAATAGCTTGTGTATCTCCACGGGTGGGAGCTACCTTATTACTCTACGAGTATGGCCTGGAACCTTGATATAAAAAGGGACCGAGCGACTTCTCCCTCTCTCTCTCCTCGACCGGGTTACCCTACAGTACATTACCTTATGTACCAGGTAGGAGTGTAACGTGGCTAAGCACTAAGCCCGTTGAGGATGCCTGAAATACCCTTTCCATCTCAACGAGCATGCTGACCGTGACAGGACAGATCTCGGGCGGCGTGCGTTGCAGGCAAAGGGCAAAGTCTTCTCAGAGTTTACATCAGCGACACGGAACGGCCTGGCTTTTGGCCCCGCCGCTGTCCCACGGCAAGTTCTTGAAACTCCTGGGATGATCAGTTGGTGATCATGGCGGTCCCGACGTGTCAGACTCGAAATGTCTGGAAGACTTGACATTCTGATCACAGCTCTGTTGGAACTAAGACGAAAACTTTGATGACGCACCTTTCCCAGTAGCAGTAAACTCTACCGGCGTATCAGCGAAGGACACGGTCAAGTGAGGGAAATGGACGTGGATTGAACATCAGAAGATGCTCCATCGTACCTTATGTACTGGAAAATCCTCATGCTCCAATGCTCTTCACTAAGGCCACACGTACCTAATTCATCCGACATTGATATCGAGCGTATGAAGTCTGCCACATGCTTATTCTCGCCTGCATATTCAGCTCCTCGGCAGGGAGAGTGGCCAGGGTGTTGTGTCTCCACGCACATGGCATTTGGAGTCTGACATGCGTAAGGTTCAAATGTGTAACCAATCCTCCTTAGAAACACCGAAGTCTCCCTTGTAGATAATCTTTACCGAATCCACCGCCCCCAGACCTTGGTGGGCTGCAGAGCACATCAATCCAGCCAAAGGCTGCTCTATCTTTATATCAGCGACTGGCCGAGCAGGACGACCCCACTCGCTGCGTTCACGGCATATTCCACTGCTGGCAGACTACGGAATGGCTCCATAACAGAGATGTCTCTACATGTAGGTATCCAACTAACTTCAACGACCGTATAACTTCTCATGAATATTCGACTCAGCACCGCTCCGAGCAGACAGGGCGATCAAACAAGTAAAGGCTTACTCGTAACGCATGCCAGCTGGGAGACAGATATCTCGACACAGCTTTAATAGCGGGGAGAATATTAAAACGGTCATTGCTACGCAAGGACCAAGGAGAAGGGTCTTCTTGTAGCTGAATACTGCCGAAGTAGGGCCTGACCTGCGAACTTCGATCCTTAGCCGAGAAGTATTTCTACACTGCTCAGAGAGTCGATGGAAGGACCCAGTACCAGTACTCGGCTCTACCGTTGGCGGCCGTGCCATTGTAGTGTGGAGAAGGTACGACGAGCTTTGTTGCAACTCTAATTTGCCGAGTCGTCTGCCACAGCCTGGCCACACGCACTTGTGCTTAGGGGGGGCGCTCAACGATGGCTATGTGGTTGTGCTGGTGTCTGACAGTGTGGTGTCGTGTATGCCGTGGTACCCTCCATCGGAGAAAGTTCTGTCGGGTTAGCGCTAACAGCCGGGCAAAGGCCGACACTGATGAACCACCTGGGACAGAAGATCAGCTCGGTGGTTGTGCGATTGAAGCTCAGAGGAGAGGCCCGAAAGTCTTGCATTTGAGGCTGTGGATAGTAGCCAATAGCACGCATCTGCAGGGCTCCTCAACAGTAAATTAGATTGAAGTACGTATGGTAGCATGAGCCTTCCATTCTCAATTCATCTCGCCCGAGATTCTCCGTGTAACATCAGAGATGCGTAAGACCAAATCTGCAGTCTGTATTCTTCTCTTTGACCTGGTATATTCCACAATGATGGCGTATCAAAAGGCATATGTCGAAGATGGCCCAGTTGAAGGATACTTGTTGTTATTAGGGCCCACAGAGTGACTTCCAACCAGACGCTATCGAAGAATTGCAATATGCTAAGCAGCTATGGGCGCGCACAAAAGAGCCGATCAATAAACGTATGTTTCGTATGGACCTTTGCACTACAGCGTGCCGCCAGTCAATTTCTTGAAAGATGAAAGTAGGATGGTTTCTGTTCTGTTTTTGAGACTCGTCGCAAAACAGCGTAGCTCACGTCAAAGGTCCCGTCGGCAGGGTAGGAGGCTGGCACTGAAGAAACTCGGACGCTGGTAGCCGACGTTAGTGCCATGCGCGAAGCCCTCATTTACATCAAAGTTCTCATGTGTGTTGCCCTCCAAATTGAGTTGTTGTTGGACTCTGCACGACCGTGCCAGGCACATGATTAACATGTGATAGCCCCGAAAGATCTGAGAATCGATCTGATGGGAGAGCGTTGTGAGGACGGATCAGCCTCCTGCAGATCGGTCTCCTCGTGTCATGGCTCACCCTCAATCGTTGTTCGTTCTGGTACCGCAAGCATTGTGAGGTCACAGGCGGGCAGACAGGCCAGACAGGCAAGCAGGCAGGCAGGTTGTGTGCGACCCTTGCTGCAGCAACCTATCCCCATTTCTCGTAAGCGAGGTTGTTTCGTTGTGTCCGGGGCAAACATAGTAATAATCAGTAGGGGACTGTTCCCAATTCCGACCCACAGGTGATATTTACGTGACAAAAGTGGAGTCTCCCAGTAGGCCGAAAGACGACCCTTGCCAGCTTGTGCGCACGCATATGACTCGGAATACTGAGCCCTAAGCACCTGCTCCCGCTGCCGTCCTACAAGGGTTATAATAAAGGTGACAGGGGACTCGTACGTATTTGTACTTGAGGCAGAGGCCTGCCTACGAGTCCGTACCTAATATCCATGTGGGCAGCCACTTGACACTGACGCGAAGGGATGAGGGCTTCGGTAAATGCAGCGCCACACCCGCACTGGCCGGGGTTTAGACGGTCAGGATGCATGAGAAAAGCCAGAGTAATGCGTGCTGTGATCATCGCTCTCCTTTTCAATTTGATATGGCTTGAAGGGCTGCGCAGAGCTAGAGAATTGCCAGTGATCTTCACATCACATCTTCGACTTGCGTTTGTGGACACCCAATCGGGCCGGATTTCTTTATTCGTTGTCGGTGTTCTCAATTTGGACTCGCTCCGGGATGCCGAGGATTAGACGGAAACTGTGACCGCTGTCGATCATCGTTCAATAGCGACTCGCACCAGATTGAGCCGTCAAGGTGGAGCGCAGTAGCCAATCCTGTCCTGTGCTAGATCGAGGGTATGGTAAGTCGTTTGCGCCAGTGACTGGGTATCCAATGAAGACTTAGGACGGGAAGACGTCCAGTCCGAGAAAGCTTCTTATACCAGGTTTTTGATGAGATTTAGAAGTTGCTCGAGGATAGCCGAGAGACTTGGTGGTGCCGAAAGTACGACGGGAAGTCCAATTCATTCGCTGTTAATCCGAGTAGACTACAACTTTCTATCGTCTTGCGGTCCCGAAAGTGTACAGCGTCTGCAAGTACGGACACTCCAGCAGGGTGTCCAAGGAGGACCGATCGTCCTCGCCTGTCTGATGCACCCCTACGTTAGCACATGCCGTCTAGCATGGCTTACTGGTCCCGCTGGAACCGTCACATCTCTTTGATCTGACAGATTAATGTGGGCTGTCCTTCACAGTCGATGTACTTTGATAAAGCAAGCCGCGGCCCAGATTGGTCCTGACAGGTATCCAGGCTGGTGTTGTCACCGGTATCGGGCCGGCTTCTAACCTCTGATCACGGCAAGCATGCGCCCCCCGTGGAAGGCACCCTCACATCGTACTGCTCTTCGTACTGCTCTTCGTACTGCCAGTCAATGCTATCGGCTCTTTTTGTGACCGGTCGGATATTTGGGAAGTGCAGGTGCAGATTTTGGTACCGTGATATTCAAGTTGGGTTCTGGACTAATGTCACTGCGGGCCGACCCCGTCCCGGCTGCAACGTCGTGTAATGTGGATCCGTGCAGTCCAAGGTTGTCCCACGTCTCGTCTCGTCTCGTCTCGTCTGCTATCAGGACAAAAGGGTAAGGTACGGCGGAGTTTTGTGGGTGCGACGAGGCTGCGGTTCATGAGTACCGTCGTCCTACATTAAAATCCGTGTAACTTACATGATGAGACAACACGTGGGAAAACGCCATCGAGGTGCCATGGGTGGTTCCAGCTCGGCTAAGGGATGGGGTTGTCTTCTCGGTTTTCATTTGAGACTTAGACAAGCTTAACGTCGATAAATCTATCATGCTCAAGAGTCAGGTAAAAGAGTTTAGGTAGGGCTTTGGTGAAAAACTATCGTTCGTCATGTAGAGACATAACTACCTATGCCCGCTCCTATCGACCCAAAGCCAAGAGATGCAATGCACAGATAAGAGGTAATAGTGACAACACTTTCACCGCCTCCCATGCTCTGTAGCTCATGCTGCAATACACCCAACATCCGTGCCTGACAACTGAACCCATTGAAGCGCTTCGAATTGATTGCGTCAAAAAACACGTCTAATTGATCATGGTAATTACCGATCCGGGCATGAGAAACCCATTCCACCCATGTACACATATGAAACAGAGTAGCAAGCAGTGGAACATTCTCTGCATACTGAACATATTCGTACATGTGAGATCAAGAGTACGCTCGAGGCAATGCTATCGTATGCTGAAACCAGGAAGAAGCGGTAGGTCAGGTCGACAGGGAGTCGTTGAACGCGACGGATTGGCTTGGTGTTGCCATGCAAGTCTTGCTGGCACGCTGGACCGATGATCGCGAGCCAAAATCAGTTACTTCGAACGGATGGGTGGCGGATATCGGCCACTCAATCGGTCAATAGGCTGAGGTCCCAGAATTCATCCTTACAATGACTGAGCGGATACTCCGAGCAGGCAGAGGCATCCCCTCTTTCGGAATCGTCATAGAAAAGTGGCTCGTGAGGATATCCGCTGGCGCAGGATGTTATATCACCAAAGCTGAGAGAGTCCGAAGGCCCTGCCAATGGTTGTCGAACTGTAACGGGTACATGCAGCTGGTAGGTTGCGTTTCCAGTCTGATACATATCGGCGTCGGTCGAGGGAATCCTTTGGGACGTTGCGACTGAGCGGGTCACCGGCCTAAGGTTGCTAAGATTTCCGGCCACAAGGCGGTATTGCTCAGGCTCTTCCAACCTCGCCGAGCGCCGAAGCTTTGCTGCTTTTCGTGCAGCCTTCCCACCCTTCGCTCCGGATCTTTGTCGTTGAGGCGCCGGGTTTTCGGATTTGCCAATCTTCTTGTTCGGTGGACTTTTCCGATACCTGGTAGTCGATTTGACCCCTTCGTTCACGGCTGAAGGCTCAAGTACCCAGATAAAACCTTTCTTCGCTTCGTCTGATGGCGGGAGCTGATCCACCTTCTTGAAGGCCTGGCTTATTTGTTAGTGCTACTTCGATTCATGGCTGGGCCCTAGCTCACCCCATTCATTGATAAATTATGACGGATGCTGTTCTGCCAACCCTTGGATGAGTTGTTCTTTGCCTTGTCCGTGTTCTTCTCGAACCACTCATAGATCTCTTTCAAGACCATCTTATGCTCCGGAGCGTTCATCAAGGCCTTATAGATAAGCTGGGCATAGGGCTCTGAACTGATACTGGCATCCCCATCCGTCTCATCGCCGTTCATCGTTGCACAGTCGACCATCTCAATTCCCTCAACCGAAGCTGGACTGATCGCAGCGCACGTCTCCACCTTGCCTGTACAGATCAATGCCTGAGAAGGTGCGGGTGATTTTATCTGATATTGCTCGTTCTCTAGTCGCGTTCTTGGGGCGTCTTGAATGGTGTCTGCGCAAGGGTAATCTTCTAACCTACCCTGATGGCATGCCGTGAACGCAGCATGGGACTGAGAGTCCAGATGGTATGCGGAAGGAGGGTAAGCATCAGTATCTGACGCGAAGTAGCCGTTGATGTCCAGGGAAAGATCATGAGGATAGCTACGTGGACAAGCTGATGACGAGTATCGGAGGGACGACTCATGCGGAAACCCATAATCCCATGGTAAACCATTCGTCGTCTTTGCGGTTGTTGAGAAGCGTACGGGACCTTGGCACCAGCTCGTCTTGGAGTCTGAACATGTCTGATAATTCAGATCTTCCTGATGATAAGGGGCGCACTTCTGAACTTTGTGCCACTGTAGATCGTCTTGTTCTTCATATAATGCTTGTGGCGAGCAGTCAGTGTGCGGAAGAGAGGTTGGAGTTGGTTTGAAGGAAGGCATTGAGCTTAAGGAAGGCTCACCAGATGACGCCACTGAAGGTGAAGGACAAAGCCTTGTGGTAGTGACGAAAAGATCACAATTCATCGGTAAATCCTGGCGAGGAGGGTATGGAGGTGATCCGTGCAATGTCATGACCGTACTTTTCCACTTCTAAGAAAGGGAGAACGGACCGGCTCTTGTGTAAGTCGGGAGTGTCTGCGCCAACGAAGTGTTTACCTCCACCGGAAACTATGCTGACGGGAAGCTGGCGATCGATGAGTATTCTGGAAGGAGTTGATCTGTGAGACATACGTAAAATAGTGGCAGCGCAGACGCCCGCAAGGAGAGGACCAGATGGTCCACCCCTAATGCCATCAGTCATGCGCTGCGCCAGCTCAACCCATGAGCACCAGGTCTTTCTGCAGGAGGGTCCTCTCGCAGCAGAATGCCTTGCAGCAGCAAACAGTAAAAGAAACTGGTGCATAGAAAATTCATGTTGATTATTTTCGGGCTCTTTAGGCTGCCTAGTAGCCAAACTTGCGTCGTGAAGGCTGCTGTGGTTGCACGAGAATCTGCTGTCAACAAGCCTATCCAATACTTCCCGCTCGGCACCATCCTAGGCGGTGTCACATTAGCTACTGCCGAAGTCACAGACGCTACCCTGTCGCTGAACGCCCCGTCAAATTTACCCGTGGACGCTCACGTTGCGGTAAGCAAGACGGTTAGCTGCAGCTTACCGCCCCGTCTATTGGCCAGTCTTCGAAATGCATGCTAGCCCAACGATGTTAGCAGCCCTTTAGGAAGGCTTCTAGAAGTACACAAGAGAAGGTCCACATTGCCAACGCCACTGTCGTCTAAGTTCAAAGTTATGCCGTTGCAGCATCGTTGTTCAGAACACTCAGCCATGGAGTTGCCAGCATGAATTGTAAGATAAACGATCCTGCCATTTTGGCCGCTGTCCCGAAATGGCTTAGTAATTCCACTTGTGATGCACGCACGCTTCCGAGCGTCTGTATGAGGTGAGTAACGCTGCAGAAAATAAAGCATCGCAGGGCAACAAAGAAGCTCTGTAACACGTAAATGCAAGGCTGTAGGTACCATGATGGTCTAGCAGCGAAGCTCGGAATATTATTTCCACTGGTACATGCTTGAGATGTCTGCTGGATGTGTGGTGATCGTTGTATCCTGCTCCAACCTGCATGAATGTTTCGCAGACGCACTTAAGTAATGCAGGAATAGCTAGAGCACGCCAAGAAACGATATTGTTGTTATTGAATTGGACAGATCTATAACATGTGAGCCCTGGTACGTATATATTTTAATATGTGGCGAGTCCACACCAATTAAAAGTGCGTGGTCTTGACAGTGCTGTCTCGGTACCGAAACCCAATCTGCAGGCTGGAGATGTGTTGGCCCCAGAGCCTCTTGATCAGTGATCTGTCGGATGATGTAGATTGCGCTGGACTGTTGACAGCAGGCCGAACTACTCACCCCCTTGGTTGCACCAGGGCTGCGTGCTTAGGGCTGCGTGCTTAGCGGAGATGTCAACCGAGATCCCTGTGCAAGATAAAAATCGTCCGTCACTTTCGATAGTAGATCTAGAGGACAGCGAGTCAATTTGTGCTCTTCGGTCAAAACCTTTATGTATGAAGTACCTTCTTGAATTGAAAATGCAGCTGCAGGATACCCTGAATCGGAGATTATTAGCATGTGAGTTTCGGATACTTCCCGTCTTCGCGCCCGTTATGCGATCCAAAGCGAAGAACAATATTGATAGCAGTATTATGGATTGACGAACCTTATCAAAACTACTTCGGAAGCCGCGCTCCCTCTTGGCACTATAATCCCACTCCTTGTCGACAATTCGAAAAGCCAGGTCTTCGTATGGTGGTCCACTTAAGAAACGTATGAGGCAGGTGTCCTCCTCTCCAGCTGGTGTGAATGATTGCCCTCGCTTTCGTCCGTTCTCTCGTTCGATTCGATATGTGGGGCCTTTTGTCTTGTCGATCAAGTCAGGATAGAATATGTTGAATTTATAGCCCTGCACCACCTTTGGAGGTGGGTTGTCATGATCGTAATGTGTCTGATTGTACTTGTTCCACTCGTAGCCCATCTGAACACGATTAAAGTATCGTGGCTTGCGTGGTCGAAGTTTACTTGCCCAAATTGGCTTTGAGGATGTTGGTATCTCCTCCTCGCCGGCGAATATTTCTTCATTCTCGCTCACGCCACGAGCGACCTCACGCTCGTAAAGGGCTGTGGTGGCTTGCGAAAAGTCTTCGTTAGGTACGGCTGCGAAGCGCGAGGCAGCAGGTGCAGCAAGCTCGAGACCCTTGAGTCCTAAGGCAGATAGTGACTTGTCTGCAATTCGTTGCCGCATCGGTACATAGCCCATCTTAACAATTTTCCTCCGCTCAGCAGTCTAACAAAACGTTTCAGTACGCAACAGATCCGTACACGCCGGGTACATACCACTTTATCTAGAAAAGCTTTCTCATCAATCGAGCCAACACCTTTGTCCTCCGTACGGAGTTTAAGCAATGGTTCTGGATCCAAGCCTGAAGACCACTTCATGTCACTTGGCTGGAGGTCGTTTTTGGTTTGATCCCTAGCAGGCGCGTCTTCTGTTCTTCCTTTGGAAACGGGGTTGGGAACGTCGAGTATGAGAGCTAGTTTTTCTCGGATCAATTGGGCTTCCTCGTCCTCTTCATTTCGTAACCCGCGTAGCCGACTGTCAATAACTGACTGATAGACACTCTTCAATTTGGCTCTTGCTTTCCATACCGTCAAACTTCGAAGTAGCTGTTCCCAGTAGTCAACATCGATTGGCTCATTCGAGTCTAGCTTGCTTTTGATTTGCTTCTCGAGTTTTTCAAGCTCGTCATATGATTTAGGACCTAGTAGACGATCGACATCTGAAAGGACAGAGGTCACAACGCGGTTCTCAGGCGCTGCAATTCTAGATCTTTGACGGCGGTCTCTGCAGATGGTTTTCATAGTCTGTGCTGTTTAGCGGCTGAGCCGACGTGAGTACTTGAATAACTTACATTCCAGAAGTCCTGATTGCTTGGATTAGTCTCGAGGGTGACATATGTCCCAATATCTCTTTCCAACTCCAATAGTTGCGTTTCACTAAGACCCTCAAATACTCCGTCCGGATCAACAACATCCACTTCTCCGTCTGAGGCGTCCTCGTCCAATATATCTCTTGTGGGGTCGATAACACGGAGCGTCACAGTAAGCCAATCGATTGGCTTTGCTCTTCCTTCTTTGACCCTTATTTCGGCCTTCTTTTTCGCCTGCTTTAGCACAAACTGGTCTTCTTGCGAGACCCATTGCTGCATCTGCTCTGCTTCTTGTAGTTGGTTCCTGCGTGTCTGCTCTCTCACAAAGGCTTCTTGCTTTTTACGATCCCCTAGCTCATCTTCGTCGTTCCTAGCTTCGTCTAATGGTTCCGAGACCTTGCTGGCGCCATCTCTCCGTGCGAGTTTGTGACGACGTCGCCATGGTGGTGGTGATTGAGACCTCTGTCTTTTGTGATCAAGATCTGATACAGTCCCGTTTGAGGGGTCCATCATCTTTACGTGAAAGCAAATGATTAGCAGCGACGAGTACAATAGTTGCAGTTGTGGAAGTAGCAAATCTCCGGAAGTTGCCGATTGGCCATAGGTACACAGTACTTCGTACCTTAAGGTAAATACAAATATCTCAAGGTAAGTTCAGTTGCCGTCAGTCATACACGATCAAACCAAAGATGTCTGCAGCTTGGGATATACTCCCTCGTACTGCTCTATCGTCTTCTACACCGCCTCTGCTAGTCAAATATGACACTAATGCCGCCGGGTATACCATCCACCTGACAGACCTATCTCGCATATGGTCCGAGTCTTTGAGCAATGCACAGGTTGTCCAGCGATCACTAGATGAGGAAACTAGCATAGAGCCCAAGGACAATCCTGATCAGCTCAGAATTCTCCTGGCCAGAATCGGTGACGGTATAAGGGGTCGTGATGAAACCAAGCTCAGCTTGCTATCGGGAGATGATGGAAAGCACCTTAGATTGAACGTCTCTGCCCGCTTACCTTCCCCATTTCGTCCCTTGCAATGGCCAGTCTATCTCATACCCCTAGATTCGGAGGCTCTGAGGGCCGAACTGTTGATCCCACTCCTGGCATATCAGAAAGTTTTGAGACAGCAAGTAGCCTCATTACTCGTTCATATCAAAGAAAAAGACAATGTCATCATGAAGTTAACGGATAAACTTGAGTCGTCGGGTACAGATATGACGATGGTGTTCCCGGGAGCAGTTGCGGCAAAGGTAGGGAGACGAGGGCTTGGAAGGGAGATGGCAGCGGCGCTGGTCCCGGGCCTAGCAGCATTCGACGAGGGCTCTTGGAGAAATGCGACGTCTGAAGCAGAAAAACCATGTGGCGACGAGACCGAAGTTATATTATCCCTCTTCCCAAATGAGCTGCCGTGTTCCAAGCAGGTGACCAACGAGCACCCTTTGAAAGTTTGGTGGAATACTCTTCCACGGAAGAGATGCGCCGGATTTTCTGATCAAAACCGTCAAGACCGTGCGTTGACAGCCTTCCAGGGTTACGAGCGTGGGAAGGTGGAGGGAGAGGCAATGGAGCTCGATATTGACGATGAATTTGAGGTATGTTAGCAGCACCCTTGCCACCAGACATGCCTACTCACGATTGTAGAGACAAGCTACCCCACCATCTCGTAAGAAAACAGTGTTGTTGCAAACTCCAGAGGCACTAGATCGGAACTCCAGGCGCGAAAGCGAACAGCGAGACTCTGCGGCTCCCGAATCGAAATCTAAGAAACTTGGCCTTGTAGGAGGCAGAGTGCAAGTCAACGTGCTAGATGCGCAGCAAGCAGATACCTCAGAAGTCAGTGGAAATGTTGTGCAACGTTCAAGTTCAAGCGCCGATGATCACGTCCTCGGATCTGAAAATCAGGCTGAGCAAGCACCACGACATCTCTCGCCTTCAAGTGCAAGATCAGTGAAGCTGCATCGGTTCGGTGTTATCGGCGGTAAAAGGAAGAATATAGAAGGAGATGTATCAGACATGTCCACAAAGTCAGCAACGTCCCGGGTATCCCCAGGTAGATCTACTGAGAAAATGGGTAAGACGGAGAATTCGAACGTTACCGCTATACCAGCAATGATGCTGGATGAGGAGGTCTACGAGAATCAGGATAGAAGCAGCTACGCTTCGAGAACGCCAAACCTCCCTGAATTACCTTCCGGCATCCCATCAGCTCCACGTACCCACATGACTCCGTCACCAGGAGAGTCACAGGAAAGGGCAGACAGGAAACGGGCAGAGCTTAGAAAAGTTCTCGAAGAGAAAGCCAAAGCTCCAATACAGAAGAGACGCAGATTTTAATGAGTAACTACCTTACCTTCTTGACTCTTACCCCATTCTGTGCGAAGAGTCGTCACATTGCCTTCATGGGTGCAATATTCTCTCACTTGGGGTGCTCATATGATTCTGGACTCTACCGGGGAGATAATCTGGCCAATCCAGATCGTATAACAATCTCAACAGATGAATATCGTCAGAACCTTTCTCCGTGCCCAAGAGGCTAATCGCGTTATGGCAAATCCGCGCTAGTTCTTCGCGCGTACTCCTTGGGTTCGCGTTCAGAAGTCCTCAACACTTCGCGATATCAGGACTTATTCTACCTAGTACACTGACAGCAACAGCTCAGCAAGACTTGAACTGGACGTTTGTACATCTTTGAGCTACCTCTTACAAGTCAACGTTACCATCAGAGAAATGGCGCATCCTGCAGCACGACGTATCGCGTTGGAGAACCCCTTTGACGACATGAACTCAATTGAGAGCACAACAAGCACGGCTAATCCACCATCTGCTCGTGTGCAAGCCGTTGGTCGTGAAAATACTGAAGTAACTGGTGTACGGTCGAGACGATGTCACTCCGTTCTCATCAAGATCCACACTGTACTTTACCCCGAATACACCAGAGGAAGTTGCCATCCAGCTTTCTGGGTCTATTTATTGTGTCTCCTTGTTGGACTCTTCTGCGCGGCCACCCCAGCTCTGGGTATCTTTGACTCCTTGGATTTGATCCCTTTGGTGCTCATGTTCACTGCCCTCATATCCACCTGCACCTCTGCCTGGGTCTTGAAATACCTCACAATGCCGCTTTGCATCGCAAGTTATGTGGCCGTGTTTGTGGTTACACTCATCTGCTACTTTCCGGACAAAGGAGGCCAACCTGATCGGCGTATACCACTCATTGTCATCATGAGTGTTTGGTGCGCGCTCATTCCGGTGGTCATTTTTCTGGCTTGGTCGTTCTGGAACTCAGGAAGGGGAGGGATTAGGAGTGGAAACCAGCGATTTCGGCAGACACCACCATCGCCGACTGCCATAGAGCTTGCCAGCCTACCTCGCGAGCCATCACCAGCGGTGCTTCATCCTCCACGACCACTTCGCCCTGGTCTCTCTGTAGATCACAGTTATACGGGAATGGAGTCTCGACCACTGTCAAGTGTTGATGATGATGGCTTTCGGACGGTCAGAGAGTTCGTGTAGTTGTTGAAAAACTTCAAGTTACAGCACTTGGCAGTGCAGCGCAGTGAATGTTTGTGGCTTCACCTTACACGATGACAATTTCTTCGGTAAACACATCCGCACTCCACAACACCCATCAGTGCAGCTGACGAAATCTTACAGCAGACCACACATAACACAAGAAGGAAGATTTGGATCATGATGAGTCAGATGGTTCTATTCTAAGAGAACTCATTTCTGTGGTAGCAAAGATTATTACCTTAATATTTCTGCGAGAACTTACACGCGCCGCGCGATGTGTCGCTACATGTACATCTACTTTTCGAACTGTTCACACCAGACTTTCATCCTCTTAGATTGTTGCAGTGCTGCGGATGTAAGAACTGTTGTTGATGAATGCACTATAGCAAGGAAGGCTCTGAAGGTCCACTCCGGTCGGGAGCAGAAGTATTCGCACTCAGCTCCTTCATTGTTTCCTCCAAAAAGTTTCCACAAAACAATAAATTCATCGAGTTTGGCTCCGAATGAATGCGAGCAATCTATCGGCCAGCCCAATATCGAGAAAAGTGTGGATGCTGATGACAATGTGAGCCGTTTTCGGACGTCTCCTCCCTCGTTATATCTATCCAACAGCTCTCAAAATGTAGCTTCCGATCACTCAATTGGGAACGCACTCTTATTACGTTCGTCTCGCCCTAATGGACCAATTTCTGAGGAAGGGGACTTCAATCATGAGCTAGTGGTCTCTAGCATAAACCTCAACACAAGATTGAAGATTGATCGAAGCGCTCCACACAAGAACGAACTCTCGTCTTCGATGATGCATGACGCTGTGGTTCTCGGGTCAGGACTAGGTGTTCTAGGTAAAGATCAGCACACTCGCTCATCAAGTGTGGCTCCAACGCAAAGCCAACGGTATCAGCGAGCCGCGAGAATCTTTGGCGTACAATGTGAAAAGTCGCCGTCAGGGGCGGACGGCTCCACTCCATCGGAGCAGTTGCTCATAGGGAACAATAATGCCCTCATGTCGACAACCTCACAGAGAACCGACTATGGACCCCAGCATTCCATTTGTGACAATGGACTAGAGGAGCATAGTGGCAAAGACGAAGTTCAAACACGCTCCTCGGCCACTGATGCGAGTCAAAACAAAATGACTTGGGCAGCGAGAGTCCAAGCTGGTGGATCTAAGGGCACCATCCCTCGGATATCAGAGCAGCGACTTCCTAATCGGGATCTGCGTCTTAGTTCTGCTGCTCTTGGCTCGTCGCCGCCAAGATTAGGGTTTCCCTGGGGGCCTTCTGAAAAGTTTTCTGTCGCTCCAGCGTCAGATGTCTATCAAGAATTATCGCCACCAGCTGATAATAGAGCTCTCTCAACAATGTCATCCATAATTGCTCAGACGTCCCGAAGTAAAGGGTTGGGGAACTCTCAAAGTAATAAAAGCTTACCCAGTGGAGGACGCGGGCTCTCATCCACGTCGAGTAGCTCACATGAGCCAGGAGGGGCTGCAAACAGGAAGATCCTGCAAGCTCAGGGGGTTATTGGTTCTTCAGATGAGACTGCAAGAATTCATCCTTCCTGTGAAGTTTCTGATAAAGACTTGAAAAAGAGTTCACAGCCATTGGCCCGTATAGCCCTCGATGGAACGCCCGGAGAGGAGGATCCTGGGAGCGAGTGGCACGTTGTGGTCAGAAAACGCAGAGTCCTACAAACAGCGAGGTCATCTAAAGCGACAAAATCTACCAGACGCAAGACCAAGGCCCTGAAGAGACAGTCTCAATCCCCTCCGGCTGCTCCGGTCGCTATCCAGAATACTGCCCTCGTCCCACCCACACCGAAGATCTCGCCAAGCATCTCACCACGCTCTTCATTTTCGCCAACCTCAGATTCAATGCCAACGCTACTGAAACCGAGCTATGCCGCAGTTGCCAGTTTGCGCTCTCCGGTCATATCGTCCTCGTCAAGTACTACCTCATCCGCTGATGCTACATTCTTCTCCGCGCCGCAGTCCCCAGAGCATGTTAAACCCGAATTGGATATACTGTTAGGGTCTCCAGTGAGCTCTGAGAACTACTTCTCAGCACCTGAAGATTTGGAAGAAGAGTGTCATAGCCCTACAGAAAACAATACCTCTGAACGATTCTCGGGTTCTTGGGAAGCTCCTGCCGCCATAGTACTGGCAGAGACAGATCATGCGTCAACTTCTTCAGCACAAGCCTCGAGAGGTACTTATGATAAGCAAACTCTAGCAGCTGAGGAAATAGGGCCGAAGAGTCCTATTTCGATGACAGATGACACCGCTTTAGGATGGACGGATCAAGATCGATCAATTGTCCGACATCTGCACTCGACTGAACATTCCCTGCAAAAGTCAGCAGCAGAGTCTCTCAGAGTGACAGAGAGTTCTAGAGGACAGGAGAGAAAGCTTACAAAGGGGGTGAGCTACGATCCTCTTAGCAAAGATGCCTCTACTGGAACTAGTCGTACACGTGTCCGAGGTGGCTCTTCGAACGCACCAGGAACTCCGACTTCTTCCCAAGATGACGGACGAGTCTCGAATTCTAGTGATCCATCACAAGCCGCCAATGCAGCACACAGAGTTTTCGCAGCAGGAACTGGAAGTTGCAGAAACACTAAGAAAGGTATGAGCTCACAACGCAATCGTTATGGAGGCAAACCGATATCGTTCGGGGGGGAACATGAACTACGTTCTCAAGAAGTAGATATTCCCCTCTCTGAAAAGGCCTTGCTAGATCTTGAAGGAATCTCGGGTGCACCCGAACCAAAAGGTTCAGAACGCAAGACCTCGAAGCGGAGTCAAGAACCGAAGGTTACCACCCACAACTCCAAGCCAGATGCTAGCACTAGAGTTATGGATTCACCAATCTCACCCAAAAACGCTGCTAATCAGCAAGTCTCACCACTCTCCGTTCTCACGTCATCACCGAAAAACTTAGCCTTGTCGCCTCGTCAAGACCTAAGATCCGCTTCCACTGCTTCACAAAAGAGTACACGAGACGTCTTGTCGGGTCCTGACAAACGTTGGGGTGCAGGAGGCAGAGTCACTCGTGAGGTAGCAACTGGTGTTAACATGCCACGTGAGGATCCGATTCTTCGTGCCGAAGCCCCTGAATTCACACCACAGACTACCCCGTCGAAATCACAAAGCTCATACATGCAGTCTCCCGCATCTCTCCACTCTCAGACGCCGGAGGGCTGGGTGCAACAACTTGATCCAAACTTTGCGGCCTTTGCACCAGAGGTTCCGCCTCTACGGCTGCAATCGGTCTCAAATGTCAGCGTCAACCCTAACAAAGCAATCCTGATGCCATGGATGTCGATTGATTTCTGGTTGCCTAAAAACACAGGGCCTAAGCGGTTGGAGCCGCAATGTGCTCTTGTTCGCAACAATCGAGAACCTGGATCACTGAAGCAACCGCTGATGGTGTCGGACCTTCACAGACAAACTGGGCAGATCAGAAGACTGAAGCCGTGTGGTTTCATCCAGGTTGAGCAAGCCGTGGAGCAGATTGGCAGCTGGTGTCCAAGGTGTAATCCGGATCATTGAGAAAGGATTCCTTCCGGTCAGAGACGTCGTTCCTCTTTCCTTTCCCCAGTGTCATACACGCAGAGCGATAGCTGCAGCCTCTGGGTCTCATCGAGGGGAGGCATATGACTCTGTGGTAAAGTACTTGCGCACGTCTGGAGGTCCGAGGAAGAGTGAGGGGAGATGGCAAGTTTGAGAGATTACAGCACTCGTCTGTGTTGAATGCCAGCATCGTCATGTTACCATAATTTTACCGGATAGTAACAGAATGCAACTATTTCACACATGATTTAATGTTATATGTATCTTTTGAGTAATGGTAGACTTGATCTACCTACAGTAGATCCAGTCCTGAAGGCGGCAGAAACAGCGAAAGACCCCAAGTAACATGTTTGTAATAACAACCACGGTTCTCCAAGTAGGTTCGATGTCTTCTACGGAGCGAGAACATATAAGCTCAAGCCTTCTCCCCTTGACAGTCAAATCTCTCGCTTCTAAGTTGGTCTCTCCCTGCTCCGTCTTGCTCGCCTTGCTTTCAGTATATTGTTGCAGCGGCAGTCAGAGATGTTTGTGCCTTCGACGATGAAGCATATACAGTAATAGCCCCATTCACGTCCTATCAGCTAGACATGGTTGTTTGGGTCTTTCACAAAATTTGATGTATGAGCTGTGACTCAGATAGACACTAGTAGTCACTGTCGCCAGGCAGAGAATAATATTTAATAAGGCAAATAAATGGTGATATCATATGGGCCGAGTCGCATAAACGCCTCGGCAGCATCGGATCCCGTTTAATAGAGAGATATATATATACACGCTAATCCCGGTTCGGAAGACTTAGAAACATCTGACCCCCTTGAGAAAGACCCCGGTAGTACTTAGTACTTCCTACTCTTTTCTCCTTCCATTCCTTTAAGGTAATGTTGAACAACGATCGTTCTTTACTGCACTTTCAGAGACAACCACACTCGCTCATCAGTGCGCTACAAGTTCAGGCTAATATCCCATTGCTTTCCAAGTATCTTTAATATTGCCCGTTCAGCTTGTATTCGTTCACCTTCGCTGAGTCGCCCGGGACAAAGGGCGCCTCTTCTCGGTCATTCATTAAACTGTTCCCATTTTACACGCGCTACTCAGCTTCTATTTAATCTCCGACAACTGAGTGCTTTCGACTTGCCAAGGGCGTTGTTTGGATAGGTCATAACCGGCCATATACTCCGTGGCTGCTTGAGACTTACTAACGTAATGGTTCGCCTCCTCACCGGTGCGGTGCTGGCAGCACTGTCGGCATCCGCAGTCCTTGCCGACAACATCCCTTGTGGATCGGGGAAGCAGTGTCCTGACAGTGTACCTTGTTGTTCTCGTACGTTTCTGCGTTCAATCTTCTCTCGATTCGGCTGCAGAGAGGGCTGACTGAATGCTCATAGAATATGGCCAATGCGGTGTTGGGGCTTACTGCTTGGGAGGCTGTGATCCTTTGTTTTCTCACTCGCTCGACTCTTGCGTCCCAGCACCCACATGCAAAAGCCAGGATTTCAAGTTCACGTCACTCGATGGCATAACACCCAACACAAAGTATCTCGGCGACGCTTCCAATACAAATTGGGTTTCCAGCGGTCAACCTGTGGCATACAACGACCAGGTGCTACTGACAATGGCGCCGGACTCCGTTGGCACATTGCTCGCTAGTGCTGCGTATGTCTGGTATGGCAAGATTTCGGCGACTTTGAAGAGCAGCAGAGGCGCAGGTGTGGTCACAGCCTTCATATTACTGTCCGACGTCAAGGATGAGATCGATTACGAATTTGTTGGCGTCGAGCTCGAGAATGCTCAGTCGAACTATTATGCCCAGGGGATTACTAACTGTAAGCCGTGCCAGCCACATGCTTATATTAGCTTGTTATCTTATACTAACATATCCTAGACCAAAACGAGCAGAACATATCCCTTTCCGACTCTTTCCAGAACTATCACACTTATGAGATTGACTGGACTCCTGACCAGATCACCTGGTCAATCGATGGTCAAGTCAAGCGCACGAAAAAGAGGGGCGAAACATGGAACTCCACGGCCAACCGATATGACTACCCTCAGACACCTGCTCGCATCCAGCTTTCGTTATGGCCAGCAGGGCTCTCGTCCAACGCTAAAGGGACAATCGAATGGGGTGGCGGACTTGTGGATTGGAATGGCCAGGACATCAAGAACAACGGTTATTACTACGCAGCTATCAAGGAGGTCAATGTCCAGTGTTACGATCCCCCGTCAGGTGCAAAGTCTTCTGGGTCTACATCATACATCTATACTGCTGAAGCTGGCACGAACGACACTGTTCAAATTACCAACAAGGCTACCATACTCAAGTCTTTGCTTGGGACAGGGACGAACATGTCTGCGGACTTCCCTTCCCCTGTGTCGTCGGCGTCAGCGTCTGCGTCTGGTTCAAAGACCGCCTCCTCGTCTGCCGCAGCCTCCAGTACTGAGGTGGCGACTGTTCCAGGTCTTACAGGTGCAGGACCAGGTAGCGACGGTCAACGTGGGGCTAGTGGCAATACGAATCCTGGTTCTGGATCCGGCTCGGGTGGTGGCTCCAACCCCGCTGCATCAAATGGCGTATCTAGTGCTTCAGGCTCCGCAGCTACTGGTATCGGCGGATTCTCGCAAGGGAATGGTGGCTCGGGTGCAAGCTCACAGGGAAATGGGGCACCATCAAAGAACGAAAAGGTGCTGCAAGGTTCGATCATTGCGCTACTTGTGGCCATAGCTGGCATGCTCGCTATGTAAAGTGCTAGCGGATTTTGCATTTGATTCTGTTTTTACCTTTGGGTTGGGCTGTCTATTGGAGTCTCTTAATTCCTGTGCAGTACTGTTCAAATGCCCGTTCTGGCGTCTTTAGTAAAGACCTTGCTCAGGTGAAGTGGACCGCTTGGCGAGTCATAGGTCTTCTATCCTTATGGGCCCACAAAGATGGTATCGAAAGTTCAATCATTCCTGTCGTCTTCTTCCTTGTTGATCAGCTATGTGATCACCCAGATACACTCTCTACCCAGCATCGTTTGGGACCTCTGCAAATCGATGGCCTGCGAATACTGTTGAGCAGCTCGTACTCCATGAATGAATATTTTCGAGCAAGAGCGAGGCACAACGCAAGCCCTACTAAGTTCTTACCTACCTTACATGAAGCTTTACCAGGTACGTGATTCATCCCGTGTCTGCAGGTACACGGGTAGCTGCATATGGCACGATGCCGCAACTTTAATCTGAGGACAATCGTTCGGACGTTACAACTCGCTTGGGTCCATCATCCTATACTCAGCCCTCTCAACAAGAGTTTGGCGAGGCAACTGTGATACTATGGGGCGGAGTGGACCAGGTTCGGGCGGGCAAGCGGGTTGATGATGCCACGAGTGTAGTTTGTTTGATTGCTGAGCTACTTTCTGAATATTGGGCTAACATATTACGGTAGCCCACCCATCTACAACCTGAGCGAATGAAAGCTGTCTCAGGGACGAACGATGTCGGCGACTCTATACAGGGCTTTCAAAGATGATGTTAATGCTTCCAGAAGTGAGGCAGGGCATTGAAAGCGTGGAGGAAAATGATTTGGAGAACGGCTACTTGTTGAGAGTCGTAAGCTTATGGCCGCCAGATGCCAAAAGATTGGCGAGCCGCCGGGTACATCCAACGCCATCCAGTGCGACATCGAGCCGATTCGATCGAGCGGATCTGACGAATCCTCATTCAGATTTCTCGGAGATGCTATTTACAGCCAAGACGTGATATCTCTCGCTGGAACGAGCAGACTTTAAGGAAAAGCTGTCGGCAATTTCAGTGAATTCCCGAGCAAACGGCCACAAATCACGCTCCGGCTCGAATTTCGAGATACGAGATGCCTGATCATCTGCTGCGATTGTTCCCCCCGCGCTTGAAGCTCTTAGGTTTGCCTCATCTGCTGTTCGACACAGTGCTCTGAATCACAGTCTGGCAGGAAACACAAACACACATGATTGACTCACAGCGAGCGAGCGAGCGGGTCGGTTTGCGTACCGTTGCCCCGTCCATGACTGCGTATGGCTGGCTCTGGTCCCGATCACGGACCCAACGGATAGGAGTGGTTCCCTCACCACACCAACTTACGGCCTCCCCTTTCGATTGGCTCTCGGCGTGCAACACGACGATCTTGGGGCTTGATACAGCTACCTCTTGTGCTCTCATGCATTTGTTGAGAGATTCACGCTGACATGGCCAAAACTCTAAGTATGGCTCAGCCATGCACTATCAGATTCACTCGCCTCTATAAAACGAACGGGCGATCTCCTGTGAGAGCGTCCTTCATTCTTCCTCCATTCACTCGTTGCTTCAAAGTCCAGGCCGCCCAGAAAGGGGTCTTCTTACCCACATCTGTTGAAAAAGTAGTGCCTCGCACTCACTCCCCGGAGGAGGTTGATTTGGCCATCTCCTCAAACCCGCCGTTAACCCACTCCCGACTACTGCTACCTTTACGTGCTCGACCCTACGCACCTTCCTCCTCTCCCCCCACAACCTCCCGGCCGACACCCCTCATCTCAACTCGCTCCAAGCCACCAGGACATGGACGACATGCACTGCGCCTGCACCTACACCGAAACGCGCTTCGCCTGCGGCCACAGCGGCGGCGTCCGCTCGCACCGCCAGTGCCGCAAGAACCTGCATCAGCTGATGCGCATTTACGACCAATATGAGAGTGGTGTCCCGTTTCGGTGGAGCCGCAGCTGCAAGCCGGATCGGAGGAGGAATGTGAGGGTCAAGCATTCCGGGCAACTTTGTGCCGGGTGTCAGATGGAGACGAGAAGGGGGTGGGTGTTTAGGGGGGTTAGGACCGGGCATTGGAGCTGAGGGATGGGGTGGTACAGTTGGGGATATCCCGAGATACGAAATGACGGGTTTGGGGTAGGGGTTTTGGTTTTTGGGTTCGGGTTCTAAGGGAAATTGTGTGTGTTATTTTGTCTGGCACGAGCTGCCGGTGCTATGAATCGACACCGGAGTTGGGACAGTAGTGGAGAGTGGGTTGCGATATTGGCTTGGTTTGGATTTGAAAAAGTATTGGACGTGGCCGAGCTGCTGGGTGCTGGATGACGATCAGTCAGGGCAGCGTCGCACAGTCAATCAATTTGGACCGTGGCCTTGGATCAGGAAAGGTTATTTGTTCTTGTGGTGATCTGTATGGAGATGAGATGCTGAAAGCTACGCGGCGGCATCCTCGAGTTGCCCGTCCTAGTCGATTTCCACGCCCCGATCGGCGAAAGGTGAGCACCTACCCCAAAACTCACCTTTGGGACGGACCACCCTGTGGCGGGAGCCGATCACTTCCAGCCGTGAGAATAGGCAGGCCGAACTCATGAAAGCGGTCGCTGGCGATTATTGCTCTCGAAAGACGGCTTCGATATTGTTGCCATCCGGATCAAGAATGAAGGCAGCGTAGTAACCAGGTGGATAGCCTGCCGTCCGCAGGCCTGGAGCGCTATTATCCCTCCCCCCGGCCTCGAGGGCCGCCGCGTGGAAATCGTCAACCTGTTGGCGGCTCATGGCCCGGAAGGCGGTATGCTGCTTGACGCCATGAGGATGGAATACGTCGATCCAGAAAACAGGATAATCGGCACCGTACGCTACGCCGCCTAAATTCTCGGCGAATTCCTCCGAAGGTTGAAAGTCTCGACCGAGCCGCATGACGATCCGAACCCCCAACGGTCGCAACACCGCTTCATAGAATTTGGCTGACCTGTGGATGTCCGAGACGCCAATGCCAGTGTGGTCGATCAGCCAATTGCGATCGTCTGCCATTCTGCTCCACTCCTACCCGCCTTGCATAGTCCGCTTATTTGGAACGGAAGGTAGATGCCGATCGGGAAAAGGTGGAGTCACGAGATGCAGGCAATGAAAGGTCAACGAGCTCGTGATCAGTGAGCATGCGGAGTGGGTGATAAGACTGGAATTGAGGAATGCTGGGCGAGGAGCGAGATGAAGGGGAGGAGTGAGCGGGCATTATATGCTTACTGGGGGATTAGGTTGGGGTGGGCCTTGCTTGGTCTTTCGGTGTTTTGGAAAGGGCGAGATGCCGAGGGCTCAATGATTGGGGCTATGTCGCAGCTCCACAATACCATCCGTCCCCCCTCCTCCTTCCTGCCTCCCCCATAACTTATCACCCTCGTCCCGCGTCCAAAATACTGCCTTTATATCAACTCTCACCGCCTGCACCCCACAGTTGCCAGCTCCCACACATGCACATACAATGCGCCATGCGCCATGCACTTATCCGCTCGCGCTGTGTCACAGGTTACGAGCCGCAAGCCACGGCAAAAGTAAGAGCAGGGAAAGGGACTAGGGAGTGGCGATCTGGTTCTTCGGGTATCTGCATTTCTGCTGCCACGGTGGGTGCTCAGAATAGAGTGGGCCCACGTGGGTAGGAACGGGTAGCGGAGATGTGAAGAAGGGGATGGGGACGGATCACTTGTGGCTTCAGGCCAGAGGCGGGGAGGTGGTGAGGGGCGGTTCATCCTGGCGTTCAACGGATAGGGCAAGGAGCGGGAATAGTAGGATACGGTGTACATGGGCACGGCCTCATTATCTCACCGAATGATGGTATGATGAGAGCAGACCAAGAAAAGTCTAGACCTTTAAACTTCCCTATTATGAGTTTCTATATTAATCCCCGTATCGGCTAAGTCATTATCCGCATCATCTTCATCCAGGTCATCCAGAGGGAACGTCAAGATAGCAGCCACGCCACCCAGACCCTCCAACCTCTTCCCGCTCTCATGCTCACTGCTCAGCACCCTCACCTCTCCACCTTCCACATCCTTGACCTTGTCCACCAGCCCCACCCACCTCCTCCTCACCGCCACGTCCTGCGCTCTGAACAGCGAATTCGAAATCAGCAACACCCCACCCCCTCTCCCAACCGCACCCTTCTCCACAGCTTGCTCCACCTCCTTCGGCCCGTACCACGCCCTCCCGTCGTCTTTGCGCAGCGACGTCATGAACTCGTCCATCAGCCGCGTCTCCCGCGCATACTTTGTATCTTTCAGCCGCACGAGCACTTCCGGCGACTTGAGGACTTCGTTCAGCGAATGCAGATGGCCGGACGATGCGTGCACGACGATGAAGTTGGATTTGTGGGCGAGCAACGGCTTGTTTCCCGTCGACGTCGCCGTGTCGCCGATGTATTTCTGGAACGACGCGGCGGTGAAGCCCGGCGACGCCAGCAGGATGGGTTTGGATTCGGAGAGGTCGATTTGGCGGAGGAGCGTGTCTAGCGTCGTCTGGAAGAACTTCTCCAAGCCCTATTTGCCCTGATTAGCACATCCGCCGCAATCTACTCAAGCGCGACCATTTCTCCCAACCAACCTTGTCGTGATCCCCCGCCCTCCCCTGCCGTTTCCGCGGTATACTCGTCTCCACCCGCTGCCTCAGCACCGTCTGATGCTGCGTGATGAAGCAGATGTTGGCCAGCCCCTCCTGCATAACCACTGCGACCGCATCGGCCGCCTTCTGCGGATTGATCGCCTCCCGCACCACCTCGAGCGCAATGCTGTCCCAGCCCTCGGCCTTCTCGAGCGTGAAGTTCCGCTGCAGCTCGAGGTCCAAGGTGTGGAACTGGCCGACTTTCGCGAACTTGTTCTCCTCGGCGATCTGGCCCGAGACGTGCAGTTGGCCGGCTTGCGGGTCGAAGTCGATGGACCGAACCCGGATCAGGAGCGTTGTGTGGACGCGGTGAGAGGCCGTGCTGCCGGTGGCGGATTCGGTGGTTACGCGGCGGAGGGCGGAGGCGCGGAGGAGGTCGGTGGGGCGGATTAGGTTGTAGGCGTGCCACTGGGGGGTGTTAGTCTGAGGTTGCGGAGAGGATGGTCTTTGGGTATACCATGTCTTCGGGCTCTTCGGGGAAGAGCGTGACGGTGCCGGAGCCATCGCGGTCGATGTTTTGTTTTATGAGTCTCATTCTACTCTCTATTGAATCATCCAGATGTATAAATTTGGATCATCTCAAATGGCAAGTCTACCACATTGTATGTTGAGTAAGGTCGTTGGCCTTGTAGAGTGCCATGTGGTTAGTTGGCGATCATAGCTTATCGATAAAGGACGTGTTCCTGGTCTAATGACGTTGAGTTGCCTTTCGATGTCAACTTACGCTGCTTACCATCCATGATTGATCAACAATGCAAACAACATCACGGCTGCGATTAATTCAAAGACATTCCCCTGGAATATTCAGAAGATCTAATACCACAGCCTCAACAATGGCGAAGCTCAACATTGACTCCAAATATCGTATGAACTCAGGGCATGAGATCCCTATTCTGGGCTATGGGGTAAGTGTTCGTTATATCCTTCCTTAGCTAGAATAAAAAGTATACTGAGACGCTTTGTGACATACCGGAGGACCAATCAAGATTGTCAAAAGACTGTTTCTGGGTCAGAGTATACGACTGCTAACAAGATACTATAGGTCTACCAAACGTAAGTCTCCATTCGTTGGTCGCGGAGTTAACGGCCCTAACACCTCATAGCCCAGCGAATGTAGCGGAAAAGGTGGTTTTACACGCCTTCAAAACTGGTTATCGACATGTAAGCCGGCAAGATCTGCTGAAGGCAACACACTCGCTGAATCCAGCACCAAACAGGTGGACTCAGCCCGGTACTATCGCAATGAAGGACCATGTGCCGATGCAATTAGAAAGAGTGGCATCCCCAGGAGCGAAATCTTCTTTACCACAAAGGTTCCTCCAGGGTCCATGAGCTATGAGCAGACGAAGGCAACCGTTGAGTCGAGCTTGAAAGAGACTGGTCTAGACTACATCGACCTGTAAGCATAACCAATGTCTGCAGCAGTGAAGTAAGTAGTGACTGGTTATAGGTATCTAATCCATGCCCCTTACGGCGGCAAAGCGGGCCGGAAGGGTGCATGGCGTGCGCTTGTCGAGGCCCAACAAGCGGGAAAGATCCGATCTCTCGGAGTCTCTAACTACGGTGTCCACCACCTGAACGAGCTCGAGGCGTACATTAAAGAACTAGAGTCTGTCCACGGCAAGGGCAAAGGCGGCGAGATCAGCGTGGGCCAGTGGGAGCTGCATCCTTGGCTTGGAAGGCCCGATATCGTCGAGTGGTGCCAGAAGCGTGGCGTCATACTAGAGGCCTACAGTCCCGTCGTTCGCGGGACCAGGTTCGACGAGCCAGTGCTGCAGCCGATGGCGAAGAAGTACAATAAAACTCCGGCCCAGATACTGCTTCGCTGGAGCTTGCAGAAGGTGAGTCAGCCTTGCTCCTACTGAAGTGGGTTCCATTGATGGGTGTTGAACGATGTATAGGGCTTCGTGCCGCTCCCAAAATCTGTTACGCCATCACGGATTGAAGAAAATGCTCAAGTCTATGACTTCAAGCTTGACGACGGGGAGATGAAAGCTCTGGAAACCGGGGAGTACTCTCCATACACATGGGACCCTACCACGAGTAACGATTAGTTGAACCCAGTGAGCACTATGTTGGATCAGCGCTAGGGCCCGATCGAGTTCCATCTCTGTATAATGAATGATGCCAATAGAATGCACTTCTTCTAGAGATCTGGGTAACTCATGACAGTACAAGATTTTGAGCAAAGACAACAACTTGTATGCTTCAAGTCCATGCTCATTATTTGGTGGCTCAATATCTACGTCAGATGCAATGACTTTTTCGTGCATTTTTGATGTCTATCCCTAGAGACTATAACCGTCGACCATCCTCAGAAGATCGTAAAGCTAGGTTGACCTTTGCCATGCTCATGCGTGACTGCATCTGAAAGCCAAATAGGTAGGTAGGTAGGTAATTTATTCCGCCCGGAGGCACTACGCCTAAAGGGCTCTAGCGCTATCATCCTGTCAAAACTATTGCTACGTCCATGTCCCACAAAAAGCCCTTACTG
>JAABUJ010001316.1_pt1 | contig 37587 bp, 39 predicted proteins | sample 5559131 | NCBI WGS metagenome assembly JAABUJ01 (sample SAMN10711875, study PRJNA513366) | rock metagenome | isolation source: Antarctica rocks | place: Antarctica: Victoria Land, Mt New Zealand nord | collected 2016-01-07 | reverse complement strand
CACCGCCCTCAACTTCGTGCGCACGGCCGCATGGCTCGCTGACATCCCGGTCGCGCACACGCGACGGTCGCCCTTCGCGACTCTCATGACGGAGCCGCTCGCCGCATAGAGGTTCGCCAGCAGCATCATGAGAACAGGCGCCCGGCCCGCCATACGGACGGTGTCGCCCCTGGGATGCGAACGGAAGCGACATGGCGTATCTCCCACGTGACATCCGTGCGCGCGCGGTCGGCGGCTTGCGGGGACGGGTGCTGGAGGTGGGCGCCGGGTCCGGCCCCAACTTCCCGTACTATCGGGGGGTCAATCGGGTAGTGGCCATCGAGCCCGACCCCAGGATGCGCCAGCGGGCCGCGCGGCAGGTGCGCTTGCTGCGCCAGCAGGGCGTGCGCACGCCAATCGAGGTCATCGACGGCCGCCCCGAGCAATTGCCCTTCGCCGCGCGCAGCTTCGACGCCGCCGTCCTGATGCTGGTCCTGTGTTCCGTCGACGACGTCGACGCGGCCCTAGCCGAGATGCGCCGGGTACTGCGGCCGGGGGCGTCCGTGCGCATGGTCGAGCATGTGTGCGCGCCGGACCCGACGACCGCCGCCGTGCAGGCCTAGATGACCCGGCTCAATCGCCGCTTCGGCGGCTGCCACCTTGATCGCGACGCGGTAGGGGCGCTCCATTGGGCCGGATTCGAGATCATGGACTATACGGAGCATTGGAACGGGGTCCTCGTGGACGTGCGGGTGCGGACGCCGACGGCGCCCGCGCGGCCCCTTATGCCTCCGCGCCACCTGAGCCCGCAGATGGCGGCCGGGCCGCCGGTCGCCGCGCCTGCCGCGGCGCCGGGGGCGGGCGCGGCGACCGGACACCTCCCGGACTCGGTCGCCGCACCGGCGGATGCCCGGCCGCGGCCGGGTCGGCGCGTCCCGTGGGGCTGGGTGATAGCCGGGGTGCTTGTCTTGCTGGGCGGGGTCGTCACGCCCCGGCTGCTCGTCGCGCCGGCGATCGCTGGCATCGGATGTGTGCCCCCAACTGAGACCGTCCCGCCGCTGCACCAGCATCTGACGATCGAGGCGGCAGGGCGGCCCGTTCCCGTACCCGGCGGCATCGGGGACGCGACGGGGCGGCCGTTGGCGTCCTGCCTGTACTGGCTGCACACTCACGCGCCCGATGGCCTCATCCACGTCGAGTCACCGGCCCGGCGGATCTACACCCTGGGCCAGTTCTTCGCCGTCTGGAGGCAACCACTCGGCCCTACGCGGGTTCTGGGGCTACGGGTGGACGCAACCCACCGCGTGCGGACCTATGTCGATGACCGGCTGTATCGCGGTGACCCGCGCACGCTGCCGCTAACGCAGCACGCGCGTATCACTCTTGAGGTCGGGCCGCCCTGGACGCCGCCACCACCCTTCACATTCCGCTAGGGCTGCGGCGTGACATAGGCGCACGGGCAACGCTGGAGGAATGCGCGTAGCTCGACACTGTAGGCAAGCCATCCGCGCTTATTCTATTCCGGTTCCGGGTGTTCCGTCGTTGCATCGTGACACGAGCATCAGCGTGGCGCATGGTACTAATGGGCTATGGACCATGCGCGCCGCGTATGATAGCGTGGCATGGGGTACGATCGTCTCGTCGCGCTCCCGTGTCGAGATAGACGCTCTAACGCCAGGGAAACGGCGGGCGGGATCGGCGGGCGCCTCCGCTCGTGGGCTAGGGGACGCCCACGACGATCGACATGCGCCTGTGGCCGTACCACGCCCCGCCGGACATCGATATGGACTTCGGCGCCCGTCACTCGGTTCGTGCGGAGATGTTTTGGCGTTGGTGGGTAGGGTGCGGGGGTTGCATGACGGCTGGCCCCTGTCGTACACTGGCAACAGCGCGCGACCGGCCCCGCATCACGCTCCAAGGAGGGCATATTCGGTATGACACGCCTGCTGATCTTGATCGCGATCCTTGGCCTCTGCGGCGTTGGTCAGGCATCGTGGCGCGCCCCCCACGCCTTGGCTTCAGGGAAGGGCACGGGGAGCACGGGCTCCAGCGCTCCCCCCCCCTCGGTCGGCCCTGTCATCGCCGCGGCGCGGCGCTACCTCGGCTACCCCTACGCCTACATCGGCGACAACCCGTCGCTCGGCTTCTCGTGCGTTGGTTTCACCCACTACGTCTTCGCGCAGGAGGGCGTGTATGTACCCGAAGAATTGGGCGCGGCCTATGCGAGCGCGCCCCATATCGATGAGAGCAACCTGCGGCCGGGCGATCTCGTCTTCTTCCAAAACACGGTGTGGGACGGTATCTCGCACGTCGGTCTCTACGTCGGCGACGGCAAGATGATCGGCGCGGACTCGTTCCAGACCGGCGTGCAATGGGACACGCTCGCCGATCCCTACTGGCAGGACCATTACCTCGGCGCCACGCGTCCGCTCTCCAACCCGACCGGCGCGCCCCTGGACCTCTCGTCCCTACGCCTCCCGTCCGGCCCCTCGCTGACGCCCCCCGGCGGCGCGACCCTCGCCATCAAGGCGGGGACGGTCCTCTCGCCCCGCGGCACGATCACCATGTACAGCGGCCCCGGTTCCACCTATGCCGCGATCGACACCGTCACGGTCGCCACGGCGCTGACGGTCGTCCAGACACAGGGCCAGTGGGTCAACGTCTCGTACGAGAGCGGCGACCAGTATGGCTGGGTCCGGGGCAGCGACCTCAATCTGCCGCCCGGCGCGAACGGTCCGGGCTCGGCGGGGCGACGCGCCGGCGCGTCAGCGCCGCGCTCACGCTGACCACGCATGCTGGCAACGGCCACGCTGCTCCGCTAGCCGCTCATGCCCGCCGGGTTGAGAGGGAACAATTGACCGGTCCTTGCGGCAGGTGATGGCGTCTTGACCTTTGACACCGTCGCCTGCGTCCATGATCTGCTGAACTGGCGGCTGTTCCCGTTTACCACGCGCGTCCACGCCCGGCCGTCTGTGGGACGGGTCGGCCCCGCGCCGCCGATTGGCGCCGTGATATCCGCTTCCGCGCCGCCGCGCCGCCCCACCCTTATTCCCATCGCTATGTAGCGACCGCCGTGTTGCCGTTACCCGTGTCCGCCAACGGCGTCCGTATCCCCAGCGCCACGCGACGAGCGAGCGATCACTCGGCGGCGGTTATCGTGGATATGGCGTATAGCGGCGGTTATTATGGATACGGCGTATAGTAGAAACGTTCTACCGTTGGGTCTGCGGACCTGAGCGTTTCGCCCCTGGCCGTACCGCAGGGCACGCCGACCTGAATGGCGGCGTGAGGACAACGAATAGTCAAGATGAAGACATTGACGGGATGAGCGTCGCCTCCCCTCCGGACCCACCGCCGGCCGGCCCGCCCGCGATGACCATCCGCCGGCTAACGCGGGCCGTGGGGAGCGCCGGGCAACGCGATCGCGCCGCGTTAGGTGTCACCGTGTTGCTCTGGGTCATGGTCATCGCCTACGCGGCCTTCTTCGTATACCTCTCGTGGTGGCGTTATCACACCTTCCTGCCGCATAGTGAGGACCTCGGCAATATGGAGCAGGCGGCCTGGAACACGGCCCACGGCTATCTCAACCCGCCGTTCCAGTTCAATAACCAGCGCATCAAGTCGGGCTTGGAAGCGACGGGTACGATCACGCGCCTCTCCGTCCACGTCGAGCCTATCTTCGCGCTCCTGGCGCTGCCGTACCTGGTCGTCGGCACGCCGGTCACCCTCCTGGCGATCCAGGCGCTGGTCGTCGCGTCGGGTGTCTTCCCGGCGGCGTGGTTGGCCCGGCGTCACCTCGCGCTCCCGCTCGCGCAGATCGCGTTCCCCCTCGCCTACCTCCTGGCCCCGCCCCTGGAAGCGGCCACCCTCTACGAGTTCCACGCCGTCACGCTCTCGGCCGCCTTCCTGTTGTGGGCGCTCTACTTCGCTGATGAGGCGCGCTATCGCCCCTTCGCCCTGTTCGCCGCGCTGGCGGTCGCGACGAAGGAAGAGATCGGGCTAGTGGTGGCGCTGATGGGCCTGTGGATCTGGTGGCGGCGCCGCGACCGCACGGCAGCGGCGACAACGGCCATCCTCGCCGCGGGCTGGTCGCTGGTCTGCGTATTCGTCATCATCCGCCATTTCGCGCCCTACCACCATTCCAGCGCCTTCTGTGGGCGCTTCAACCCCTACGTCATCAACGGGCACAACACGGGTCCCGACGCCCAGCGAACCACCTGCGGCGAGGTGGCGAAGCTGTGGGTACAGCACCCCGATCAGGCGCTCAGCGTCGTCTGGATCACGGCGAAGCGCGGCTTCCTGCACCGCATGTTCGTGACCACAGGCTATCTCTCGGTGTTGAGCCCGCTCACCCTGGCGATGAGTCTGCCGAGTTACGCGCTCATCCTGTTCAGCAACGATATACACATGTACAGTGGGCTAGCGCAGTATCCGGCGGAACTGGTCCCGATCATGATCGGCGCGGCTATCTTTGGGACGGCCTGGCTGTCCCGTCGTGTCGGCGCGCTGCTGCACCTCGCTCCGCGCATCGTCGCCACCATCGCCTGCCTATGGCTCCTCGTGGCCAGCGTCGGCAATGCGCGCGTCAACGGATTCACGCCCCTTGCGACAGGGTTCGCCTTGCCACAAGACACACGGCATGACCAGATCGGCCGCCATATCCTCTCCCTCATTCCGCCAAGCGCGGCGGTCTCGGCCGGCGATTACCTCAACCCGCACCTGAGCGACCGCCACAACATCTACCTTTTCCCCGATGTCAACGACGCGCAATACGCCGTCGTCGATGTGAGCCGCGAGGATTTCCCCACCAAGCCGGTCGACGAGATGGATATCATCCGCGATGCCATGCTCAAGCCGGGCACATGGGGCGTCGTCGCGGCCGAGGACGGCTATCTCCTGCTGGAGCGGCGGGGTCCGAACCCGCTACACCCCGCGATGGGCTACGATCCGCGCCTACCCACGACCCTACCGCCCGCGTTTTATCGCTTTGTCCTGCCGTTGGCGCCACGGATCGCGCATCCCATGATGGTCAATTTCGGGCCGTCGCTGCAACTCGTGGGGTATCGCGTGGAACGGCGCGACGAGGTCAACCTGCGCCTGCCCAATGTCCTGCTCACCACGTACTGGCGGTTGCGCGCGCCGGTGACGAGCCCGGTGACGCCGGTGGTCTACCTCACTAACAGTGGAGGAGCGATCGACGCGACCTATGCTGATAACGCCGCGACCGACTGGATGCCCATCACCCAGTGGCCTGTCGGTCGCATCGTGGCCGTGCAAGGCGTGCCGATGACCATCGCGACGAACGAGAATGGGTTGATCGATGTCGATCTCGCGGTGTATCGGCCCTCTGCCTGCCCTGTCCATCCGTCCGCCGCCTGCGACCTGCTCGGCGACAACCCTCCACCGCAGCCCACACGCCGCTATCGACCGGCTGTACGCTGGACCCCCGCTCATATTCCCCTAGAGGTGGTGGACCGGGGGACCATCCTCAAGCTGGCGCAGGTCCCGGCGCACTGGTAGTCACACGGGCACGCGTCACGCCCATGATCGCGTCACGCCGGGTGGTCGTGGCTGGCGCGGCCGACATGCCGCCACGTCGTTACCAACGCCTTCCCCCCGTGTAGGCGACGTGAGCGTCGGGGTGAGCGTCGGGGTGCGGTCGGCCCAAGTGGGCAACGATGGGGGCGCAAGCCGCTCATGCCGGAATCGCGCCGGCCATACTCGTACCCGATGCTCTAAGGGGGTATATACTAAGAGGGATAAGGTGTCGCGACATCAGGCGTGAGAAAGGCGAGGCGCGCATCGACCCGCGCGGGCGTTGGCATGGCTAGGCGCATGTGTGCGGCGGGTGATCACGAACGGTCACCGCCGCCTCGCCATCGTCCGGCGGGTCGATGCGTTTCCCGCCGTCGTGGCGCGGGCGGCGCCCATACTCGCGCCGGACGAGGATGGGCGGGGTCGAGCGCGACGCGGCGATCAAGAAGATGGCGCTGGTCGTGGGTGCGACGCGGCGCCGGCGGAGACAGCGGACAGTCGAAAGGGTGAAGAACGGTATGACGACAAGATGGCGGAGCGGACAACGCACGGGCATAGCCTTGCTGGCTGTGCTAGTCTTGCTGGTCTTGCATCATCCGGCGATGAGCGCAATGTCCGCGATGCCCCTGTCAGGTCATGCCGCGCCCATAGTCCTGATGCCGGCGACCCCTGCCTCCCCTAGGTCATCGGGGTCGCCGGCTACGGACGCGCGTCCACGCGTCACCTGTCCAGCGTTCCGTGACATGTCGTGCCCCATGCGCGCCGTCGCGCGTGGCCGCCCCGCGTTGCTTCCCCCTGTCCTGTCCACACGGATTCCCTTCTCGTGGGCCAGCGCCCGCGCGCTCGACGCACGCCTATCCGACGATGGCGTCATCGGGGTGGCGCGCGACGCGCGGACCGCGCGGGCGCGGCGAGCGATCCTCCAGGTGTTCCTGTTGTGAGGTCTCCCCACGACTGAAGCAGGAGCTTCGACGGTCTTGCACCGCTGCCTGCCCATCCACAGACCATTATTTGTGACGGGTGCGCGCATGTTTTGTAGCGGAGCCTATCAGTCGCACAACCGTCCGCGCTGCGGGGTTGAACACGATTAGTTGTTAGTCCGACGAACGCCCCGTATCAGCTCCATCGCGCCACATCGGCGCCATCGATTGGTGTCATTCTCATCGCTACAGCGAGGCGCCGACGCCAGGGCGACCGTACCCAAGAACCTGGATGCGTTCTCCCCGCGTCCGCAGCGTCTACACGCCCCTCAGGATCGAGACAGCAAGAAAGATTATCAGGAGGACCCTTATGTTTAGGTCTACAACGTCCATGCGTCGTGCCGCGAAGTCTCTCGGTGCGATCCTCGCGCTGACCCTGCTCGTCACCGCCGCCGGCCCGCGCATCGCCCCTGTGTCGGCGGCGACGCATCCCGCGGCTCCTGCCGCCGCCATGGCGACGCCGTTCGACCGGCAGTTTATCGACATGATGGTCCCGCACCACCAGAGCGCGGTGGAGATGGCGCGGGTCGCCCTCACGCGGGCGCAACACCCCCAGATCAAGAAACTCGCCCAGTCCATTATCTCCGACCAGAATAGCGAAATTAGCCAAATGAAAGCCTGGCGCAAACAGTGGTACGGCAGCGCCACCACGCCCAGCATAACCGCCATGCCCATGTTGCCGGGCATGCCCATGAACATGAACATGGGCGGTATGACCTTCATGAACGACATCGCCAGCCTGAAGAAAGCCAATCCCTTTGACAAGGCGTTCATCGACGACATGACACCGCACCACCAGATGGCCATCGACGCCGCCACGCTGGAATTGGCGCGCGGCTCGCACCCGCAACTCAAGAGCCTTGCCCTCGCCATCATCAAGGGTCAGTCGCGCGAGGAGGGACTCATGCAGGCGTACCGCGAGTTGTGGTACGGCGGGATGGGTCGTATGCGTGGAATGGGCCAGTAAGCCAATAAGATGTGGAATGGGCCAGTAAGCCAATAAGATGTGGAATGGGCCAGTAAGCCAATAAGATGTGGAATGGGCCAGTAAGCCAATAAGATGTGGAATGGGCCAGTAAGCCAATAAGATGTGGAATGGGCCAGTAAGCCAATAAGATGAAGGTGAAGGGGCGATTGCCTCAACGCCACGAGCGAGCCATGGCGCCGCGGGCGTGGGATGCGCCACGCATCACGCCAGGGCACGCGCTACCTCTCCGCTCATCACGCTGTACCCCTGTGGAATAGGAGGCGGAGCATGGCTGGCGTGGCTCTGACACGTTTGTATCAATGGTGCGCCGGCTCAAAAGAAGGCGAAGGCGCTCTTGTCGCTCGTGCCTGTTGTCCTGGCGCGTTCTTTCTGCCGCTCGTTGGCGCCCCGATACGCTAGCGGAGCGTGTAGAGTAGTTGTCCACGCGCATGGCTCCGTGAGCGAGGGAGGGCGCGCTGGAAAGAGCGACGCGCCGCCTGATAGACCGATACCGATAGAAACCGATACAAGGACGCAACGTCATGAATCAGAAAGTTGTTGGCGGTGTGGTCGCCGTGGCCCTTGGGGGGACAGCAGCATATACGATCGCGAGCGCGGTCGCCATGGCGCGGCCAGCCTCCCCCGCGATGGGTGGTATGCCCATGCCGGCGTCATCCTCCCCGTCACCGACGCCGGTCGCCCCTACGCACGGCGCGGGCATCCCCGCGCCGCGGGCGCGCATGGTGACGCTCGTGGCCGAACGGGGCCGCTTAACCATCCGGCGGGGGCAGACAGTCCCCGTCTGGACCTTCAATGGGACGGTACCCGGACCCGAGATCCACGTTTATCAGGGCGACCGCGTGCGCGTCACCCTGGTCAACCACCTCCCGTGGGCGACGACGATCCACTGGCACGGCCTGCTCGCGCCCAATAGCAATGACGGTGTGGCCGGCGTGACGCAGGATGCCGTGCTCCCCGGCCACCGCTACACCTACGATTTCGTGGCCCGTGATCCGGGCACGTACTGGTATCACCCCCATCAGAAGAGTGATGCGGAGGTCGACAAGGGGCTCTACGGGGCCGTGGTCGTTCTGCCGCGGCGTGCCGCTGTGTCCCCGGCTGTTGATCGAACGCTCGTCCTCGACGACTGGCCGCTTAGGGGCGCGACGGCGACGGGCATGCCGGACATGCCGATGCCGACCGCGACAGCATCGGGAATGGGCGGTATGAGCGGCATGCCGATGCCGACCGCGACGGCGACACGCATGGACGCCATGGCGATGCCCACGGCGACGGCGCGGGGAATGAACGGCATGGACGCGGCATCCGGCTCCCCGTCCACCCTGCGCCCCTATCTGGCCGATCCTGGTATGGGCGCCTATCACACTTTCACAATTAACGGCCACGCCTATCCGGACACCGCGCCGATCCAGGCCCCGCCCGGCGCGCTCGTGCGCCTGCGCCTGATCAACGCTGGCTACCTGACCCACACCTTACACCTGCACGGGGCGGTCTATCGTCTGGTGGCGACCGATGGCAGCGCCGTTAACCGGCCCCAGGAGACCACGGATCTGCTGCCCATCGCCGCCGCGCAGCGCATGGACATCGAGTTCCGCATGCCGCGGGGAACGTGGTCGCTCCATGACCATGACACCCTGTCCGGCGCCGGTGAGATGCGCGTGATCGTGGGGCAGGGAACCCACCCGAGCGCCGCGGACGAACGCGTGATGCGCGCCGCGGCTCCACCGCTGCTGGATCTTGCCCGCTACGGCGTGACGACTCCCGCGCCGTTCACCGCGCGCAGCCAGTTTGACCGCACGTTCCGTCTGGTCCTGCAAGGGGCGAAGCCATCTAGGCCGATGGGCGGCACGAGCGGCATGACGAGCATGTCGATGGACACCTACACTATCAACGGCAAGCTTTTCATGCAGGGCGCGCCGCTCGTGGTACGGCGGGGCCAGCGTGTGCGCGTCGCTTTCGTGAACAAGAGTTTGGCGGCGCACCCCATGCATCTGCACGGGCACCGGATGCAGGTGCTCTCACTCAACGGTGAGCCGGTGACGGGAGCGCCGCTGGTCCAGGATACGGTGATGGTCCTGCCCGGCCAGACGACGGTGGTCGCCTTCACGGCCGACAATCCGGGGGTGTGGATGTTGCACTGCCACGAACTTCACCATGCGGCGGCGGGCATGGACACCCTGGTGCAGTACCAGGGCGCGCCGCGTCTCGCCCAGATAGGCGGTCCCACCGGGAACAGCCCGGAGTAGGCTTGATTACCACGCGCTCTGGCTTCCTATACAATCTGGACGGAGGGCGTTGAGGGCGTTGGTGGACACGCTGCCCTAAGCACATCCGTACCACCCCGCGCGCTCTGTGTCCCGATTCAAAAGGCGGAGCGCGCGGGCCAACGGACTACGGCGATGGTGGATGGTTACATCATCGCGACTATTTCATCAATCGCACAGCGGGTGAAGCGCCCGCTTTTGTTGAAGGCCAGCTAGGACAGGGCATGATCCGTCACTTGAGTAGCATTCACAGGTGACGGTATGTTGACCTGTCCGGCACGCCCATCCTAGACAGCGTCCGCAAGCGTCTCTCGGTCGTCCGGGTGATGATATCCGTTGGCGCGCCGTGGGCGCGCACGGATAACGGCGGGTCGGCGCCACCGCGCTTGCAGGACGAAGGGCACGGTGAGGGCCAGCAACGCGACGATGGTGACGAGCGTCGCGCCCGTCTGTTGCACGAGGTAGCCAACGATCAACCCGAGCATGCTGACCACGGCCAGGAGCGGGAAGAGACCCAACAGGATCAGGTGATGCAGGCTTTCGCGGGCCACCGTACGGAAGTAGACGAGCGCCGACAGGTTAGAGAGCACGAAGACCGCGGCCAGGAAGAAGCCGGCCGTCTGCAACATGATCGCGAAGAAGGCCGATACATTGGGCACATTGACCAGGATCGTCGTCACCGCGACTTCCGCCACCGTGGTCAGGAGCACCAAAAGCCAGGGTGTGCGGAAGCGCGCATGGATGCGCCCGAGCGTTCGCGGGATTACCCGATCGCGGCTCATCGCGAACAGGGCACGGTTGAGGATAAAGTGCGTCAGCCAGAGACCTGAAGCCGTCGAGGCCAGGATACCCAGGATCATGATCTTGGTTGCCCAGGCCGGAGCCACGAGGGTGGCCAGGTAGGCGAGCACGTTCGTCTGGTGGGCGACGAGGCCGCTCAGCGGCGCGAGCGTGAAGAGCAAGAAGAAGGCGACGACATACAGCGCGGTCACGATCAGCAGCCCGATAAGCCCGCCCGTCCCCGGGTTTGTCCGCCGCTTCTGTGCCTCTTCGGCGGCGTGCGAGTCGAGTTCCCACCCGTCCACGACGGTGAATCCCACCACGGCGACCGTCACCAGGCGCGTGTAGGTGGTCCCTAAGCCGGGCACGAACCAGTGCAGCGACGGCGTCACCGCCGCCCCGTGGGTCAGGAGCTTGATGAATCCGAGAACGAAGAATAGTCCGATAATAACTGATTCCGTGATCAGGAAGGCGAAGGTGAAGCGGGCCGTGGGCACGATGCCCCAGATCAGCGGGATCGCCGCGAAGATGGCCCAGCCGCTGCCGATCAGGGATACCAGCAGATTGTTGTTCGTCTGCGCGGGCGCCACCAGCGCCAAGGTGTAGGTCCCGGCCGGTACGATGATGGCGAGCAGCGAAAAGAAGTAGGCGAGGATGACGAGCCAGCCCTGTACGAGGGCCATGGTCGGCCCAAGGGCGCGCAGCGTCCAGCCGTAGCTGGCCCCCGCGTGCGGTATGTGCCGATTGAGGTGACGGAAGGTGAGCGCGGACAGAAAAAAGGGGATGAACGCGAGCCACAGGCCGATGGGCGCGCCGTAAAGGCCGAAAGCGATCATCGGTCCCATCGCCGCCGCGATCGAGAAAACCGGGCCGACGCTGGAGACGGACATGGCGGCCAGGTGCGTCAGAGTGAGCACGTTCGCTCGGAGTTCGTGGATGTCTTCCCGCGCCACCCCATCTCGCCTGTGTCCATCTACGGGCTGATCGCGCATCCATCCCCCTTACCGTCGTCGCATGTGAATAGGACGTCGTCATGGTGAACGGCCTGGTCGGCTTGTCACCCCACGGTCCCATAGATGGTACCAGCCTCTGCAGCCTGTTGCAAAAGAAAGTGCTAACGTATAGAGGTGGCCGAGCAAAACACCAAGATACGGGGGGATGCCTGACACCGGAGGAGTGAAAGGGATGCAAGCAATCGACACGATCAAGGCCCTGTTACACGACTATGGGCTGCGCGTCACGACGGCGCGGGTAGCCATATTGCAGGTGTTGGAGATGGAGCCAGGGCATCGCAGCATGGAAGACATCTACGCGGCCGTGCTCACGCACTATCCTGCGCTGGATCGGGTGACGATTTATCGCACCTTAGACACGTTCGTGGCGCACGGGCTGGCCGACCCGATCATGCTCGGAGACAAGATCACGCGGTGGGAAAGGCGGCGCACAGCGCATCATCATCTGATCTGCCGGCAGTGCGACCACGTCGTTGAGCTAGACCACGCGCCCTTCGCGGCCATGGCGACGACCGTGAGTCGGGTGTATGGGGTATGCGTCGACACCGATCACCTTGCCCTATCTGGCCTCTGTCCCGCATGCACGCAGCGTGCCGCTGCCAGGCGAGCCTTGCCGTCGGAGGACAGCCCTTGACCGACGAGGTGATAATAGCTGTACCCCCGTTTGATCGTCAGCATGTAGGAGACCCATGGTCATGCGCGATAACGGGGCTCCCGCGTCCGCACGGGCGGCCAATGCACACGCTGTCATTGATCGATTTTTCGGGATCAGTGACACACGCAAACGAGCAGAGGAGTGCGGGGTGTTAGTGGCAGGAGTATGCAGCATCGTTTCGGCCGTATGATGTTGCAGCCCCCTGTGCCGGTTACCACTAGCAGTGTGATTTGTGAAAGTAGGATCACCCGTTGTTCTCCATCGCGTCAGACTGTAGGGTCACCCAAGCTTCCGCTAGAGGCGCGTGTATCGTCACCACCCGTTCCATGCCGCCTTACCCGCACGCACGATCAGGTCATGCCGCGCCCCCCATTTGTCGGCCTAGCGCAGGTCGGCGCACTCTCGTGTCTGCAACGTGGGCGCCTAGCTGGACGACCGCGCGGTCGTTCGGGTCGGTGATGCGCTGGGTACGTGCGGCGACCTCGTCGACGGCATAGGGCGGCGCTTGTCTCAGGGCAAGGTCGTGTTGCGGGGCGAGTGTCAGCGTCTGGACGCAGGAGTGTGCCCTCGCCCAACGCACAGCGCATGACTATGACGTCAGGCTTGTTCCATAAGACAAGGTTCAGCGCACGCTCGGTGCAACGTGACAGTGTTGTGCCTCCAGCAGGCACAACACTGTCACGTCAGTTTGAACCTTGTCTAAGCGCCAATGGCGTGACACCAGGGACGTTTTTCAGAGCAGGGGGGATGAGGATGCTACCTGGTGTCGCTCGGCATGTCCTTGCGGGTCACGGTCAAATAGCCGACAAAGCCGATGATCAAGACCGTCAAGACCAGGGCGACCTTTGTGTCACCCAGTCCTAGACCACCCAGATACGATTTCCCAAGCCAGTCGGCGAAGGACGCGCCCAGGGGCCGCGTGAGGATGTAGGCCACCCAGAAGGTGGCAATCGCGTTGGCCCCGAACACTTGATAGGCCAGTGCTGGCGCCGCAAACAAGACGGCAAACAGCACGCCCGAGAAGAAGTACCCCAAGCCGAGCGTCGCCGCTGTCATGTCACCCGTGGCGGTCCCCAGGGCAAACGTCGCCATGATCGTCGCCCAGTAAAACAGCTCACGACGACCGGTATAAATACTATGGATAGAGAGCGTTTTCTCGCTGACGTACCAGGCGACGAAGATAATGACCAGGGCGGCCGCGTAGACGGCGCTCGAGATGAGATAGGGGACACCAAGCACAACGTGGGTGACATCGGCGGCCATTGTGCCAAAGATGGCGACCATGACGACGGCTAACCAGTAGATCCACGCCACGTAGCGACGGACCGCAAGCTGTAGCGCCAGCGCGGCAACCAGGCCAACACTCCCACAAGCGACCGCGATATAGGGGTTGATGTGATACACCAGGTAGTCCGTCGTTGACTCGCCCATCGCCGTTGTCAACAATTTAACGATCCAGAAGTAGACGGTAATTTCTGGAACCTTTCGCAGAGCGCGCATGGTGCGAGACTGAGTCTGAGGGTAGGGCAACGTTCTACTCATGTGATCCTTTCCTAATCCTATGTATGGCCGATACACACGGTCCCGCGCCCAGGGCCAGGTGCTCCCCTTATCCTATATGCTCTCCCGACAAAACGCTGGAAAGAAACGACGTCAGCAGCTCCTCCTTGCCACAACCAATGCCTATCTACCGCGACGCGGCGCATCCTTCACCCGGTTGAGGAGGCGTATGATGGGGCGAGGATGTCTGTATCCTACCTCCGCGAGTCCGCGGTACGCGTGGGGTCGATGTGATTCGCTGTGGCTCAAACGCGTGATGGAGCGTGCCAGAACTGTCGCGGTGGCCACGACTGTTACCCCGCTGTTCAGTGCGTGGCCAGAACCGTGAGCTCTCAGTAGTTCATCTTCGTAATACTGTGAGAGGTCATATGCGCCATTTTCCACCCCCCTTCAGGTCATCGAAGCCTCGTACGATATCGATCAGCGCGCCTCTGGCTCCTCATCGCGTCAAATGGCCTGAAAATGTGGCTTATACCCCTGTTATTGCGAAGATGAACTAGTGGCTTGTCCTGCCCGTGCATCACATGCACGATGCGTGTATCGCAGGCATGTCGTCACGATGCAATCGTAGCCGGTAGACGCTGCAACGAGGGACATCGGGCCGTGCATCCTCATGCATATTTGTGGATCGTCATATGGCGCGGACATCCCTGTACTCTTTCAAGCATTCCTTACAACGTGTGCGAGCACCAAAGGAGTCGGTACTAGTCCTCAAGGTGAGATCTGAGCAAGCGTACGTTGGAGGTCTAGCGATAACTCGATTTGCATTACCGCAATGGCACAATCGGTGCAGCACTCGTGGCTTCGCCAACTCTGGGTGCTTCCTCGCTTTGAAGTCTCGTTGCAATACTAGTAGAGGCAGGGTACCACATGCGCGTGACATGCCGGGGCTTCGCGGGTATGGCGTCGGGGTGACACCAACATACGCGGCTCGCTGTGCCGCTAGCCGCCGGTGTGGATCGCCCGCACGACGCTATAGATGACCACGAGCACCATGAGGAGGGCGTAGATGCGCAGGCCCCACATCGCGGCGAGCGCCCCCGCCGAGAGGTGGCGACGCCCGTAGCGCGCACGCCGCGCCTCAACGAACTGATTGGGCTCCAGCGCCGTCCGCACGCGCGCGTCGTCACGCGCCACCCCGTGTCTGTGTCCGTGTTCCATCAGTGTGTCCATGTCCAATGCTCCTTGTCCGTGGGGCTATTTATTGACCGAAAAGGTGGGGAAAGATGACGGTGATCCCGTACAGGACACCACCGCCGACCAGGAAGAGTGTGACCAGCGTCGCCATGATGTTGCCCAACAGCCCGCTGCGCAACTCGCCCATGACCGCGCGGTCGTTGACGAGCAGGAAGAGCAGCACCAGCGCCGGGGGCATCGCCAGCACCGCGATCACGTTGACGAGCAGGACGACGTACACGAGCGGGATGCCCGGGATCAGCACTAGCGCCGCCGCCCCCGCCGCGCTGCCCAGCAGCATGGCGTAGAAGGGCAAGCCCTCGCGTAGGCCGCGGTTCAGACTGCCCCCCTGACCCGTGACCTCACCGAAGGCGTAGGCCGAGGAGGTCGAGATGGTGAGGGCCGCGACGAGGCCCGCCTCGAAGATGCCGAGGGCAAACAGGGTCGCGCCCGCGCCACCGATGAGCGGGCGCAGCGCCTGCGCGAAGTCGGCGCCCTGGAAGCTGGACGCGTTGACGCCCTTGACGAAGAGCGGCGTCGTCGCCACGACGGTGGCGATGGCGGCGCCAGCGGCCAGGACGGCGCCGGCAGCCGTGTCGATACGCCCCTGGCGCACGTCGTCGCGCGTGAGGCCCTTGTCGGCGGTGGCGCTCTGCTGGAAGAAGAGCATCCAGGGGGTCACGGTCGCGCCGATGTTGGAGAGCAACAGCAGGATGACGCCGTTGGTCACGCCGCCGCGCAACGGCCCCCACGTCAGGAAGGAATGGCCGATCGCGCCCCACTGGGGGTGTGCGAGGAGGGCCGCCGGCACGAATAGCAGGTTGAAGGCGGCCAGCCCGAGCACCAGGCGCTCCCACGTCCAGTAGCGCCGCCCCGCCGTGGCCACGACGATGAGGAGGAGCGCGCCAAGCACGGCGACGGCCGGTGGGACGCCGAAGTAGCCCAGCCCCGCGCGGATGGCGATGAACTCGGTGATGAGGGTGAGGAAGTTGCCGAACGCGAGGTCGCCGAGCGAGAACCAACCCCAGAAGGGGCCGAAGCGGTCGAAGATCATCGCGGCGTGGCCCCGGTGCGTCGCCGCGCCGAGCCGCACGGTCATCTCCTGGACGATATAGGCCATGAAGAAGAGAGCGGCGATGAAGGGCAGGAAGAAGCCGATGCCGAACTGCGCCCCCGTCTGGGCGTAGGAAATCATGCTGGGTCCGTCGTTCTCGCCGATGATGGTCAGGATGCCGGGGCCGACCAGCAACCAGAGCAGCAGCGGTGAGCGCCCGCGCGCCCGGGCACTCTGCACCCGTGCGCGGTCGCCGGCCCGCTTGCGATCTTCGGTCGTGACGACCACGGACGCGGCGCCCAGTGCCAGGGGCGCCCCCGCCCCCGCATCCGTCCCTTGTCCCCTGCGATCAGTCACGCGTTCCCTGCCCGTCTGGATGATCGTGGCGATCGACGCGCATACGCCGGGCGATCGCGCCGCCCAGGGTCTGTGTCGCCGTGCCGATGCGCAGCGTGAGGACGTCGCCGTAGGGTGCGATGCTCTCGACCACGACGGTCGCGCCGGGGACCAGGCCGAGCGCCCCCAGATACTGCAAGAGGGCCGGGTCGCCGTCCGGCACGCGCACGACCGTCGCGGTCACCCCGACGGGCAGGGCGCTCAAGGCGATACTCCCGTTGGCGTCGATCGTGCCCTCGCGCGTGGGGATAGGATCGCCGTGCGGGTCGCGCGCCGGGTTGCCCAACTTGGCGGCGATGCGCTCCTCGAGTTCCTCTGATAAGACGTGCTCCAGGCGCTCGGCCTCGGCATGCACACGGTCCCAGGGCATGCCGAGCAACTCGGCCAGGAACTGCTCAATCAGGCGATGATGGCGTACCATTTCCAGGGCGACGGCCAGCCCTTTGTCGGTCAACTCCGCCCCATGGTAGGGCGTGTGGCGGACGTAGGGGCCGGCCGGGTCCGTGGCGAGGTGCTTGAGCATCGCCGTGACTGAGGGGGGCTTGACGCCGAGGCAGTCGGCCAGTTCCTGTGTCGTGGCGCGGCCACCCTCCTCATGCAAGCGATAGATCTGTTTGAGGTAGTCCTGCTCGGCCACCGACGGCGCGTGCGTCATGCCTCACCCTTCCTCGACACTCAACTACTTTTTAGCTATGCCTAAATCATAGTTGAGCGCATCGTACATGTCAATAGGAGGTAGTGCTAAATGAGAAGGAAACAAGCGGTGACATCGTGCATACACTGGCCCCGCAGGACGTGCATACACTGGCCCTATAGGAGAGGCCGCCCTGCTGGCGGCTGCCCTCGATGCAGACGGTAGAAACTTAGAGGTATTCCCGTTGACAAACCATGCGCCACGTCCTATGCTGTTGATGGCGGCTTCGACTGATCGACCGCCAGGTCTCCTCGTTAGGTGAGGCGGCCGCGCGCACAGAGGCTACTGACGGGAAAGGTCGAGAGACCCCAACACGTCGGACCAGGTCTCCCCGGCCTAAGGGGTGATCCAATGTGGCTGGGCACGAGAGTGCTCTACGGCGCACGGTGCTAAAGCTCGACGTGGGGGAGATGTCTACGGTCGTGCTTTGTCGAGGCGACTGGCGCTGCGCCCTCTCCCCATTGAGGAGACGGCGCTTTTTTGTTGCCTGACGGGGCTGTTTGAGAGAGGAGGGACGTCCTATAGGGACAGTGATAGTCGTCGCTATCAGCAGTCGTTGTCCCCCTATCATTATGACCGCTCTCCGATCCGGCGCCCGCCGCTCCCCCTCATCCTAGACGCCAGGGAGATCGACGCCCCCGCCCGTCGGTGAGCGAGCCGAAGGGTTTTCTGTTGGGCCACCACGGCCCGTCGGAGGCGCGTCATGTTCAAGGTTGTCCACGCCATCACCGCGGCTGTCCCGTGCCGGGCAACGGTTGCTCACCACCGCTGCCTGTCCGTCGACGCCGCCGTACGGCGTCCTGTGCCTCGCGGTGCGCTGGGACAGTGCGGACCCCGCGACGAGGCGCGATCCCGCCGCGCCCGTGCCCGTCTTACCCTGTGCCGCTTAACACACGAAAGGAGACCCGTTTCCATGACCGCTAGCGGTCCCTGTCCCACGCTGTCCGACTCTCCCTGTCCGCGTTCGCGGGTCATGCGGGTCGGGCGGCCACTCAGATCAACGATCAACACAGCGCATTCAATCAACCCGGCGCACGCCGGGATGACTCGCCCCCACTCTACCTGAGGGGGTGAGCCTCCCCCGCGTGTGCCCGAACACAGCACACACCGTGAGGGAGGAACTCCAATGATCAACGATACCTACACGACCTACACGCGCGACACGCTTGCCCCGCCGGGTCACACGCCCCCGGACGCCCTGCTCGACGCCGCGCATCACGGCGACATTCGCGGCGCCCTCGGCACGATCCGCCGGGACGACACGGCCCCGCGCACCTCCTGGGGGAAGCGTCTGCTCACGCTACTCGCCGTGATGGGTCCCGGCCTCATTGTGATGGTCGGCGACAACGACGCAGGCGGCGTCGCCACCTACGCCCAGGCCGGCCAGAACTATGGCACGAGCCTGCTCTGGGTGCTCCTGCTGCTCATCCCCGTCCTGATCGTCAATCAGGAGATGGTCGTGCGCCTGGGCCTGGTCACTGGCGTCGGCCACGCGCGCCTGATCATTGAGCGCTTCGGCCGGTTCTGGGGCGCGTTCTCGGTCGGCGATCTGTTCCTGCTCAACTTCCTGACCATTGTCACCGAGTTCATCGGCGTCAGCCTGGCCCTGGGCTATTTCGGCGTCAGCCCCTACCTCTCGGTCTCCGCCACGGCGGCGCTGTTGATCGGGGTCACGGTGACGGGCAGCTTCCAGTGCTGGGAGCGTGCCATGTATGTCTGCGTCGCGGCCAACTTCCTGGCGATCCCGCTGGCGCTCATGAGCCATCCCAAGGGTGGTCTCATCCTGCACGACACGTTCGTGCCGCACGTCCAGGGCGGACTTAATTCCACGGCGCTGCTGCTCATCATCGCCATCGTCGGGACGACGGTCGCGCCGTGGCAGTTGTTCTTCCAGCAGTCCAACGTGATCGACAAGCGGCTCACGCCGCGCTGGATGGCCTACGAGCGGGCCGACACCTGGATCGGCGCGATCGTGGTGATCCTGGGGGCGGCCGCCCTGATGATCATCACCGCGTTCGCCTTTGGGGGCACCCGGCTGGCTGGCCAGTTCGGCGACGCGGGGACCGCGGCAGCGGGGCTCGCCCACACGCTTGGCCCCGTCGCGGGCGCCCTGTTCGCTCTTGTGCTACTCAATGCCTCGCTCATCGGCGCGTCGGCCGTCACGCTCTCGACCGCGTACGCCTTCGGCGACGTGTGCGGCCTCAAGCACTCGCTGCACCGCTCCTGGGCGGACGCGCGCGGTTTCTACGCGATCTACGCGGGGCTGGTCGTGCTGGCCGTGGCGATCGTCTTGATCCCCCATACGCCGCTGGGGCTGATCACGACGGCGGTGCAGGCGCTCGCAGGCGTGCTGCTGCCGAGCGCGACGGTGTTCCTGCTGCTGCTGTGCAACGACAAGGCCGTGCTCGGGCCGTGGGTCAACAAGCCGTGGCTCAACGCGGTGGCCTGCACCATCGTCGGCATCCTGGTGATGCTGTCGCTGATCCTGGCGGCGGCGACGCTGTTCCCGGCCGTGGACGTGCGTCTCCTGACGTCTGTGCTCGCGGCTATCCTGGCCGTTGGGCTCGTGGTCACCGTCTTGCTGTATCTGCGGTGCCCGATAGCGACGCCGATCGCCGCTGTGGCGGAGGCGGACCGTCTGACGTGGCGCATGCCGCCGCTGCGCGATCGGCCCAAGCCGGCTTGGTCGACGGTGCAGACGGTCGGCATGGTCACCCTGCGCGGCTACCTGCTCGTCGCGGCCATCCTGTTGGCCGTCAAGGTCGTGGGGCTCGCGCGCGGCGGCCACTAGCTCAATCGGGGCGAGACGGAGCGGCCGGGAGAGGGACGATACGATGGGAACCGTTGTGCTGGTTGTTGGATCGGGCGGCGACGTGCTGCCGCTCGCTGTGCGCGTGTTCCTCGCCGCGCTCACGGCTGCTGTCCTGGTCTTCGTGGTCCTCTTCACCATCAGCACACACGGGCGCGACGAGTGACCGCACTTGATCACCCCGTGGAGACGGGGGCGACGGAGGCGCCACATCCATGACACGACGTATCATCGGATTTTTCCCCGACCGCGTGACGGCTACGCGCGCGATCACCGAACTGTCCGCCGCGGGCTTCGATACGGTTCATCTGGGCGTGGTGATGCCGGACGCGTCAGCAGAGCGAGACGAGACGACGGACCAGCGGCAGGACGACCCTACTTCCGAGGCGGCGGTCGGCGGCAGCGTCATTGGAGGAACGGCGGGGGCACTGCTCGTGGCCACCGGAGCGCTGGTCATCCCCGGCATCGGCCCCGTCATTGCCGGCGGTATCCTTGCCTCGCTCATCGGGGGGACGGCCGGCTGGCTCGCTGGCGGTCTGGTCGCCCAGGGGCTCTCCCACGAGGAGGCGGCGGAGATCGAGAAGCGGGTGCGGGCGGGCCGTCTGCTTGTCGTCGTGCAAGCGCAGGGGCGCGACGTGGAAGCGCGCCAGATCCTGCGACGTGCGGGGGCAGAGGGCCTGGAGGTCCACAGCTCCGGACGCGACAAGACCACGCCGTATCGACGCGTGGAGGGCGACACGGCGGAGGGGTCATAGGTGCGGCGTGGACACCGCGTACAAGGAGACAACGCCGTGGCTATCTACGTATCAGACCTGCGCGACCGCGCCCTCGTCGACCTGTACACGCGCCCGCTGGGCCGGCTCGACGATCTCGTGGCCGCTCCCGTCGGCGTCGATCCACCCCTGGTGCGGGGACTGCTCGTGCGACGCCGACGCGACACGGTCTTCCTCCCCATCGACGCGGTCGCCCTGCTCGACGCGCCCCTCTCCCGCGTCATCGTGGTGGACGTGCCGGCCGCGCTCCGTCCCGTCAAACACGGGGACGACGTGTTGCTCATGGGGGAGGTGCTGGGTCGGCGGATAATCGACCGGCGTGACCAACAGATCGTGTGCGCCCGCGACGTGACGCTCGACGAGGGCACGGGCTGGTGAGAGATCGCGGGAGTGAAGAACCTGCGGCCGCCGACGCTTGTGGCCTGCGACCATGGGCCAATCTCACTCTTCTACCCCATCACATGCCGCGCGGGATCACATGCCGCGCGGGATGCGCCGTGTTCGCGAGCGTCGCGTCCGCTACGGAGACGACGAAGAGGGGGAGCCATGATCAATCGGGAGAAAATGCTCTATCATCACATCCACCCACTCAAGCTGCTCACCGACTGGAGCACCGGGTGCATCAGCGTCTATCTGCTCTGGCGGCGCCACCTCCGCACGGCACTCCTCGTTCAGGTCGTCCCGGCGCTCGTGGTATTGAGCGCGTTGGTCCGCTGGGCCGATCTCGCGTCGCGGAAGCGGTCGGCGTTCGGCCGCCCTCACCCGGCCGGGTACGAAAACGTGTGCTGGATCAGGTAGCTCGGGGGCACAAGCACCTCGCGCTGTAGACGGCCCTGGGCGTCGATCCACAGGTGCGCCCAGATGGATGAGCCGGGCAGGTAGAGCACGAGTTGCGTCAACCCGTCGCTGCTTGGCAGGTGGCGCACCTCGCTCACGCGCCCCGTGTAGGGCTCGCTGGCCATCAGTTTGGCCCCCGATTGATGGTAAACGCTGTGCGCGGTGGCGTGGGGTCCGCTGGTGATCTGCTCGCTCATTACCACGGCCCGTTGCGTCCGCATCGTGGCGATGACCCGCGCCAGTAGCGCGGAGTCGCGCGGCAACGGCGGCCAGGGTACCGTCAGCGTGAGGGCGCCGCCGTCCCAATCGCGCGCTCCTATCTGTAGACGCACGCGTGTCGAGCCGTGCTGCCACGTCAGAGGCGTGGTGAAGCAGCCTGGCCCGCACGCCTGTGGGGCGAGAGCCTCGACACGCCCCCCAGGCGTCTGTACGTGGAGAGAGAGATGCGCATCCTGGGGCGCGCCGCCGCCGGGAGCGTACGCCTGCGCCGTGAGCCGCCCCGCGCTAGCGGTCAGGTAGACCTCCAACCAGCCGGCCTGCCCCGCCACGTACAGCGCTGGCCCCACCGGCGGCGGCGCGTCCGGGAGTGCGCCGCTGGCCGCCACGCGTGACGGCGCGCTGTAGGGTGGGGCGACGTTGCCCAGCCACGCGGCCACACCGAGCACGCCAACCAAAGTGAAGACTTCGACCCGCGTCAGGCGGCGCGCCCGGAGCAGCGTGGCCGCTCGTTCTCCACGCAGCCCGCGTAGACGCGCGGCCAGGGCCAGGAGCAGGCCCAGGGCGACCAGGACCGTCTTGAGGACGAGGACGCGCCCGTACGGCGTGGTCACGACCTGATCGACCGTGTGCAGTTCGGTCAGCGCGGCGACCACGCCGGTCAACCCAACCAGCGCCACGCTCCCGAGGGCCACGCGCGCGTAGCGCCGCAGGGCGGCGTGCAGCACCGCCCGTGACGCGGGCGCGGGCCGGCGCCACAGCATCACGACCAGGTGCGCCAGCAGGCCCACCCAGAGGACGGCCAGCGCCACATGGATCACGATAGCAAGCATGTCCCACCAGGCGCGTGTCGCCGCGGGATGGCTGCGCAAGGCCAGAGTGGTGGCCGCGGCGACCAGCGCGATCACGGCCGCAGCGGGGACGCGAAGGACGCACAGCGCGACCAGCGCGTAGAGCGTCAAGCCGACAGCGGCCAGGGCCAACGCGCCAGCGGGTGTGTGCGCCGCCGCCCACCAGGCGCTGGGGGACAGACCGGCCAGCGGGCCGCTCCCCTGCAGGGCGCTCGCCATGAGCACGAACGACCAGATCGCGCCCACGAGCGCCGTCAGCAGCGCGCCATAGAGCAGCGCGCGCGGCATGGTCCCTATCTGACCCGGTACGGCGGGGCCAGGACTCACCACTGGCGTCGCGTTTATCTCTGCCAGCGGCGTGGACGCGAGCAGACGGCGCGTCTGGCGTGGCCGGACCTGATCGCCGTCCGTCCGGTCGTTTCCCCCTGATGCTGCGACCGCCACACGCTCAACATGTGCGGGCGCGGCGATCTCCATCGGTGTTGGCAGGGCTGTGTCAGGCGGGACACGCGTCAGGGGTCTCCAGATCAGCATCTCGCTCAACAAGCCGCCCGCGCTGAGGGACAGCCCTAACAGGGCGAGCCAACTCGCGAGCGTCTGCGGCCAGGATGTCGTCGCGCTGACGCCACTGGTGAGCGTGGGGAACGCGGCGCTGCCCACCCCGAAAGAAAAGTAGCCGGCGGACAGATGTCCGTCGTCGGCGGAGACGACTTGCCAGGTGACGACGTAGACGCCAGCGGCGAGATGGGGCAGCGCGGCGCTAAGGTCCGTCCCACCCTCAGTGGTGGCAAATGGGCCAAGGGGCGCCACATGGCCGTCCGCGCCCGTGACGGTCACGCGCGCGCCGCGCGCCGCCACCGCCTCGGAGAACTGGAGGCTCAGCGTACGGGGGCTGACGCTTAACCGCTGGCCGGCTTGCGGGTCGCTCTGCACCAGGAATGTATGGGCGGATACCGTGCCAGGCAGCGTCAGGGCAAGCAGTATCACACTGCCCAGAACCGCGCATAGGCGGGAGAGACGCCCCTTAGTCATGGGCGTCACCGGGCGTGTGGGGTGCATCGGCTACGTCGGGGGTGCGGGCCATCACCTCGACCAGGCTGCCGCGCAGATGCGGGCGCGCCTCCTCGATCGTGAAACCGGCCGCGCGCAGGGCATCGACCGTGCGACGGTCCAGATGGCAGTTCCCCGCGACGCGTCGCTGCAGGGGCGTCAGCGCCGTCTGGAGGGCCGCGATGAGCGCGTGCGGCGCGCGCACATGCTCGATCAAACGCACGGGCGCCCCCGGACGCAGCACGCGGCGTAGCTCGGCCAGCGCCTGCCCCACATCACCGACCGAGCAGAGCACCAGCGTGATGACGGCCGCGTCGACGCTCCCCTCGGCGAAAGGAAGGGCTTCCGCACGGGCATTCACGAGCGCGATGGGCACAGAGGCGGCGCGCGCCCGTGCGGCCGCCCGCCGGCGCATGCCGGGGTCGGGCTCGACCGCCACCACCTCCGCGGCGTCGCGATAATAGGGAAAGTTCAGGCCCGTCCCCGCCCCCAGTTCCAGGACACGGCCGCGCAGGTCGGCCACGGCGCGCCGGCGGAGCGCCCGCATCCCCAAGCGCTCACTCGGCCAGAGGCATAGGTCATACGTGGCGGTGAATACCCTCGACACGTCACTCTCCTCCCGCGACCGCGACGTGCGCCAAATCATCCACCGGCGCGGTGTGCGAGATCTGTCCCGACGACACGCCACTGTCCGCGCGCGTGATGGGCGGCGCCTCACGGGTGGAGAGCACGGCGGGCATCTCCGTGTCGCGGGACAACGGGACTGGTCGGCGCCGCCGCGGCCACGACAGGGCGATCACGGCGAGGAGGAGGCCGACCAGCGCCAGGCCCACGGCCCATTCGGGGATGCCATGGGCCGCCCGCGCCAACGCGGCCAGGCGGTCGCTGCCCCAGCGGCTTACGGCGAGCAGGAACCCCGGCGTATAGGTCGATTGCCCGGTTAAGGCGAGCCCGACCATCAAACCTCCCATACCCAGGAAGAGCACGCCGGCGCCGAGATCGGTCGCGCGCCAGCGCCACAGGCGGCCACCGAGAGCGACGGCCACCATGCGCCCCCGGAACAGCGCACGGTCGCCCAGGCGCAGCCGATCCCACAGCAGTGCGGCGATGAACAGAGGGAAGACCATCCCCAGCACATAGGCCGCGCCGAGCCCAAGCGCGTGCCCCAGGGAGGCGGCTGTCGCGGAGAGCACCAGGACGCCGCCGAGGACGGGCGCGCAGCACGAGCTGACCACGCCGGAGAAGACGCCCAGCAGCAGCGTGCCGACGGCTCCTCCGTCCGCGCCGTCCGCCCCAGCGGGCCGCCGGAGCATGGGCATGGGCAGGGACCAGCCTTTGCCGGCGAGGGCGGAGATCCCGAGCCCCAGCATCAGGATGCCACCCAGGAAGAACACCTCGCGGTGCGCCCCGTTCAAGAGTTGCCCGAGCGCGCCGATACCCAGCACGATGGGCAGCAGGATGATCGCTACGCCCAGCGCGAAGAGGCCGGTCAGTTCGATCAAGCGCCAGCGCGGGACGCGCAGGGTGGCGGCGAGATAGGTCGGCAACAGGGAGACGATGCAGCAGGGCGCGAAAAGCGCCAGGACACCGCCCAGGAACGCGGTCAGCAGTGAACTGCCGTAGATGAGCGTCTGCATGTTAAACCCTCTCGACGGATGCCGCGCCCGTGTGGGCCTGTGCCCGCCGCTCCAGCAGGCGACGCAGTTTGCGCTCGGAGACCCGGCCGAACCCCACGAACCCATCATCCAGCAGCAGGCCGGCCGGGAACATGATGCCGTGGCGGGTGGCGGTTTCCTGGCCCTCTGGCGAGGAGATCGCTACCTCCCGCACCTCCAGTGGGTATGTCTGCCCCAGGCGCGCGACGACCGCTTTAGCATCCGCGCAGAAATGGCAGTCGGGCGCGGTGACGAGGAGGACCCGCGCCGGCGCGACCGCTCGTGATGCACCCGATGACTCCGTGGTATCCATAGGCGATTCCGCTCCTCCTGTTAGATGCCGCGCAACGCGGCGATAACGTCCTTGTCGTCCACATGCATCGTATCCGCCGCCATCGCCGTCCAGCGTACGACGCCGCGGCCGTCCAGGACGAAGATAGCATGATTATCGACCGGCCCCATGTCCATCCCCGCGCCGGTCACATGGAAATCACCGAAGGCCGACCCCAGCCTGTGGCCCGTATCCGCGGTGATAGGGTAGCCCAGGTGGAGTTGATCCGCCAGGCTCTGTGACGTCGCGAGGGGATCGACGCTGGCCGCGACCACGACCGCGCCGGCCGCGCGGATGGTGGGGCGATCGTTCTGCAACTGCACGAGTTGCTGCTGGCAGGCCCCTCAGGTCGAGCCCTCGTAGAAGTAGAGCACGACCTTGCGCCCGGCGAACTGCCGCAAGGAGAGCGCGCCCCCACGCGTTGCCGGGAGCGTGAGCGTGCGGCCGGGGGCCGGTTGCCCGCTCGCGGCACCGGCGGCCACCCCACCCGATGCCGTGCGCTGCCCCGCGAGCCAGACGACCCCGCCGAGAATCGCGAGACCGAGGAGCAGCGCCCCGACGACCCCAGCGCGCCCGCGCACCGATTTGGTAGCGATGCTCGCGCGCGGCTTCGTCCTGGCCCCACGCGCCCGTTGTCCTGTTGCCATAGCCCTATCCCTTCATCCCATAGCGTCCGTCGTTCACGCCCATCCAATACTATACGACGCAATATACGACGTTATGTCGTAGAATACAACGGCTGGCCCTTACGTGTCAACGACACGACGTCGTAGGGGTGCATCATAGTAAAGGTGCACAGTAACCATGCTAGTTGGCTGCCGCGCCGCACAAGGGACCTTTCTTGTGGCGCACCCACGTCGTAGATAGGCGAGCGCCGCTGCGTTGTCACCGCGGCAGACGCCATGAGAGACGGCGCGGGCTATTCCAATCTACGACGTTATGTCGTATAATCAGTCTACGACACACTGTTGTATGCATGAGGTGGTCGGTGCGCTGGGTGTGCGGGGCATCGGTGCGCCGCGCCGCGACGAAAGACGGCTGGAGGAGGATGATCCATGGCTTACGTGCTGTCCCTGCTGCCCTATCTGGCGTGTCCGCTCGGTATGGGCGCGATGATGTGGCTGATGATGCGCGGGAACAACGCGCAAGCAACGGACGCAGTTCCCACACCGGCGCACGACCTGGCGTCCGCGGGGCGACCTGCGGACGCCTATCCGGACGAGCGGCTCACGGCCCTGCACCGCGAACTCGCCGCGGTCGACGCGCGGATCGCTGCGGCGTCGGGTCGATCGGCAGTGGTGGAAACCAACGAGTCGGTGGAGATGGCCCAGGCCGGGCGTCAGGGTTGATAGGAGGGAGAGGGACTGTGAAAGGCGTACTGCACACATGTTGTCTGAATTGGAGGGTAATCGTCGGGCTTGCCGTGGTGGGGCTTGGGGTGTGGGTCGCGGCGCCGAACCTCCTGGGCGCGGCCGTTCCGCTCCTGCTCACGGCCATCTGCCCACTCTCGATGCTGGCGATGGTGGTGAGCATGGGGCGAGGCCGCGCGACGGGGCACGTGACGCCGGTCCCGGTGCCTGACGCCGCGCTGGATGACCTCGCCACCCTCCAGGCGCGCCGGGCCGCCATCGCTCGGGATATCGCGCGGCTCGACGGCGGATCGAACCCGGTCATGCGCGATGCCGCGGCGGTCGTGGAGGCGGCCGAGGCGCAGGGCGTGGGCGGCGCCCGCGTCGCCGGCGTATGAGCGCCGGGGGACAGGCCGCGCTAGCCCCAACAGGGTATGACGGCGTCGCTGGCGACCAATGGGCGGCACGCATGCGCCTATCCCTCAACGGCCTGTTGATCGCCCTCACGGCCCTGGGGTTGCCTCTCCTCACGGACGCCGCTCCGCGGCGTACACCACGCTGTGCCAGACGATAGAGGGGTAGGGACCGATGGTGACGACGATCATGGTGGTGGAGGACGAAGCGGCCCTGGCCGGGGTGGTACGAGACTATCTCACGCGGGAAGACTACCGCGTGCTGACGGTCGGCGACGGCCTGGCCGCGCTTGATCTCGCGCGCACGCGTCAGCCTGACGTGGTCATCCTCGACGTCATGCTGCCTGGTCTCGACGGTGTCGAGGTCTGCCGCCGCCTGCGCCAGTTCTCCGACGCCTATGTCCTGATGCTCACGGCCCGCGCCGAGGAGATCGACACGATCGTCGGCCTCTCGGCGGGGGCCGACGACTACCTCACCAAGCCCTTCAGCCCGCGCGAGCTCGTGGCCCGGATCAAGGCGTTGCTGCGCCGGCCCCGCGGCGCGGCACGCGAGGAGGAGCCGCCGGTCCGCCGGTTCGGCGAGCTCGTGCTCGACGAGGGGCGCCTGGAGGTGACCCGTCGTGGCGAGCCGGTGGCGCTCACGACGCGGGAGTTCCGTATCCTGGCGACGCTCGCCGCCCATCCCGGACGCGTCTTCACGCGGGCGCAGATGCTCACACAGGTCTGGGGCGACGCCTACTACGACGATCATGTCGTCGACGTGCATGTGGGCAACCTGCGCAAGAAGATTGAGGACGACCCGGCCCACCCGCGCTACGTCGAAACGGTGCGCGGCGCGGGCTACCGCTTCGGCGTCCGCCCGGAGGTCTGAGGTGGGCTGGATCCGGAGCAGTGTGACCCGCACGCTCTTGCTCTCCTACCTGCTCGTCATCGTCGTGGGCGTGGCAACGCTCGTCGTTGCCGCCCAGGCCGTGGGGCCGGCCTTCTTCGCCGCGTCCATGGCACGCATGATGCGCGCCCACGGTGTTGGCGGAATGATGGGGTCAGGGACGGACACGCCCATGACCCCCTATCTGCGGGCGGCCTTCCGCGACGCGCTGACGGCGGCGCTTCTGGCGGCTGCGGGGGCGGCCGCGCTGGCGGCGCTCCTGGTCGGCGCCCTTCTCTCGGGGTGGATCGTGCGGCCGGTGCGGCGTCTCCTGGGCGCGACGCGCCGCATCGCCGCCGGCCACTACGCCGAGCGAGTCTCCGTCGGGCTGACCGGCGCGGGCAACGAGCTGGGGCAACTTGCTGTGAGCTTCAACGCGATGGCCGCCGCGCTCGAAGAGACCGAGCGGCGGCGACTCGCGTTGGTCGGCGATGTCGCCCATGAGATCCGTACGCCCCTCGCCACGCTAGAGGCGTCCCTGGAGGGGCTGCTCGACGGGGTCGTGGAGCCGTCCCCCCAGACCTGGGCCACGCTCCACGACGAGGTCGGCCGCCTTCGCCGGCTCGCCGACGACCTGCAAGAGCTCTCGCGCGCCGAGGCGCGACAGATCCCGCTCGCGCCGCGTCCCGTGTCGCCGGCCGCGATCGTCCAGGTGGCGCTCGACCGGCTGGACGAGCAGTTCGCCGAGAAGGGGTTGGACGTGGCGTGTCTCGTCCCGGCCACCCTGCCGCCGGTTCTGGCCGACCAGGACCGGGCCGTGCAGGTGGTGACGAACCTGCTGACCAATGCGCTTCGCTATACACCCGCTCCGGGCCGGATCGTGGTCGCGGCGGAGCGACGCGGCGACGCTGTCGCCATCACGGTGACGGACACCGGCGTGGGCCTCACACCCGCGCACCTGGCGCGCCTCTTCGAGCGCTTCTACCGCGTCGATCCGTCGCGCAGTCGGGCGCTCGGCGGCACAGGGGTCGGGCTCACCATTGCCAAAGCGTTGGTGGAGGCGATGGGCGGGCGGATCTGGGCCGAGAGCGGTGGCCTGGGCTGTGGCAGCGTCTTCACCGTCACCTTCCCCCTGGCGCACCACTCGTCCCTGGGGCTCCCCGTATCTTGACCAAATCTTGATCTGGACAGTTATCGCCCCTTGATCTCGCCTTGGTAGAGTGGAGTGTAGGGGCCTCACGATACGAACGACAAAACAGAAAGGATAGCAGAACGATGATGGGGTACAACGGCGAAGGCGACGCGATGATGCTGGTCGGAGGGGTGTTCGCGCTGCTCGTCCTGATAGCGGTCGTGCTGGCGATCGTCTGGCTGGTCCGGGCGCTCCTGCCCGGCACGGACCGGACGCGCGGCTCAGAGGAGGCGCTGGCGGTGCTCAAGCGGCGCTACGCCGCCGGGGAGATCAGTCACGCGGAGTATATCCAGGCGCGCCGGCTCCTCGGCGAGACGAACACGTCGCGCGAGATGGCCTGGGAGAGGGGAGAATAACGATGACACGACGAACGATCGGGGTGGCCGCGGGGGCACTTCTCGTGGGATCGCTGCTGCTGGGCGGCGCGAGCGTCGCGCTGGCGGGGGGCCTGAGCGCCGCACGGGCGGGCGGCGGTATGATGGGCGGCTCGGCGGGCACGGGCATGATGGGCAATGGGATGATGGGTAGCGGATCGGACGGCGGCATGATGAGCACAGTGAGAGGCTCACGACAGGGTACCGATCCGGCGCGTGCGCGCGCGCTGTCGCATCGCGTGGCGGCCACGGCCACCATCGATCGCCAGACGAACACGATCACCTACCACAGCGGGCAGGTCGCGCTGGTCGCCTTCGCCAGCCCCGCTAGCGGTCCCGACATGACCTGGACCGTGGATGGTCTCGTGAACCCGACGGTGGTGATCCCGCGGGGCGCGTCCGTGTCCGTACGCTTTTTCGATGCCGACACAGACACGATGCACGGGTGGGAGGTGACCCGCACGCCACCCCCTTACTCCTACATGGCAATGATGGACGCGCCTGTGGCGTTTCCCGGCGCCTTCGCCATGCCGGTACGCGGAGCCACGGCGCGGCGCTGGGTTGGACGCACCGTGCGGTTTACGGCATCCAGCGCAGGCACGTACTCCTATATCTGCCCGGTCCCCGGCCATGCCGAGCAGGGCATGCACGGCACGCTCGTGGTGCGGGCGTAGCGTCGTTCAGCAAAGAAGCGGGGCCGACCAGCATGGGCGGTGCCATGGTATCTGGCGGCATGATCGACAGTGATGGCGTGGGCCACGGTCCCGCGTCATGGTCCCACGCCGTTGACGCATCTGGGAAGGCGCCTATGGCGACGATCATCCGGGGGCGATTCCACCGCCACAGACGGAGCCGTGCCGGCGCGACGGTGGCGGCGCGCGTCCTGTTGAGCGCGACCCTGATCCTCGCCGCACTTAGGGCGCCAGTCCCCCTTTCGGGCCAGCTTCGCCGCCTCTCACCTGCTCCCGACCGTGGTGGCCGAACCGCTGGCCCTGGCCCTGCCGTGGCTCGCCGCCCTCGCCGCCCTTGCCGCCCTCTATCTGACGATCGGCCTGTTCCTACGGCCCGTGGCCCTGGTCACCGCGACGGCGCTGCTCCTGGCCACAGGGATGCTCATTCTACGTCTGATGATGGAAGCTCCAGCCTCCATTGGTAGAGCCCTATCGGTGGCAGGCTCCATCGGCGCTCTGCCGTTCCCCGTGGGTCTTACGGGCGGTGCGGAGCGCATCGCTGTTGCCGTGGTAGGCAACGTGGTCGCGATCGGCCTAGCGACCGTCGTCTATTTGGGCGATCGGTACACACTCAGTGTAGATGGGTTCCTCTTCAGCCCTCTTCCCGCCGACCTGTTGGATGAGGAGGATGTGCCCCCCAATGTCGTACTCCTCGCCCCGCCCCCGGCGCGCTATGGGGACGATGACGGCGCGTAGCCCTCGGGGTGGCGTGACGCCACTGCGGCCGTTTCTGATCGCCACGCGGCCCGTCTATCCTGGACGACCGGCCTCAGGTGTCCACTGGTCCGCCTGTCCATCCAGGACGAACGCACGGGTCAGGTCGGTCAGGGCGTCGGGATGGAACAGGGCAGATCGTGGCCCGCTCCAGGGACGTTTGCCAGGCGCGCCCGGGGCAGGCGCACGGCGCGGGCGCGGACCGGGTCGATCGGCGCAGTGTCGGCCGCATCGCCATGGCCGAGCAGCAGGGGCGACGCGACCGGCGGGGGCAGGCGGCCGACCGCCGCGTCGAGGATGCAGCAATCCAGCGTGCCGGACAGCGAACGCCAGGTGTGCAGGACGCCGTCGCGCGCCACCTCCGCCGGGTAGCCGTGGGGAAACCAGGGGCGCCACCAGGCGGCAGAGGGGCCGCATGCCGCACATCGCCGTGCAGGTCGCCCATCCAAGCGGGCGCGCCGTCAGCGTCAGGCGGTTCAGCGGCGACAGCCGGGCGAACTGGTGGCGCGCGTCCGCCGCGTCGGGATAGACGGGCAAATCGATCAGGACCGCGCCGGCCACCGTCGGGTCCCGCGCCGCAGCCACGAGGGCCAGGAGGGCGCCCAGGGAAATGGCCGACGAGGATGATCGGCCTGCTGGCGAGGACGGTCTCCGTTCGCCACGTCTCCAGCGCGGCGAGGTGATCGTCGGTGGTGTAGGCGACGCGGGGCCAGGGTGAGCGGCCAAAGCCAAGCGGGTCGATGAGGTAGAGGCGCAGCCCCGCGTCATCAAGAGCGGCCACGATCCGCCGCCAGGAGCGGCCGGAGGCGGTCAGGCCATGCAGGAACACCACGGCCGGCGCTCCGGTCCCGCCGGTCCCGTGGGGCTCGGAGAATAGGGGCCGGCCCACGCGCCACGAGCGCATCTCGACGACGACGTGATACGCCGCCCGAGCGAGGGCGGCAGGGCCGCGATCCACCATCATAGGTGCGTGCCGTGCGCGCTTATCGTGATTCTCGTCCCTCGGCCGGGCGGCGCCCTGCCGCGATCCCCATCATGACCGGGGCCAGGACCATGCACCACAGCAGTGGGGCTAGCACCGCGAGGGTGGCAACCAAACCAAGCGTCGCGCCTGCGGCCAGGAGCGTGCGGGGGGCGGGCGACAGGCGCGGCACGGGTTCGCCCAGGAGTTGGCCGATGCGCGCGTCGGCCAACTCCGCATCGCTGAAAGCCCCAATCGCGACCAACGGTCCACGCGGCGCGCTACCCGCGGCGCCGACCTTGAGCAACGCGCCGGCGAGCGCGTCCGCCCCGATCGCGGCGAGCGCCGCCCGATCGGCGGCTAGTTCCTGCGTTGCGGGCAACGTCGCCGCGAACGCGCCGAGCAGGGGGGCCGCTGGCAGCGCCGCGGCCAGCGCGCGCGCGGCGACCAGCCGCAACGGGTCACGGCGCCGCAGGTGAGCGCATTCATGTCGCAGCACAGCCTCCACCTCAGCGACTGATAATCCGCGCAGAGCGCCCGTCGAGAGCAGGAGGCGTGGCCGGCGCAGGCCATAGCAGAGCGCCACCGACGCCGCGCAGGCGACCAGCGTGGTCCGGTCCTCCAGGCGGAGCGTGCGCAGCAGGATGGCGAGGTCAGCAGGCGGCGCGACCGCGGGCAACATGAGCAGGGGCCGCAAGACCTCCGCCGTCCGCGCTCGCTGGAGCCGCACACTCCCGAGCGCTCGCCAGAGAGCCAGGGCGAACAGGCTAAACCCAGTGGCAAGCAGAAGAGAGCACGCGAGTGACCACAGGACGGCCGAGGTCCCGCACGCCAGCGGCGCTATGGCGCAGACGACGTGGCGCTGCCACACGGCGGGGACGAGCGCGATCAACGCGGTCGTGGAAAGCGCCAGGGGAAGCGCGAGCGCGGCGGGTCTACGCATGCGCGCTCTCCTTGGCCCCGGATGCCGCGAACCGCGCGCGCAGGCGCTCCAGGCGCTCCGGGTCGGCGTTCTCCAACGCGGTGGCAAACTGGGCCAGAGCGACATCGCCGTACGCAGCGATCAAGCGATCAATCGCCCCTGCCGCCGTGCGCCGCTCGAATTCGGCGCGGTCATACACGGGGCGATAGCGGTCGGTCTTCCCCGTGCGTGCACGCGCGAGCAGCCCCTTGTCGACCAGCCGCATCATGATCGTGGCCACGGTGGTGTACCCGGGCGCCGGCTCCCGGCGTAGATGACCCAGTACGTCGCGCACGGTAGTGGCGTCGCGCGTCCAGATCACGTCCATGACCGCGGCCTCAAGCTCCCCCAGATGGGGCGCAGCCCTCTCGTCGTCGTCCGTCATCGTCCCTCTCTGTCGCGCTATCGTTCGTCTGTCGCCGGACCGTCAGGGGGAGCGGTCGCGCCCCTGGTGGCGCGATGCCGCGTCGTTGACGCATCGGCGCACCTTTACTATACTACGACAGAGCGTAAGAGCTTGCAACCAGCCCGACGATGTAGGCGGCGTGCCGACAAGGCGGGGGAGGCCTGGCAGAGGACGGAGGACGGGGATGAACACTCCCGAGGGCACACGAAAGCAACGGCGGGCCGCGCCGCGCGAGGGGAGGCGGGCGCGCGAGGAGGCCGCGCGCCGTCAACAGCAGCGGCAGCGGAGGCAGCGGTGGATGTGGTGGGGCGGCGGTGGGGCGGTCGTGCTCGTCGTGCTCGGCATCGTCGTCTTCGCGAACCAGACGCAGCGGGCGAGCGCCGCCCCTACGATCGACGGCATCCAGTGCGTCGCAACGGAGGGCGCCGTGACACACATACATCAGCATTTGGCGATCTACGACGCGGGCAAGCTCGTCCCTGTTCCGCAGGGCATCGGCATCAACAACACCACAGGGTGTCTCTTCGCGCTGCACACGCACAGCCCCGACGGGATCATCCACCTCGAATCGCCGACGACCGCCCCGAACAACCTGGGGCAGTTCTTCGACATCTGGGGTCAGCCGCTCAGCCGCACGCAGGTCGCCTCCGCCACGGCCGGACACGGCCAGAGCGTCCGCGCCTACATCAATGGCCGTCTGTACACGGGCGCCCCGCGTGCGATTCCGCTTACGGCGCATGCGCTGATCACGCTGGAGGTGGGACCGCCCTGGGCGCCGCCGACCACGCGCTTCTCGTGGCCGGCTGGGACGTAGAGCGAACGCGGCGCGGGGACGCGTAATGCGGCGCCCCCGCGCCTTATGAATGAACAAGTCATTGCATCGTGCCCCGATGAAGGACGTGTACGCATGACACCACGATTCGTCGTAGGACGGGGGCGCTGGCGGCGGGCGGCCGTCGGTCTGGCTGGGACACTGGCGGTGGTCCTGTTCGGGACAGCGCTGCTGCGCCCCTCGACGGCAGTGCAGACGACCGCAGCCGCCCCGTCTTTTACGTTGCCACTGCTCGTGGGGGACGGGCGACTCGCGCTGGGGGCGTTGCGCGGCCATCCGGTGCTGCTTAATTTCTGGGCGAGCTACTGCGACGCCTGCAAACAGGAGATGCCGACGTTGGAGGCCGCCTATCGCCGCTACCAGTCACGGGGCGTCGCCTTGGTCGGCGTCGATACGCTGGGCGATGTCCCGGCGGAGGCGCGGACGCTGGTGCGGACGATGGGCTTGACCTATCCCATGGTCCTCGACGCGCGGCAAGACGTGGCCGACCAGTACAACATCGCGGGCCTCCCCACGAGTGTCTTCATTGACGCCGCGGGGCGTGTGCGTGGCACGGTCGTCGGGGTAATTGACGACGCGACACTGCGCTGCGGGTGGGGCCTGTCCGACGCCGCGCACTGCGCCCAGACCCGCCTGGTCGCGGCGACATCAGGCGCGGCTTGGGCGGGACCAGGCTCCACGCAGCCCGACATCGCCTGGCCCTCCGGCAAATGGCGCGCGCCCGCCTTCACGCTCACAAATCAGCGCGGGCAGCCCGTCTCGCTGGCCGGGTTGCGTGGCCACGTCGTCGCTCTCGACTTTCTCAGTGTCACCTGCCGGGGCCAGTGCCCCGTCGAGGGCCGCCAACTCGCCCGCGTGGAAGCGCTCCTGGGGGCGCGGCGGGCCGGGGTAGACTTTATCACGGTCAGCGTTGAGCCGGAGAGCGATTCGCGGCAGGCGGCAATCGCCTTCGGTCGGACGGCGGGGCTGGACCGGCAGTGGCAGTATCTCATGGGCACGCGCCGCGCCCTCACCCCCGTCTGGCATTCCTACTATGTGGCCGCCGCGTCTCCGCCGGTGAAAGGACAACCCGATGCGGACCCGATACACTCGCTGGGGCTCTACCTGATCGACCAACGTGGCAACGTGCGCGCCTACTTCGACGCTCCGACATCGGGCCGCGTGGCCGCCGCGATTGGGGCGTTGCTCACCTAAAGCGACAGCGGTCAACTACCGTGAGAATGAATGGGATGTGGCGGATACCTTTCAGCGCGTGCAAGGGCAGCGTTGGACGACATGGCTGGGAGATCCCTGGCGCGGGACGCTAGAATGAAGAGGAGGATCGGTGGAGATAGCACACGAAGCAACGTCGGCGTCGGCCGTCCCGGTCGGGGTGGTCCCCATGCCTGAGCGACGACCGCGCGGGCCGCTCCTCTGGGTGCCGGCAGCCAGCGCACTGGGCCTTGTCGCTCTCCTCATGGTAGCGGTTCTGCGCCCCGCGACGGCTAATCCCCTGCAAGCGCTCAATCGACCCGCGCCCGACTTCACGTTGCCGCTCTACGGCGGTGGCGCGTTGCATCTCGCGGCCCTGCGCGGTAAGACGGTGATGATCAATTTTTGGTGGTCGGGGTGCGTCCCCTGTCAGGAGGAGGCGCCCCTCCTGGAGCGGCAGTGGCGCGCCTGGAAGGACAAGGGTGTCGTCTTCATCGGCATCGATGAGATCGACGATCCGCACGCCGCAGCGCCGCGCGACTTCCTGCGCCAGTACGGCATCACCTACCCCAATGTGTGGGACACCAGCTATATCGCGATCGACTATGGCACGACGGGGCAGCCCGAGTCCTTCTTCATCACGCCGCGCGGCGTGATGAAGACAAAGTATGTCCAGCCGTTCCCCGACGACCAGACTCTCGCGCGCTTGATCCGGGAGACACGCGCCTCATGAGCCCCGTCGAGCTCGGCCTCGCCTTTGTCGCGGGCCTCGTTTCGTTCGTCTCGCCATGTTGCCTCCCCATGGTCCCAATGTACCTGTCCTAACCTCGCCGGCATCGCGGGCCGTGGGATGACTGTCCCGGCGCTTGCGTTCCTGTGTGATACAGGGATGCTGTTAGATCGCAGCCGCGGATTCGATGCCCGTCGGTTCCGCATTCCGTACATTCTGCCTCGTCAGATGTACAAGCGGAGGTGGCTTCCGCAGGGTTGGTTGCCGTGTGCGTGGGAAGAGCGTTCCTCAATGGGAGGAACGCTCTTTTCAGTTTGACCGCCACGACGCGCTTGCCGTCGAGGTCGCAGTACACTTCGGTGAAGAGCGACGCGGCGATCTTGCGCCGCTGCTCTGCGGTGGCCTGATCCCATAGCGTGCCGAGGTTATTGAGAAGAGCGGCAGCCTGCCCCGCGTTGCTCCCGTCCCGCGCCTGCGGCTCCAGCGCGGCTAGCTCGGCCTTCACGGTGGCTCTTGGCGTTTGCGTACCTCCGCGAGTTTCGCCTGCGGGTCGTACTCCAGTTCGTCGAGACGGGCAAGGTCACACTCCAACTGTGGCCGCCGCGCCGCGAGACGCTTGGACTCATCAGACCGTTCCGTGTGAAGCGGTACCGTCCGTTCGCGCCAATCAGTGGGGAGACGCAAGCCCCGCACCGCCACGCCCAAATCGGAGGCTACAATCTCCTCGGAGATACTCTTGCGTCGGGTCGCGCAGACGAGGCCTCGGTCCTCTGCGGCATTGCGGTAGGCGGGCTTCCGGGGTGGCCGAGCCCTGCGCACGCAGCGGCTGATGGCAGCAGGCGCAGGGCGCGAGGCCGGTGGCGAGGTAGGTGTACGCCTGACCCTGCGTCGAGCCCTTGCGGCCTTGCCCACCCTTGGCGGCGCGAAGCGCCTGCACCCAGTCGAAGAGGGCGCGGTCGATGATGGCCTCGTGGAGGCCCACGGGGTCGCCTGCCTCGTCGCGCACCCCCTCGCAGTAGAGCGTCACCACGCCCGTGTAGAACGGATTGGCCAGCATGGCCGTCACGGTGTCCTTGGTGAACGGATAGCCCTCAGGATGCGCCTTGTTCACCATGTGTGTATCCCTCGTCGTTGAGGGCCTTTAGCTACACGGCGGTCACTTGTTCAGTCATGTGCCGTGCATGATCCGCGTGTGGGGGGTATTGCAAACGGCGATGCAGCGTGTCCACCCATACCGATCGCGTCCGCGAACCGATCGCCGCCGCTTTC
>JAABUJ010001315.1_pt1 | contig 37590 bp, 41 predicted proteins | sample 5559131 | NCBI WGS metagenome assembly JAABUJ01 (sample SAMN10711875, study PRJNA513366) | rock metagenome | isolation source: Antarctica rocks | place: Antarctica: Victoria Land, Mt New Zealand nord | collected 2016-01-07 | reverse complement strand
GATAAATTGTATTAGAAGTCAGTATATAAAGAAAAAAAAAAAGAGATATAGAGTCTTTAATATAAAAATTAATAACAGTAATGATGATGACTTCTTCTTTAAATTTAAAAAGAAAAAGAAAATTAACAATGAAATTGTTGCTCTGTTTAAGAAGACTGTTAATAAGTGTTATGGCCATTGTTTTAATAGACTCATTGAACATGTAGATTCAGTGAACTATATCTTGAAGGTGTACAGCTCAGTGTAAGCTCATGATGCTTATAGATGAGCTGAGCAAGCTGGCTTACAATGCTCATGAGTGAGCAAGGTGAGCAGTCTAATATATATACAGATTATCTTTCTTAAGAAGATAAGCATATTCAATGTAATCATTACTTAACATACTATTAGCTACTGATTAACTCAACATATCTAAAATCTCCTTATATCACAAGCTCTAATCTTTAGTCTCTATATCAGAGAAATCTCTGATCAAAATGTAACATGTTAAACATTCTTACAATATAAGCATAATCTTCAGCACACAGAAAGCAGTCTTTATTAACATGATCAATCTTCAGGATCTTGAAGATCTACAAGAGATGAACAACATATTGAAGATATTGATGTCAAATGTATTCAGTGATGAACATAGAAAGTTGCAAAGCTTCTTGACAAAGCTTAATCTGTACATAGATTTCAATCAAAAGAAGTTCAACTCTGAAATGAACAAAGATCTATACACAGTAGCCTATCTCAAAGATGCAGTGTTCAACTAAGTCAATCTTAAATTGCATAAGTTTCTAGATAAGTCATCAAAGAAATAAGACATCAACAAAGAGTTGATCTTCAGCAACTTCAAGAAGTTTAAGAAAGAACTTTGAAAGACTTTTGAAGTGATTAATGAGAAAAGAGCAGCAGAACAATGACTTTACATATTAAAGATGAACAAGTTAGCAGTTAAGTATTTGACAAAGTTTCAGCACATTGCAGCCTTAACTGACTGAGACAATGATGTCTTAGTATTGCAATATTATTGAGAATTGAGTGAAGATATTAAAGATAAAATAGTCTGAAGAGACTGCCCTGAAGAACTTTAAGAGATAATAGATATCTTCATTAACATTGACAGTCAACAGTGAGAATGATGAATGAAGAAGATGAGATCTTATACAGCTTTAAGAACATGAGAATAATAATTCATCATTAGAACACAAGAAAACTCAATGAATCTTGACAATATTGAGAAGCACAATCAGAAGTTATAAGCTAGATTAGTGAAGCATGAACACTACAATAGATGACTCATTAAGTCTTATACTTAATGAGCAGAGACTTGCAAATATTATAACTGTGATAAATCTGAACATCTTGTCAGGAATTGCAAGAAATCTCAATGATAAAGAAAAGAAGTTGCAACAGCAGACTCAGTGATAATGCATAATTAACTAAGCTGAATAGCCTGCTACAATGACAACTGCTTTGTGCACATAAGCAGCAAAGATGAAGCTGAATGATGATCATAGAAGCTTAAGAAAAGATATAGTACTGATTATGTCATGATGAGTGAATTAAAGAGATTAGCTATTTTAGAGAAAGTTGTCAGAGATAACTCAGACAAGACTGAAGAGATTAATACTTGCAGAACTCAGAAGATAGACATTGCAGAAGCTTAAGATTAAGAAGATTTTATCTAAATGTATCTGAATTTGAATGTGAACTCAAAGAATGTTGACAACTAAGAAGTCAACATGAAATTTAAGCAGAACTATGAGTATCTTAAGAATTAACATTTAGAATGATGCAAAAGCCTGCTAAAAGAACAGCAGTAAACACTTTAAGAAGAAGTCATTGTTAATAAATGACACAAAGCAGAAATGATAGCTGTACAGCTAGAAGAGCTGATGACAACAATATGATTTGCAATATAAGATTAAGAAATGTCAGAGTGATCAAGAAAAGATTATGAAATCAAGATATGTCTATTTATAGATTATGTGATGCTCACAGAAGAACATTGAATGCACATAGAAGAATACATGTCATCTGAGTTTCTCAACAAAGTAAAAGCACTAAAGAATCTCATTTAATGTGAATATAATTAATACAAGGTGTACTGACACTCAGAATGAATTGTTAGAAAAGAAACTGACAATTACACAAAACTAATCACAACTAATGAAGAACTGACATGATTCAAAGAACTATGAAGAAAGTTCACTGAATCATAAGACAAACTTTGAAGCATAAACAGAACTTAAGAGACTTTAATAAAAGTAAAAAGCTTAAAGAAGTCAAAAAATCTTAAGCTTTCTCAGTGAGACTAAAAATAAAGAAGCTTTTAATGTCTTAATGAACTGACAATGATCAAAAGATATGAATTGATGTTGAGATATCACTGAAGAAATAACTTCAAGCAATGATAGATTTAAAAGCAATCAATAACTTCATCTTGTAAAAAGTGATTGATTGACTAGAACTAATGCTGTGATGAGTGCCTAAGCTTATACAAGTGTATATGATCAATGAAGAATATGAATGAATTTATAAAGAAGTTTATATCAAAGTCATAATAAAGAATGATTCACAGAAGTTAAGACTAGATGTTCTTAAGTTAGTTAAGTATGATGCTATACTAGAAATGCCCTGATTATGCAAAAAGAATTTACAAATTAACTGAATCAATAAAGAACTTTATGTAACAGAGAATGCATATAATGTCTCTGAATAACTGAAAAAAAGCTTATTAGAGCATAAGTCTTGAGATCATGAGATACTGCTACTAAAGAAAAGAAAATCAAAGTGAATATTACTTTATTTTATGAGCAAGAATCAGCTGAAGAAAGTTCACAACTATTTTGTTGAGAATTTAAAGAGAGAATTCATCAAATCATTAAAGTCATCAGTAGAATATCTGATTCTGTTTGTATTAAAGAAGAATGACACTAAGCAACTTTATATTGACTATAGATAACTCAACAAAATAACTCATTAAGATAGTTATTCTTTACTGCTGATAGAAGAGTTGCAAGACAGACTAAAGAAAGTTAAGTGATTTATGAGTTTAGATCTGAAGAAAGCATACTATTGTGTATGCATAAAGAAGAATAAAGAATGAAAAATGACATTCTGAATGAGATATGAACACTATGAGTATACTGTTATGTCATTTTGGCTCAAAAACACCTCAGTCATCTTTCAGAGACTCATCAACAACATGTTAAGAGAATATCTTGATGATTTTGTGATTACATATCTTGATAATATTCTGATCTATTCAGACAATCTTGAAATGCATCACAAACATGTACATAAGGTTCTAGCAAAGCTCAATGAATGAGTCATGTATGTGAAAAAGTTGAAAAGCAGATTCAAAATCAAGAAAATATAGTTTCTAGAATATGTTATTCAATCTAGTCAGATCAAGAAAGATCTTAAGAAGACAGAGACAGTTTAAGACTGATCTACACTGCAAAAGATCAAGAAAGTACAAGTCTTTCTAGAACTAATGAACTACTATTGAAAGTTTGTATTTAACTATGCAAGAATTGTGAAATCTCTTATGCATTTGACACACAAGAACAAAAGATGACATTAAAATAAGAAACAGAAGAATGTATTCTATGTATTAAAGAGAAGTCTTAGTGAAACTGCACATCTGTAAATACTCAATTAAGCATGCAAAAAGATACTGAAAATCAACACATCAGATTTTGCAGTTGAAGCATGTCTATATTGAATTGAAGATAAGCAGAAAAAGTTTATTACATATTGATTTAGAAAGTTGTCAGAATCTGAGAAAAGATATAAGATTCATAACAAGAAACTTCTTGTAATAGTGAAAGCACTGCAAGATTGAAGATCTTATCTTGCAGATATAAGCAAATCTATTTAGATCTTCATGAATCATAAGAATCTGAGAAACTTCACAACAATTAAGCAACTGAATCAGCAACAGATTTGTTGAGTGAAACAGTTAGCAGACTTTGAATTTCAGATTCATTACAAGAAGAGTAATGAGAACAGTGATGCAGACACTTTAAGTAGATAATCTGATCATAAAGAAGTGAAAATGATTTATACTGAAATTCTGTGTAAAGACAAGAAAGAAATACTCATAAAAGGTTTAGCAGCAACATTTAAGATGAAGAATGCTTTCTTGATGAATAACAAACTCATTAAAGTATGTCATGACAGCAGAGCTGATGAACATCTAGAAGTCAAATGTATAGAAGATCTTGTATAAAGAAGGTGCAACATAGATGATCTTTGTAATTAAATCACAGAATACATTGTCAGATGCAATTTATACTGATGCAATAAGATTCAGAGAGATAAGCATTACAATGAGATAACATGACTAAATGCACTGAATGTGCTCTGAGAGTCTGTTATTATGAACTTTATCATTAAGCTATTAAAGTTCAAGAATCCAGCATGAGAAGTCAGATTTGACAGCATATTAATCATAGTGAATAGATTAATGAAGTACATGATGTTTATTTTATTCAGAGAGACTGCAACAGCATCAGTATTGATGTACATTATACTGTGAGAATTAATTAGCAATCATAAACTATTAAAGAAGTTTATCACTAACAGAGACAAACTGTTCATGAGTAAGTTCTGAGAAATGCTTACAGCAGAACTTAAGATAAAACATAAGATGTTGATGATATATTATTTACAGATGAATGAACAGAGCAAATGAATGAATCAGACAGTTAAGATGTACTTGCAGCATTATGTTAATGCAAAACAGAATAATTGAGTATAACTGTTGCTGATGACACAGTTTACATACAACAATGTATGAAATGAAATCATAAGAAAGATGTCATTTAAAGTGAACTATAAATATCATTTAGAGGTTTGAAGAGATCTGCAAGTGTATGAATCTTAAAGTCAGAAAGTAATGTTGAACATTGCAGAGCTTAAGAAACTGCATACTGATCTTATAAAAAGAATTGAAGAGCAGAAGAGATGAATAACAGAGATAAAATCATTTAAGATTGATGAGAAGATATATCTATGAATGAACAACATATAGATAAAGAAAAAGAGCAAGAAACTCATAAATAAGAGCATTGAGTCATTTATGATCAAGAGAAACATCAAGAAGCTAAGCTATGAACTAAACTTATCTTAAGAAATGTAAATACACTTAGTATTTTATGCATCAATGCTTCAGCAATGCAATCAATTCATATCACTTCAGATTAAATCAATGTCTGTTGAATCTGAAATCAAATATGAAGTTGAGAACATTTTAAAGAAGAGAATGATTAATGAGAAAGCTCATTATCTCATTAAATGAAAAGAGTATGATGCTTTAAAAAGCACATAAAAACTTAAAAATAACTTACTTAACTGTGTAAGAACACTTCAGCAGTTTGAGAAGAAGAGGCTGTGAAGATAAGATCATCTCAGAAATTTAAGAATAAGAGATTTAAAGAATTAAAATTGTTCTTATTTCTGAAAATATCATCATTATTATCAGCAAGTTTGCAAGCAAGACAGAGTGCCTTCTCAGTAACTTTATCTTTTGTATATTTTAATGTCTTATAAAGACAAGCAACTTTAGCAAGAGCCTGTGTCAGTTCTTTCTCAGCAACAGATAGATTAAACTTAAGTTTATTGTGTATATGATCAAGAGATTTTCACAACACACTGACACATAAATGATCACAGTGAACACACTCAGCACACTTAGAATGATTCTTCATCTTTATACAAAGAATTGAGAGATTGAAACAGTGAAGATAAATAGTTAACACTGAGTCACTGTCTTTATTAATGAATTGATAAAGATGAAGATAATTATATGTTTTGAATGACTTCATCATGAAAAGCTTATGAATTATAAAGGCAGAAACTTTCATTTAAATAGGCTCTAGAGAACTAGCATCTAAAAAGAGAGAATGATGTTATGATTATTATTTTAATAGACTCATTAAATGTGTAGATTCAGTGAACTACACCTTGAAGATATACAGCTCAGTGTAAGCTCACAGTGCTCATAGATAAGCTGAGTGAGCTGATTTACAGTGCTCATGAATAAGCAAGGTAAGCAGTCTAATATATATACAGATTATCTTTCTTAAGAAGATAGATGTGTTCAATACAATCATTACTTAACATATTACTAACTATTGATTAACTCAACATATCTGAAACTTCCTTATATCACAAGCTCTAACTTCTAGTCTCTATATCAGAGAAATCTCTGATCAGAATGTAACAATAAGATGCTTAAATTTAAATGAATTGCAGATTCTAAATTCTTCTTATACATAATTAATTAACTTCAACTCTTCAGTGATCTTCTTATATAAATGAGATGTCAATAAATTAAAGTTAAAAAAAGACATTTATACTCTCACTATTGTGAAATGATCATTATATAAGTCAGATCAGAAAATTCTGTAAGATTGAGTTCAACACTTTATATATTTAAACTTGAGATCAATCTTCTATTGAGAAAGTAAATGTGCAAAATGAGACTATATAAAAGCTTTAATTAATACTGTCTTTAAATGTATAATAAGCACAGCAAGACTATAATAGAAATATTAGAGTGAGATGAAGTTTATATAATTAAATATATTGCAAAAAGTCTTAATGAATTTACTTTAATATTTATAGTATACATATCATATTCAGAGATCATCTTCTCTGTTATTACTTCAGATACAAGCTTATATGTTTAGATCTATAAGCATGATTTTATAATCAACTTCTTAGATGTTGACACTGCATCATTGAATGAAAAGATCAAGATTTACAGACTTTAACATTAATAATTTGTTCATCTTGAGTCTGCAAAGTTGCATAATCTTTATAAGATGATAACTCTTGAAAAGTCAATTCTCATTATTGAGAACAATAAGAATATATGTAAGATTTGTATTCTGATTAAGTTCATCAATAAATAAAATTATACTGTAAATAAAAAAAAGACTAACATTCTCATTCTTGTCTTCATTGACATATACAATTCATTATTCTTGTTATTTAATGAATATCAGTACTTTCTGAAAATAGTAGATAGTTATTTTTAAAAGATGTAAATGATATTGTTAAAGTGATATAATGAGATCTTATAGACACTGCAAGAATGATGATTAAAAATTGAACTTTAGATTAATGCAAAGATTTTTGTTGTATAAAGTGATAATGAAATAAAGTTAAAGTTTACTTTAAACAACTGATGCAAGTCTCTTAACATTACACTGCAATATATAATGTTTTACATGTCAATTCAAAATGATGTTGTCAAAAGAATTATCTGAATCACTGAGAACTCAGTATACATCATAATTAGAGAGATATAGCTATCAATAAAATTCTGAGTATAGACAGCACAGACAGATATTTATCTTTATAATTGAACAGCAATTAATTTCTTAATTAATGATAAATAGATAACTCTTAAGAAAGCTTTTATTAATGTAAAGTTATTCATTAATTACATTTATATATAAGAATGTAAGTGCTACAGCTACATTGATTTTAAGTTATTATTTGAAGATAAATACAATAAATTTATAAATTAAGAATAAATGAGAGTCTTTATAAACTACATTGAGAAAACTACAAAGCAGTATCAGCTTTAAGCTTCAGATCTTAAATACATCATTAATAATTATGCTGTAAAATTTGTTAAAAGCAAGAAAAAAAGACACTGTTAATCTTAAACTGCAACAATAAATATTAAATGTTCTTCTGAACAGAAGATCTGCTAAACATTTATAAAAGAAGTCAATTATTGTGAAGATTACAGCTTTAAATTAAACACTTACAACTTAAAACAGTAAGATGCAGTCTAACTTAATTATAATTAAGATTGATAAGTCTTAAGATAAACAACATGAGATTAAGTTGACTGTAGTTAATCTAGATAAATTGTTAAATAAGAAGATCAATATTAATTAAGTTAAGACAGTGATACTTAAAGAAGTCAGAATCTTTCTGTGTGTTGAGATTCTGAAATGAAAGAGAGATGATAATGACAACAATTAAGATATAAATGAGTTCTTAATTAAAATATTAAGAATTATGCTGACACTTACAGTATTCTTTACAGACAAAGAAGACTCTGTAATTAAATTTAACATTTTAATATTTATCATTTATGCTGAAGCAGTGAGAGACTCAATCTAAGAAGAAATGTAAAAAATGTTATTTATGCAGAGCTGACAGTTTTAATAATAAATGAAATATGAAAAGAGACTGTGTCATTAAAAAGAGTCAACATTGTAATCAATAAATAAATTTTTAAACTTAAGTTAAACACTGATGAATTCTTAAATAAGCTTAAGACAAAACTTGTAGTAAGAGACTTTTCATAAACATATAATATTGATTATAAAAATATCTTTATTCTTACTGTTAAATTTAACACTCTGCAAGTCTTTCTGACTATCATTGTACTTAAAAATTTAAAGTATCATTAAGTAAATGTTAATAATATCTTTACAGAATTCTTTCTAAAGAAAATAATTTATATAATATCTTTTTTTAAAGTCAATATTACATTTAATTATGTTCTGTGCATACTGCACAGTCTTTATGATCTTAAGCAAGTTGCACAGAACTAATATAAATAATGTATCATTAAATTACTTAAATTAAGTTTTCATTAAAGCAAGACTGATCTCTGTCTTCTTTTTCACAGCATTAAAAGAATTATACTGCTTCTTTATATAAATAATATTATTATAACTTTAATAAATCTGTTATATATTCTCTAATTTAAGCAAGCTCTTATGAGCATGTTTAAAGTTAAGAACTTAAAAGAAACACAGAAAATTCTTAACATTTAAATTATATATAATTGCAAAATAAGAACTCTGTATCTGAATTAAATTCATTATGTAAATAAGATATTAAAGAATCTTTATATGTAGTTTAATAAGCATAAAGTTATCAGCATTTCATTTAATAAATATGACATTCTTTGTTCTGCTGACTCAATTAATTAAAGAATAGATTAAAGACAGTATTAACAGACAATTAAAAGTTTAATATATGTGACAATTTATATTTAATTAAATATCATCTTTACACTAAATTGATTAAGTCAATATTTCAGTGATTTTATAAAGCATTATAAATATGCATTTAAGAGATTACTGCAGTACATAAGATCAATCATTAATCTTAACATCATGTACAGCTTTAATGAAAGTCAAGTAATGCTTAAATACTCTGACTTTAACTATGCTTTAAATAAGCAGAATTGAAAATCAATTTTAAAGTGTATCTATATGCTTAAAGATGAATCAGTGTTGTGAATAAGTTAAAAATAGAAATTTGTCATTATTTTAATTATTAAGATTAAATACACAATTATGTCAATGTGTATAAAGACTGAGATCTGACTTGAACAGATATTAAAAGACATAAATATAAATAAATATCTTGAAATCAACTTACACTGCATAAACATTTAAAAGAATAAAGCTCATTAAGTATCTTTATTTATTCAGCTTAAAGAAGACAATCAGGTTGTCTTAATCTTAATTAAAAATGCATATATATATGAGTAGTTAAAGCACATTAATGTCTTTTATTACAACATCTGCAATCTATATAAGCACAATCAGATTCAGATAGACTTTATACTTAATTAAGAAATAATTATCAATAAGCTTATTAAGTCTCTGTCTAAACAGATCTTTAAATGATTCATTAAATTTATAAAATTCATTATTAATAATTAATTAAATTTTTAAATGATTTGTTAAACTCTTAATGATGCATTTAGTTATCTGATGTTTGTTGTCAGTGAGAGTTAATAAATGCAGTCTCATTAAGTGAAAGTGTTAAGAAGTAATGTTTTAGCTGCTTTTATGAAGAAAAATAAAATTAATGTCAGAAACTAAATAAAGACTCTATTTACATTAACTGCAGTCAACATTCTTTTTACTTTTTCTGCAACTTTCTTAATCAAGACATGCTCATAGACAACATAGTTTAAAGATTTCATTAAACAGTATAGTATAGCATAAGTATTTATTTTCTTTCAACATTGTGTATAAATGTATTAATGTGACTACAATGCTTATTATGAATGAGCTTAAGTGAAGAATAATGCTCTTAAAGATGCATACAGAGAAATTTATATAATTTTTTTTTATAATTAAGAGAAGAATACAAAGAGTGAATTATATGTTTATTGATGTACAATATAAAGTTAAGAAACTAACTTAAACAATTAAAGATTTAAACTTATCAATTTATTTATTTTTAATACTGCTATTTCTGACACACAGTTCAACAATCATTATTTAAAGAAAGACACAATAATTTGATATTATTCATTAAATATGTTCAATGAATGAATTTCTGTAAGCATTAATATTATTTCTTAGTTAATTTTACAAAAATTTGCAAATTCAATCTTTTGATGCATCAAAGTAACAATAACTGTTCTGAAATCATTAACATTTATATAAATAAGATTCTTTTTATTAATAACAATACTAACTTAATGACAGTGATGTCTCAATCTTGAAAACAAATCACTACAAAGAGTGTAGATTAATTCATTATAGATATTGATTAACTTGCTGTATTAATTACTTCTTGTAGACAAAGTGTGTTCATAAAGACAGTGCAATTTTATTAAAACTATATAAATATTTTAGACAGCATCTGTCTAAAGACTATGATGTTAAATGAATGCTGAATAAAACAGAAAGTAAAAATTCTTTAATAAGCTTTTTTAATGATCATTATGTTAAGTTTAAGATAAGAATCATCATATATGATATGTCTGATGAGACTAATCATCAGAAGTCAAAATTAAATATAAGATTTAACATAAAATAATTATATTTTTTATTGTTTTCTTTGCTGTCTATTTACTCAAGCTTCTCAGCTTATTGAGACTGTATTTACTTTTAATTGTGTATACATAAGAATTTAAACTTTAAGAGCAATGAGAATTCATTTAAATTAACTTAATACTTATAAGATAAAGCATTATAAAAAAGATTTACTCACTTTATATTAAAACATAAATTAGTTTTGACAGCAACTCTGTTATATATTAAGGCATGAATTATAAGTAATAATGTAGAAAAGAAAAGCACATCATAGTTAGATATAAATAAGCAGTAACTTAATGACAAAATGTTAAAAATATAAAGAAAGATGACAAAGTTGTTGAGAAAATATTCAGAATATAAGTAATTAAAAGTAAACAGCAAACTTACTGAATTAGAAGTCTGCAAAGTAATTATGTACTTATAAATGAGTAATACTTAGTTAATAATTTTAATTATATAATATCTTTTCACAATTCTGTAAACATTTCATAATCTAAATTCAGACACTGATAGCATTTCATTATAATTAACAGCTGATAATGATCTCAGAGAATTAAAAAAGTATATTGAGATTCTTTTAAAAAATGACAATTTTACTTGTGATAAGATATGTAAAAGTTTAGTATTGTTTTCATTAATTAACATTTTTAAAGTCACTTAAGATTAAGTTCTGCACACAAATCATCTTAAATGTATTATCAATTACAGTCTTTGTCAAGAGCAAGAATGACATAACATTTAAATTATTTATTTAAAAGATATTTAATTCTCTGTCTGTTAATTCAGTATTCTTTGCTATGATTATGATTGCATATTGCATTTAAGAGTATAAGATGAAAAAGTTCAAAAAAAGAATTTTAATGATCTTAAAATGCTGAATACATTCTGTTTTAATGATGAATTAAATGAATAATCATATTAATATATTATATCTATAAGTCACTTAAAGACACATCAGAAATGTGTGATTTCATTAATTTGAGAATTGACAGAATGCTATACTGAGAATTTTATTGAACTATGTAACTTAATAAATTGATAAAGATAAGATTGAGATAAAAAAAACATTTATACAGTTAATAACTTATATATCAACAGACTGAACAATCTATCAATTATAAAAATGCTTAATAATAATACATTAAAGACTTTAAGCTTTACTGTCTTAAACTATTAGCTGTTTTCATTATGTCAATAAGTTATAGAAAGATAAGAATTAACTGTTATTAAAGAATATAAAGAAATGACTTTACTTAACTGCTCTGTGATTTGATAAAAATTAACAATTAAAATTAAATAAAATAATTACATTTATTATTAATGAGAACTTAATTAATCTTAAGCTTCTGAAGATGAAAAAGATCTATAGTATAAAAAGTAAACTATTTAATGTTTTAAATGATATACTTAATTATCTGTTAGAAGAGAACAACTATGTGTTGATGATAAAGAAATTTAAATGTAAAAAGATCATAAAGTAACTTAATGTTAATTGAAGTTAATTATAAAATATATTTACTGATAAAATTGATCTGAACAATGAGTCTGATGTATAACTATGATATAAGAAAAATATCATTGACAATAAGAACAATTATATAAAGTTTATGATTATTTATAAAGAACAGAATACAGTAATGATAAAGTATGAGCAGAGAGAAATAGCTGAAAAGAATAATTCTTAATAACTTTAAATAATTGAACTCTACACTTTTTAAGATTGTGACTTATGCTGTATTTGTAATCTGTAAAATGCTGTATAAAATAATGAGAATGCTATAAATTTAACAATTAATTAAAACTGTGTTCATTAAATTAAGTAAGTTAAATGTGTTTATTGAACTAAATAGAATAAATATATATATTAAGTTATGAAAAAGAAAAATGTTCAATGAACAAAGTGTTTAAAATGCATTTATTGAATTAAGAAGAACAAATATGCACATTGAGTTATGAGAAACAAAGATGTTCAGAAAACAAAAAGAATTAATTATATTTATGATTTTAAAGATAAAGTTTGTGTTCAATGAATCTTAAACAAGATAAATGAGAAATTGACTCAAGCTATAATGATTAAATTGTGAGTATAAGTTCTTTATGAAGATAAGAATAATTAAATTTATATGAAGAGAATAAATATAAAGTGTAGTCACAACACACATACAGAGTAACACAATTAAGTTGATGTATGTTTTAAAGATAAATTAATTATAAATGATGCACTTTGTATTTTAAGTACATTTTTTTGTAGCTGTGTTTTTTTAGTCACTTTGAATGACTCTGAGTCAAGACATAAGATTATTAAATCTAAGTACTTTAAGCTTAACTTTATTGACATGAGCTGACTCTGAGTCAATCTCTTAACTTATTAATGTAATGCTTTACAGATTCTTATTTATGCTGTATATTTGAATTAAGATCTGCTAGAGATTGTCTTCTGAATGAGATAGATGATAAGATGATTGTATGTATTGAATTTAATATGCATAAAGAAATTTAAGTCAGTACAGAGTGTAGTAATTAAAAAAGAATTAATATATAGACTTTACAATCTGCATAAATATGAAATTGATTTGCATTATGAGATTTCTCAAACTGTATAAAGAATTGATGAACTTTACACTCTGTGCATAATTTTTCAGATATTGCAGACATTGTAGACACAGATGATGAAGTACTGTTTACATATTATATGTATTTGTTCACACTATATGTTGATCTGAATAGCAAAAGAAAGATGCTGTGCAGATTATGTCATGTGTGTGTGAAATATGAGAGTCAATTGATTAAAGTCTTGAAAGTTAGCAAAATAGTATATAGATGGAAATCACATGAAAATGTCTGTGATGAACTGGGCTTTTGAAAGTCTCAACTTATTGTGAGCGTTTGGCAAATGATGGATGAGTATACATATAGCAATATTATTGTCTACTTGGTTTAACAAAATCATAACATCAAAGGTCAGATTTCGGCATGATTTTCAATTTTCAAGATAAAACTTCAAACAGCTGCAAGATTTCGCGTGCTTCCCCACAAACATCAAGATTTGGATTGAAAGCTTGCATGTAAGAGTTGATCAACTCACGAGACAATGTGATGGACACAATTACTATGGCGTGCAACTCTCCGCCAGTCATCAGCACAAAGAGAAAAGCTACGGATAGTCGTATGGGAAGGTCGAAGAGAGCTCGAGTATCGGCCTCACCACCAAGTACGTGCCAACCCCAAACTCCACCCTTGTGAGACACCGCTGACAAGCACACAGCATCCGACACGGAAGACTCAAACTACTCCGACAGAGATTTCCCTGAAAACCAAGGCCCATCCCCCTCCAGACCCTTAACCCCCTCCTCCACCCCCCAGTACCCCTCTGACCTCAAAACCCACCACTGCCCCTACACCGACTGTTCCAAATCCTTCAACCGGCCCGCCCGTCTGACCGAACACCTCCGCTCGCACACCAACGAACGACCATTCCACTGCAAGCACCCCGGCTGCGACAAGGAATTCCGACGAGAAACCCACCTCTCGCACCACGTCAAGAGCGCCCACACCGACGTCCGCGACTACATCTGCGAATGGGAGGCATGCGGGAAGAAGTTCCTGACGGCGACGCGGCTACGGAGACATCACGCCGCGCACGAAGGGCGGGAGAAGTACCGCTGCACCCAACACCCGCCGTGCAACGAGACCTTCCGGAAACACACCACCCTGCAAAAACACATCGCGTCCGTGCACCTGAAGCAGAAGCCGTACCCGTGCACGCAGCTCGACGACGCGACCGGCCAGCCCTGCACGCACGGCTTCGAGACGGCGGGCAAGCTGCGCGTCCACGAGGGCCGGAGCCACGGCGGCGCGCGCTTCTGGTGTTCGGAATGCAGCGACGCCTCTCCCGAGGACCCCAACGACCCCAACGACCCAAACGACCCGCAGGACCAAAGACGGGCGCAGGGAGGACTCGGTTTCCCCACCTACGCCCTTTTGCAAGCGCACATCCGCACCGCGCACCCGCCCGTCTGCGCCGCCTGCCTCCAACCCTGCGCCACCCCGCGCGACCTGAAACAGCACCTCGACATCCACCACGGCGGCCAGACCCTCTCGGAGCGCAAAACCCACCTCTGCACCCACCCGGACTGCGACCGCGCCTTCACTAAGAAGGGTAATCTCGCCGTCCACGTCCGCACCGTGCACGAGGGCGAGAAGCGCTTCGTCTGCGGCGAGGTGGATCTAAGCTCCTCCAAGGGCTTGGAAAACTGGGTCGCGGCGGCGGACGGGGCGTGTGGGGCGCGGTTCACGGCCAAGGGGAATCTGGAGGAGCATGTGCGGACGGTGCATTTGCGCTTGCCGGGCCCGAGTCGGGCGGGCAGGCGGCCGTCGTGCACGCTTGTGGCCAAGGAGGGGAAATCGAAACAGCTGCAGCCGTCGGCGCTCAGCAGACTCACGGGCGCAGGCTACGGTGCGGATTCGGGCCGGCATGTTGTGTGTCCGGAGGCGGAGTGCGCGTATCGCTTCTTTAGGACGTATGATCTCGAGCTGCATCTCCGATCGCATCATGGCTTGGGCTCGGTGGGTAGAAGCGGTGGGATCCGGACGGGCGAAGGTGGCCGACTCGTGATGGACGAGAAGGGGGGAGGCATGCGAACGGGCGAGGGGTACGTTGATGAAGGGGACGAGGCAGCAGAGAGGGGAGTGTGCAGGGCGTTTGCGTGGGACGTCGAGGCGGAGTTGGAGAGGATGGCGGGTCTGGGAGGGGAGTTTTGGGTTGGGGGGTTGGGCAGTGAGCGAGTGGACGAAGGGATGGACAAGAGGTTGGAAGAGGCGGTGGAGAAGGCGGTGGAAGAGGCGTTGCAAGAGGGAGTAATGAGGGAAGCAGAAGGGGAAGAGGAGACGATCGATCCTGTGTTGCGGTACATGGAGATGGATTGACTTTTCAGGGAGGCATGGAGCGTTGCAAGAGGATGGCTTTGCATATGGCTCGCAAGGCACCGCCTTTCCTCGGTCGAGTTACGCGGAGGTGTGTCTGGCTCAGCTTGGCTCGGCTTGGCTCAGCTTGGCTCGGCGTCTGTCCGGTATCCAGCCTGCTCTGGCTTTCCGTGCTCTTTCCGCTCACGGTGCGCCAGACGACACCGAAGGCATAAAAGCGCATGGGACAGCATCGCTCACCCAAATATTTTAGCTTAACTTAGCTCAACTCAAGGTCGCTGTCCGCCACGAGCCGAGCAATGAATATAGCCCTCCACCATCTCCTAGATCGCCGCCTGGCGTGACTCGTAAACCCCGTCTGAGTGCCTTAGGGACCACCGTCCCGCACGAACCCATCCCGTCGTGCGGGAAGGAAGATACACGGAGTAACCTATAAGCTCCCCAGAGCCCTTTGCGAGTGTAGGTGAGGTAAGGAACAGAAGGTAAAGTGCGTGTCCCGAGTGCCTCCCTCCCTCTCTTTCACCTTCCGTTCCTCCCTCCCCTCGGCCCTCCGTTCCTCCTCCCAAACGAGACGAGACGAGACGAACGGATAGGTATGGGAATCTAGGAAGGCAGGTACCATACCCATCCCACCCACCCTACGCTCCTCACCCTTCCCACCACACCTACCGTGCGGGCTGGATCGGTCGGTAGGTCTGGGATGGTAGAGGAAGCTAGGGGCGAAAGAGGAGGCGCGGGGGGTGCTTCTGTGTGTGTGTGTGTGTGTGTGTGTGTGTGTGTGTGTGTGCGCACGCGTTGCGTGCCTGTGTGTGTGAGGGTGTGGGTGTGCGGGTGGGTACGAGCTACGGCGGTTGTGAGAGGTTGCGGGCGGGCCGTGTGGGGTGTTTAGTGCTAGGTGTCAAGTGGATTAGAGAGGGGGTGGTGGAGAGGAGGAGTTGCGTCGCTGGCCAGATGAGGGATTTTGGGCTGCGGGACAGGATTGGTGGTAGGAGGTGGGTGTTGTGGTAGGAGATGTGGGTATGCGCGGGTGATGGATGGGTGATGGATGGGGAAGAAGGAGGAGGAACGCGGAGGGCGGGTAATTAAGAGTAGCAAATTGGAACAAAGCTCTCAGTCGTGAAGATCGTGCATGTCACGTCTGGTATAACGTAAAGGGTAAGGTACACGCTGGGCTTCAGTCATGAATATCGATAGCGACACTATATTTCTTCTGGCTGTGAACTTTCTTACATGGTACGCACGCTTGTCCTATTAAAGCTTCCACTAGTCATCCATTCCAAGGCCCCCCCTTCTCACTCTCTGCTCCTCACGCCGCAGCAGTGCCATTGGTCGCCACGGCGGGCGCGGCGGGACCGACCACAGGTCTCTCTCCCGCCTGCAAGCCACCCTGTTTACCATTTGTGGGTTCGAAGTGCGTCTTCGGGTCCGAGACGACGGGGAGGGCGGAGTTGTCGGCGGGCAAGGTAATCAGATGGCTTGAGACGGCGATTTTGAGAGATTTGAAGGCTGAGATGGGGATGGGCGATGTTGAGGTGCGGTCCGTCTGTTGGTTTGTTAGTAATTAGAAAGTGTGAGCGTTGGGGAAATAGTAGCGTGAGTCAGGGTTGTTGTGGGTGGGCGTATTTTGAGACCGTTATGGGATCCGTGTGCGGGTTCAGGAAAGTGCTGGGGAACGTACCTGTTCGACGGTCCAGTGCAGTTGGTCTTTCAAGGCAGGCACAACGTCCTCGGGACTCAGATTGATGTTCTTTGCGACAAGAGCGGCGGTAAGAGGAATGCTGACGTTGAGGATGCGATTGTTGGAAGAGTGAGCAGCTTGACCGGCGAAGATACCGGCAACGCCGACGAGGTCGGCTTTGTCCCCGGAGTTGTTCGGGTTCTTCTTGTCGTATTTCCCAAGGAATATGAGGATGCGCTGAGAGCCGGGCAGCTCTTGACTGTCGACGATGACGTTGGCGCTCCATTCGCGACGGGTTGTTGGTGCTGCTGAGTAGGGCCAGAGATGTTAGTGATGGATGGTGTCGACAGAATCCAGCGAGAAGATATAGATTTGAGTAACGAACCTGATGCATCGGGTACGGCGGCCGCCATGAAAGAGGCTGGCTTCACGCTGGGTCCATACAACTGGTTTGCTCTCTGAGTTGTAAAGATTCGAAGCGCATCTCCTGTTTTGCCTGCTGGGACTTCGGGATAAGCGTATCCGATTGTGAAGATGCTTTCCGCATTCTTCAGGTCATTTGAGGTCCACTCCACCCCACTGGGGTGGCGGAAAGGATAGAGTGGGGTGGAAAGATCATCGGGTCCATTACCACCTAGGGCGAATGTTGGAGACCGAGGAGCGGGCGTTATGGCTAGACCGGGATGGGAGGCTTGGAACATTGCTATGAGGCGATCAACATTGCAGTGACTGGATTGCTGTTAGCACATGTCACTTGACATAAGTGTGACATTGCATCCCAACGGCCTTGTTGGTCTGCTTGGCAGAATACTTACTGCAACCTAATAGTTGAGTTAGTGAGTAAATTCTGACGCAAGCATTCAGAGAGCTTACCAGAAAATAGGGTCAAAGGCCGCAGTAGGTACGCTGACCATGTCCCCACCAACGTCCACTAGGGTCCCGTGGTCAGTAGAGACTTTTAGAAGCGTAGCAGTAGAGAGATCTACCATGGACTTCACCGTGAATGTTCTCAATATCGCTTGAAAATTGGTTGTAGTTGGTATCGGAAAAGAGTTGGTAGGTAGATTCCTTGCGGCTGGTTCACAGTTTATCAGATCGAGACTAATAGTAGACGGCGGACAGTGGCATCTCACCTCTGAAATGTATTAAACAGGACTGTATCGGCATCCGAACCGCGGAATGTAGCCGCACCCAGCCCCTGTGCGGTAATTGTTAGACTCAGCTAAAGAAGGATTGATTGACTAGATCTTACAGAATCGGGGGGTTGGGGGTTGGCGAAGCGATAATGGTACAGCGGATTTTGAATCACAGTGGACATAGCAGAACCATTCGGCCTCGGCTTGGTGACAGTGAGAGTAGTGACGGCTAGCACCTGTGGTATACGGGATTGGGTATCATCAGATGCCCAGTCCCAGTATCTGCAATAGCTCGGCATCAGTCAAATTGATCAATTCGCTTGAGATTTTTAAGGGCAAACATAAGTGATAGGGGTGCAAGACTTACGGCATTCTAACTTGCTCCGCAGCGGCTTGATACTTCTGGGCAGCGGAGCCAGTGAAATTTTTGGCAATAGCAACTGCCTCGGCATGAAGAAGTTGCTTTAGAAAAACCAGATGTAAGCATGAAGTACGCCTGTGAGATGCGGAAATATTAATTTGAACAGCCGTACCTCAATCAGAAGCACATACGGCCGATGCCAGGTGGTGAAGAGGACACTGGAATGAGTGCAATAGCCCAAGCCTGGATTGACGGTTTTATCTGCAGGGTACTGCCACGCTATATAGGGGTACCCGTGGATTCCTGAGTTTGTAATGAGCTATGTGCTTGTCGAAAGATTGGACTTGTGGTATCTCTTACCGGCCACTTGGTAATAACTGATATCGACTGCCTCATTCCGAGCTTGGATACTCTGCAGAGCCAAGACGAACATGTTGAAAACGTCCGGAAAGCTTTTCTGTAGGACGGCAATTGGTTTTCTTTCGACGACATGATTGGGAACGCCAATGATTGGAGTGAAGGTAGAACCAGGCGCGGGAGATTGCGGTGCCCGTTTGGTTGTGTGAGTGTAATCTGCGGCTTTCTGGCAGAAAGAGGCATCTATACAGTATGTCAGTACCTGGGCCCAGACGTTGGGTCTAACCTAAAGAAACTTCTTACATGTCGTAGTCTCCACGCATTTGTATCCTTCGGGGCAGCCTTTGTATCCATAGCCACAACGAGGAGCATAGGGATCAACGGCTGCAGCGTTGACACTAATCCCAGCCAGAGCAACCACACTCAAGGCAAATATCGCCCACTTCTTCGGTGGGGCGCTGACAGTATGCATAATAGAGATAGAAGCCGGAGAATCTCAGCTGAAAAGAATGAGGTGAAGAGACTTGGAAGGATTCCAGGTCAAGTAATACAGAAAAGAGACAATGAAGGAATACGAGTTCATTGCTCAAAGGGCAGCCAAGCCGCCTTTAAATAATAAACGCATTTCACGTTTACTTGAGTACGAGCTGAACATGTCTTGAAGACAGTGCATCGAATCCCTTCGCGGATCATGGAAATACGAGGACCTTGTGGAGATCCCGCGCGCCAGCCGGGACTCGGAGTCGATCCCAAGGCTCCACGGTGTCACGCCGTCATGAGATTGGACAATAAGACGCGAGACTCTCATGGAGGGGAGGGAACGAACACGATGTCTCTGTCGTTCCAGAGAACACGGGTGCAGCTGTTCCAATCGTCTAAGTTTTCTGTCCCGGGCGATGCATATCCTGTCAATTGCTAATGGGCGACGCTGCATACCTTAAGGTACTCATACGGCAAGGTAAGCTTAAGTAAGGTAAGTATTTGCCACGCGACGTTGGAGCGGTACGCGGTACAGTGGACCCGGCTTACCTAGGGCTTGGGAGTCGTGCATGTCGTGCATGTCGTGCATGATCTACCTACCTGACAGACATGTCCCTGGCCGGGTACGTAAAGGTATGGGTAAGGTATGTGTTGCTGTCCCTATGTGTACTGCCTCCTTCCGGATACCCAGACAGCGAATATGCGTGGCCGTATGTGCATCGACGGATTCAAGCGGATCTTCCAGGCATGGCTGGCTGCAGCCGCTGCACATACGCGTCCAAAAGTGTAAGCTATAAGGTTACCTAATGTAAGATAGGTGGGTACAGGTACCGTAACTAACTTAGTCTTCTGACCTTTCCGACCGCACTCCATTGGCAATGGCAAGGTTGAACTCTGTTCAATCATTGTTTGACTTGGACAATCCAAGACAATCCAGAGCTGACAGGTTGCCTCATTGCACAGACAAAGTGGGGAAGGAAGCCACACGAGAACTCCATACGAATCCGACGGCGTGTGCGGTGAAGGTATACGGTAAGCTGTGCATGCAGGTGGCCGTGACTGATCTCCATGTAATGGAGGATGAAGTATGGAGGGGTGTTCTTGTAATTCGGGTTTGTACGACATAGGTACTACGTAAACTTACTTTTGTATCCAAAAATAAACCACAGTCAGGAAGAGCCGCAGCCTAAGTTATGGTGATCTTATCAGATCATTGATCTTGATAATGACTATTTTTAGGCTTTATGATTACCAACCCAAGTAGTCCTTTCTACTCCCATGACGAATAATAGAGCCTTAATATAACAATAAGCCCAGGACACTTCGTAATTCATAAGGTACATATCATACTTCAGAAAAGTCAGCTGATGACACTGGATATCTCACACAAACATGTTAGTGCATGGACACCGGATGCACACTTTTCCCGGCCTCCGGGTTTGGTACTGTACCTTATTCGTAGTCTACACGTGTACTACCTTAAGTACTGTACGGAGTACCTTACGACAAACTCGCCAGGAAGGTCAATAACAAGATGTCCTAATAATAATGAAAAGCTCCATATATCCCATGAATCAATTTCAAGCCATCGAATTATCAACCTGATACACACTTTACTGGTCCTTCCCAGTCAAATCAATAAGTGCAAGCCAGCCTTGTGGCGAAGCTAAGCGAACAATAATAGCCAGGCAAGAACGTTTCCACGCTTCAGCGCTTCACAACTTGATTGTCGCAGTCATGGCTCACACTGATCATGGATGACCCCAGCGCATCGGCCGGCCCGGACTGGGTCAAACGGTGATTTCGGGGAGATTGCAACTTCATTACGGAGTATTGCTCGAATGTTAATATTAATGCCCGTCGCAAGGTTGCGACTGCGACACTTTACCAGCCTCCAATTCGCGCTTGTCCGCCACCTCGAGCGCAGTGGCCAGGTTAGATTATTGCAAGTTACTGTCAACATGGTTGTTGACCCAGGATTGAATCCTGCTCGAGAAAACAATTTCTTGCCTGTCGACTGTCGCAATTTGGTCGCAATTTGCGGAGTTCTGTGATTCCATTGCAGTCGAAGAAATACTTAAAAAATGCCTCTGTATACTCATGAGAACAACCGGCTCCCGACGACGTCGAGGGCTAGTCCGCGGCACAAGTTCGTCAACGACTTTGACCAGCGTGATGCGGAGCCGTATATTCGAGATTCATTCGACGACACGTTGCAGGCGGTCGAGGACCTTTGGCGCCCTCCGTACACCGTGAAGCCGTCCATTCCCTCCCACAAGATGCCTTCTCGTCCGGACAGCGGAGTGCTTCCACGAGTGGATGTGGGTGACCTCCCACCCAGCTATAGTGAACGGCCAATTCAGTCGCCCATGTCGCGAGTGAATGGAGTGAGCGCAAGCCCAAAGGGGATCGTGCGCGCTGAAAGAAGTGAATCCCGAGCATCGGAGAGTCCGACGGATCGGATGAGTGAATCGGGAGGGAGCTCATACTCGAGAGCATCGACGGACTCGACAGAGACACCGGTGCAAATCGCACGCCGAGCGCCACCGGCTAGAAGACCGTTACCTCCGTCTAAGAGATCGTCGGCTTCATCGGTGATGGGGACCAAGTCATCAAAGCTGGACGCAGTCAACCGTGATTCCAGTGGAAGCGTGTCAGCTCAGCAGTCGCGCATCTCGTCGCTTCCAGCCAGTCGAGACCCGACGCCAGCTTCGTCCGCTGCAACAATCACTAGCCTCGATTACACGCCATCAGGTTCTTCGTCCCTTCGGGAGGAGTTTCAACGTCGGATCCCAGACTCCACGATCTCACGCGAACAACAGATCAGCTCGGTTCCAAACACCCCTTCGGTACTCGCGCGGTCTCATTCACGCGACAAATCGAACACCGCGCTGCACATTCTCAACTCCTTCCCAATGGTGAAGAACAGCAATCGCAAAAGCACGGACGCGTCCAATCAAAGCCCGAGCTCCAGCGCTCACCCTCCTCCTCCGTCTCCGCCCGCAGTACCTCCCCACACGAACCCTTGGACTTCCACCGCGGTGCCGCCACTTACTCTGGCTCACCACCATTGCTATCAATCGCATCGCACCATGCGACTCTCGAGGAACGTCTATGCGCCAGTGCCTTGCATGACTTGCTACCGAGAGGACAAGGAGCCCAGATGGCTGTGCAGCTGGTGCTGCTTGCGCATTTGCCGCCAGTGCCAGGAGGTGTTGGAGAACAGCGGGGAAAGGACTGTATCGGACATTCTCAGCAACGTTCGGACCAAGGCTGCCTATGTTGAAGGTAGTGCTGGCTGGGTGAGTGCTCCTCGAAGGAGTTCGAGCATGTGGCCGATCCTAAACAGGCTACAGATCTGATATTGATCATTGACCGTGTCCGCCTTGCGGCTCTTATCGCGTTTGCCAAATTTGGTATGATTGCGGGGGGGAAGATGAGGTAGGAGATCTCCTCCTTTGAATACCCACAAGGTGCCTTTGCCCATGCTGATTCGTATCGTAATAGGGAGAGCTACTAAGGAGTCAAAGGCTGTTTTAATGTCATCATGAGCCTCTCCAAGCCGCGCGCCATCGTTTGGAATTCGACAAGTGATCGCTGGCACTTTCTGTTTGGTCCAGTATACCACCGAGTCATAGAGAGAGTTTTCAATGTCTGAAGCACCTCTTTCCGAGACTGCCATTCAGAGCAGTTTCATTCTGGATCGCGTTATACTTCTGTTCACCTACTGTACGTTAGGCACAGTCGAAGAATAGGCTTGAGGGGTTACATTGGCACAACCGGCGCACGAGTGGGCTTTGAAGGGTTGGACACTGTCTTCTGTCATAACAAGCAACTGTAGTTCTAGGGTCACTGCACTTGGATATCTGTACACACTTACGGGTCACAATTTTCAAGATAGACCAAAGATGTTGCATGAGGTACTTTGAATTTGTAAGATCGCTACCCTTCCAGTCCTGAGACTCCGAAGCTTCAAATCCCACATACTACCGCAGAGATCTACCACGCCTATCTCCCACCATTTCCCCAAGCAGCCATACCGACCACTGCCAGAATGCGCTGCTAGCATGCGGTTTGTCGCAGCTGCAAACCTGCACCCCATGAGCCGGAAGCCAAGGAGGTTTGATACCAGCACGGTAGAAGGCGGTTTCAAGCATGCATACTAAAGAAAACATTGGTTCGTACAGGCGGTGTAAGATTAGCAACATGTCAGACTGATCACCATCGTCACCATACAACCGTCTGCGTACCAAGTAGACGAAACGAACAACCTCAGTCGCACTACTTAGCAGGCTCCTCTACACCGCCATTCCCACCCCCAACAATAGAGCCAACAAACTCCTGATACCTAAACACCTCCCCCCTCTTCCCTCCCCCCTTACCAAACGCCCTCCTCCCCGTAAAGCTCGCCACAGCCTTCTCAATCTCCTTCTCCGTCAGCGGCCTCTCCCCCGCCTCAGGGCTCGTATGCAACAGCGCGTCCCGGAGCTCGGCGACGTCGATCTGCCCGCTATCGTCGTCGTCGAACGCCGCAAAAGCGTTCAGCATTTCCTGCTGCGACGACAACGGCGCCAGGAGATCCGACAGCGTGTGCAGGAAAGCCGGCATGCCCAGCGTCTGTGCTTGGCCCGGCGGGAAGAATTGCGATACGGCGGAGGAGGTGGCGTCTTGCCCTAGCCCGGACGTGTGTCAGATCGGTTTCGTCGCGGGTCCATGAGGGGAGATACCGAGGTTGGTGAGCATGTCGATGACGTCGTCTCTTGTGACTTGCCCGTCGCTGTCTCGATCAAGGATCTGGAAGCCTTCTCTCATCTCTTTGACTTGTGCTGGCGGCAACCTTGCGAGCGCGTCGCCGTTGGAAGCTCCTGTCGTCATCATCGAGCCGCTGGTCGCTGGATAGGTTCCTCGTGTTGGCGACGCCGGGGGTTCTCGACGAGTTATGGATGGTGTAAGACCCGTAGGGGTTCGGACTCCGTCGTGACTGGTCGGTGTACTGCTATTATGCAGCTTTGATGGCGATGTTATTGGCGTATGCACTTTGGTCGGAGAAGGTGTGGGAGTGGTGGCGCGGACTGTGCTGGACGGCGAGGCAGGAGACTCGGGGCGTCTGAAGGGAGAGGAACGAGGAGATCCGAAGGAAAGGGGAGATGGTTTGTAGGTCGATGACATAGACTGAAGGGGCGTTGGCCTCTATCAGTCTTTCTGGAACAGGCAAGGATGCCACTCTGCTCTGGGTTTTACTTGACGTACCATACTTTCAATATTATTTTGGACGATGTTACGGTCTTGCTTCTAGACCTCGAAAGGATCTGATAATCGTATGTATCCAAGCAGATCAGTCGAACAATGCCAACATGCCAAATGAGACTGGCTTTCGGAGGGCAAGGTAAACAAACAAGCCGGCCACTTGCACGTGATGAGACGCTAATGCGGGAAGGGTGATAGCGTTACGCCAAAGTTTACCTTGATCGGAAAAGTCCCTGACGATCACCGATGCGGTTAGAGAATTCCCGACAAAGGGTTAACTCCCATGCCTTAGTTAGGCACAGCAAGGGCCAAGACAGCAGCGCTGTCGAACGGGTGCTGGATACCTATAATGGCACGATAATGGCCCTGGGCGCATAATCATTGGTGAGAACTCTGTCATGCTGTGAGACCGGTCGTGTGCTATCCTAGAATATAGTCGAGCCATTGAGAGGGAGCTTTTGCAAACAGCTAACCTTCTCCTGTCTGCAGTCTTCTGCGTTGTTTCGTTTCGTGATATCCCTCCTGCGTGGGTTCGTCTCGACCTTGAGGCGCACGGTATCAGATCTTTCTCGAAAGATGGCGACCACGAGTACTCTTCCCCATCGACCGCCGACGAACGGAACTACCGCCAGCGTCAATAGCAACACAACTCGTCGGACTTCCTTCTCTTCCGTTCCCTCCTTCGGTAGTACCATCTCGAAGTTGGCCCACAATGGCGCTCCCCCAAGACCCATACCACCCCCAGTCAAGCGCAATTCAGTCGGCAGTTCTCGGATACCCTCGACTTCGACCTCCAACTCGAATCCGGCGGTTGCAGGTCAAGGCAAACAAAGCCCGGCAAAGCTAGGGTCCCAATACCCGCTTCAGGGCGCGGAGAAACATGTGGAATACATTCTTGTGGCGTCCTTCCACGTAGACCGTGGTCCGATCATGGAACACCAGTACCCGGGTGCAATCAGTGGGGACGAGCACATGCTCGCGGAGCTGATGCTGCCAGATCAGGCGCATGTTCGAAATCAGGATTGGACAATATTCTTCTTGCATAAAGATACGAGCGGGGACGAGGAAGGTGATGATGGCAGTGAAAAGGCCAAGGGGCTAAACGGACGGGGAAAAAGCAAAGGTTTAACCGACAGAAGCTCTACAAAAAACGGCGCTGCAGGCAGTGACCAAGAAGGCGACGATAGCGATACGGAAAGTGATGAAGACGAGGATGCGGAAGAGGTGGAGTCAGCCGAAGGAGGAGAAGGACCACCGTTGGTATATGTGCTGAATCTAGTAAATACGAAGCAAGATACAACAGCGAAGAGGTGCGTCTACCAGTAGATGTTTGTTTCGAGAGGACGACTTTGGACTGATTTGGATACTATAGGGGTGCAATCGTAAAAGCCATGGCAGTGTGTACAAGACATTCATTCCTTCATATATATAAGGCATGTCCAACACGCACTGCAAACCTGTACCTTTGTACAAGGACGCTAATGCCACGACAGCCCTTGCTCCTTCTCGCGCTCGAGGCATACTTTAAATCGCCACATCCGGAAACTTTAGAAATGCTATATAATGCGGTTAACTCGATGGATCTCTCGTTGATGCCTCGTCTTTCGATTCTAGAGCGCCATATATTACAAGCCAGCGATACGAAAGACATGTTTGTCGAAAAATTCGAGCGGATGATACAGCAGCGCATGGCCGAAGATAGCGACTCCTCAAATCCAGCCTCCCGTCCAGACTCGCCTTCGAAGTCTACGACCGACCTCACCTTGACTAATTCTCGATATACCATGCCCCGCGACACTCATGAGTTCGAGTCTCGGGTATACTACAATGGCATACCGATCCCAATCAAAGTCCCTACCGCCATCTCCCCCGAGACAGTTGGGGACTTCTCGCTCATCAAGCTCATCCAGGTGTTCTCGGTCCCGCACGCATCCTCCCCACAGCCGTTCATGCTTCATTCACATCTAACAACTGGTGGCGCTTACACACATCCGATCATTGTGCTCGTCAACGCCATGCTTACGCAGAAGCGGGTCATGTTCCTTGGCCACAATCGTCCTTCGGGAGAGGTTGCCGAAGCTGTACTCGCAGCTTGCGCATTGGTCTCTGGCGGCATTCTGCGCGGTTTCACGCGTCATGCTTTCCCTTATACCGACCTGACCAAGATCGACGATTTACTCAGGGTCCCAGGGTTTATTGCTGGCGTTACGAACCCGGCCTTTGCGAATCATCCTGAATGGTGGGACCTTTTATGTGACATCCCCACGGGGAGGATGAAGATCAGCAATCGCATCGATCCCGCTCCTGTCACGGATGGCCTTGTGTATTTCCAGCAACAAAACCCCTCGTACGCAAATGGACATGTAGGTGCTCCGATGCCAATGACAGGATTGGCGGATCCCACAGGAGATCAGGCATTCATGGATGACGTCCTTCGAAGCATCGCCAGCCGCCACGGCGAGAACGTGATCCGGGCGAAATGGCGAGACTATATCATCAAGTTCACGCGCATCGCCGCTGCATTTGAGGAATCGGTGTATGGAGCCTCGGCACTCTACATCGGCGGGGAAGAAGCGGACGCCGGTTCGGCAGGCGTGTCCGGACACGGCTACGTTTGGGGTGACGACTCGACGCGACAGCGAGAACTAGGCGGGAATGTGAGCCGAATAGAAGGATGGAGGAACACAAGATCATATTACAGCTTTATCCAAGATCTGGCTCAGCTGTACACATTTCGACCCATCTCCGCCATCGACCTCCACCACCATCACGACCGCCTACGGAGTCAAAAGCTATCACATGCCGACTCGGCGGCGATCTATCTCGCCTTCTCGTCCTCGATCCGATCGTACGCGGAGATCTGTCAACTCCTGACCGTGACGCCCGAGTCGCACGCTGGTTTGTTTTACATCTCCCTAGGCCTCTTTCATCCCAGAGGCAACGTGCGGCTGGCGACGGTGGCGCTGTTGGAACGGGTCCGGGAGCACGAAGCCGGTCGACATTTCTGGGCGCAGTTGGGGCGTTTCGCCAAGTTGGCGTTCTTTCGGGTTAAAAGGGAGGCGGAAGCCAGCAACGCGCAGAACGGGGACAGTCCGGTTGATCGGGGTGATGGTATCGACGCTCGGGTGAGAGGACTCGGGCGAGCGAGTTGATCAGAGCAGGTTCACCATCCGTGGACCCACCTCTGGCGTCAGGTCCGGCTGTATGGCTTTTGCTCGCGCCTTATGAACTCACCATCTGGCCGTGCGCTATGAACTTATGGCTGTGCAATCATTGCCGCCTCACTCAACCTAATGAAGTGGAGCCACGCCCAGGTCGAGAAAGCAGTCCAAATGTCATCCATGTCCATCGTGCAGCTGATGGTATTGACACTGCATCGGCTGTCATGGATGCGGATTCCGCCCGTCGGGGTGCTCCGTGCAGGATCTTACTCGGAAGAAATCCATTCTCGTCGCCTCGGGAAGTAAGATTGGCCATTGTAGGGTTCTTCCGGATCCCCCGTTTCGGGAAGGTTTTACATTACGAAGGACGTGCTGGAGGCTTCCATCAACATCTCGCACGGAGAGAAACTCTACGATCTACGAGGGCCTTTTCAGCCTTTGTTATGCTTTCGCGGCAGAATCACCGACCCATCGTGCGGCGAGATCCATCAATCAGCTGTCCATGCACCTGCACCCATGGTACGAGTACCGACCTGCTGGATTCATTTGGGCGGGGATCCCGAGATCAATTTGGCTTACTCTCAGGACAGCTCCTGGGCAGATTCATCAATGGGAAAGATGAAGCTGACATACCTGTCCCGGGAAATTCTAAACTTTGCCAGCTGGCAGTGTCCCCCACCAACCCCCAATGGCAATCAACGGCATGAATCTAGCAAGACGAGCCGCGTGCACGAGCCCATCCCGCCCGACGACGCCACACTGGTACACGATCAGCAAGACAACGCTCGACAAGCCACCCGGCTCCGGATCTCTCTCTGAATGAGCTTTGGCCGTCGGGATGGAAGCACCGATCTGATTCTGCCTTGTACAGTACTGTACCATCGTAGAGAACCTTAGGTAGCACGGGCGAAAGACCGTGGGACAACAATAAGCGGAGTACCCGTCGATCGCGCACTGTGCTATGTGCTACATTACCAGTAGATGCTGCGCTGCAAGCGAGATGGCTGGCTGGTGGCTTGCAGGGCTTCTTGGCTTTGATGGCTTTCCTCCTTTTCGGAAAGGGGAGACTTGGGTGTTTAACGTTATTAAGTTTCGGGGGGTGGGAAGGGGGGACCGTGGGCGTGGAGGGTGGATGGTACTGTACTGCACTGTACGGAGGGAATCCTCGTGTGTAGATTGGGTAGATTGTAGATAATAATGATGTTGATACCTTGAGGTGCTCGGGGGGCGGGTTACACGTATCTGCTCTTCGTGTCACGGGTGAGTAGGACCTCTTGCTGCAAGGGACTGTACCACCGTGTGAGAATGAATGACAATGATGGCCCTGCGAGGAGGAGATTATGCCTGCCTCGAAGCCTTGCTTTTATGCGAGATCCGTCGGTTGGCGTTATTGAATTTCCGCTTCCGCTTCGGCTTACCTTGACGGAGCTGTACCCTAGGTACAAAGTACCTACCTAGGTACTGTATCTTCCGTCCTTGACTTCACGTTGGGGGTGTTCGTCTGGTCTGCAAGCACAAGGGATACTTTTGCGCCGTCATCTCTGCCAGTATTCGTTGATAATCTTACCTGTACCTTGAGGTAGTGATTAGAGTTCATCTTTCATCTTTCATCTTTCATCTTTCATGTGGAAGTTCCATTCGTGCCGATTCTTTTTCCTTTGTCCGCGCCCTCGGTACTACTGCGCTAAAGTGCAAAGTGCAGAGTGCAAAGGGATGAACGGTTTCGTGAGGGAAGTGAAAGTCCTGAGTCATTATATATTAACATATATCTATATCATGTATAAGAGATAGGTACTCTGTACTACCAGTGCATCTGTCTTCTCCGTCTTCAGAGCATTCGCATAAACAAGGAATATCATTGTTGAAATGAAGGTGGATCTATTTCTGCAGCATGTGCTGTTTGCGGCACAGCAATATTGATGACTGCAGTGGTGTGGCTTGCCGGGAAGAGAAGCTCACTACTGCAGCCTTTTTTTTATCCTTCACTGCCTTTGCCTTACCAGTGCAAGTGCTTGAAGCCTACTGCAGTAACTCGCGAGGTCTAATTACGATCATGTACGGGCATACCTATATGGAGTGCACTACGGGCTGTGTGCCCGGGTGCAATCCCTCATTTTACTTTTATACCTTGTCCGTGTATGCGTCTAATAATAAGGGATGACGGGCTAACCTCCAAAAACAACCACATCCACATCCATACTGTTCAGACCCACATTGACCTCCGCCCTCCATTCCCCCTCCTCCGTGCTTTTCAACGGCTGTACATATACTTACCACAAACATACTTCCTTCAGTCATTCGTTGATTCCAATTGCGTTCTTCTGATTTGGGGCTTGTTCAATCCTTCCGTTTCCGGCGACCAGAGCACAAGAAGGCAGATACAGCTGATAATCTATACTTAATCCTCACGTCCAACTCATGTCACTCGCTTGATACATATTGATTGTCCGAGTCGCAACCGGCAGGAAGCTGAATTGACTTTGAGGGAACAAGGGCATTTGATTGCACTGCCTTCTTTATTCACGGCTCTCAAGCGTCACGTCACATCACGGAAGAGGTGGGAAGCACCAATTGTGCCGAGGACAAGAGATCTGAAAGAACCAATGTCCCACACACCCATCTGAGCGCCAGCGAAAGACTTCAACTACTTGGAGGGTGCTGCACCCCGCCGGACCATGTTCGACCTTCGACAAACGCTACTACGACCATGATTGAGACGCTGGAGTCTCGGAGATCCATCCACCTCTCATCCGAAGCCATGTCCTCCCAGGACCGGCCACCTGCTTCGTCACCGTCACACCGCACACGACCTCGGCCGGGAAGACGACGACCCAGTCGCAAGCTCGCATGTCGCCGCAGTACGATCCCGACCCCGATCACGATCGTACACTCGATCCTCGTCTTTCTGTCGCTGCTCTGTGCAACAACAACAGCGTTCGCGGCGGGCAGCGGGTGGGGAGAAGCAGAGCGATCGACGCTTGCGCAGATGGCCCGAAGAGGGGAGATCCTCGTCGATCGGCGACCAGCGCCGGCCGCACGGGTCGATCTCCATCCGCGACAAGCCGGCGACCCTTCCGGCTCGTCTGGTCTCGTGTCATCTACCTCCACGGCCTCGTTTTCGGTGTCGACGTTGGCGGCAACGACTTTATCCTCAACCACCGGTACCCCAGCGAGTAGCGCGACCACGGCGCCGTCCTCGACCGAATCGCCCATGAGTGTCTCCCCTTCCACGCCTTACTCCCCCTTGCCGAGTCCGTTCGACACCAGCCTCGGGAACAATTTCACCAACCCCAGTTGCCCTACTTTCTTCCAGTCCTTTCTAAGTAATAGCACCTTCAAGTCGTGTCTCCCATTCAGCCTCCTTCTGCAGGCAAGATCCTCCGCTCCATCAACCGGCAATTCCCCGCTCACAATCAACTAGAACTCCAACTCCTTCTTCACGGCCTCGAAGTCCGTCGTCCGCATAACCCAAACCCTCGACGCCACCTGCAACGTCGCCCTCTCCACATGCAGCAACCTGATGAACTCCTTCGCGCTGCAGATCCGCCAGGACGGCAACTGCGGGCAAGACTACAGGAACCAGAACCCCATCGTCATGCAAGCCTACGACGGCCTCGTCAGCTACGAACCCCTCTACCACGCCGGCTGCCTCAAGGACTCCACCGGGAACTACTGTACGCTCCCCCCCCCAACACAAGCCCCCATCCCATCCCATCCCATCCCCTCAAAACACCAACACCAACACTAACCACCCCCTCCCCCACAGGCTTCGCCGACGCCATAACAAACACCACCTCGCCCTCGGACAGCTACATCTACTACCTGCCCCTAGGCATCGACCTCCCCGGCGGGGTGCGGCCGACCTGCAGCGAATGCCTCAACCGCACCATGGCCCTGTTCGCCACCGCCGCTGCCAACAAATCCCTGCCCATCGCCGCCGACTACGTCGCCGCCGCCCAGCAGATCGACATGGGCTGCGGGCCGGGTTTCGTCAGCGCCGCTATCCCCGCCCCGCGGTCGCTCGCGGGGAAGAGGAGCGCGCCGTTGTCGGTGGGGGGGAGTGTGGCGCTTGTGGTGGCGGTTGTGGTGGGGGTTGGGCTGGGGGGGTGAGGGGGTTGGAGTGGGTTGGGTTGGGTTCGGTTGGGGGGGCGGTTGTAGTTTGTTTGTCTGTGGGAGGGGGGGGAGGAGGGAGATGTTGGTGCTGCTTATAATTTCCCGGCTTTGGGTGGGTTGGTTCTGTTCGTGCATCAGTGGCCGGTGGGGGAACTGGCGGCTATTAGTTTGGCGTCGAGGCGGTTATGTTTCCGACCTTGGTGCTTCTTATTCTTATTCTCTGGTGGGGTGATGGGATGCATTTTATCCGGGAGGCAGGTTTCGTGGCATTTGGAAGGTCTAGGGAGAGGGCATGGCGTTTGCGGGTTGGTCTGGTCTGCTTGGAATGGGATGATATTTTTTTCACCATATCGTAGGTATGCCATAATCTTAGATTCTACTCGGATCCCGCCACCCTTCTCTCTGCCCCAAATCGAAAATAGTTCACCTTGCCTAAGAATGCATGCCGCGTCGGTGACCCCATCTATCCTCACGCTCTCATATGTCTACGCACTGCGTTCTTCTCCAACCCCTGCCCTTCACTGCCCTCGTCACAATGATGTGGTGCACGTCAACTACCTAGCATTCGGTACTTCCGGTAAATTAGCTTAGCAACCTCTTGTATCTCTCTCCCACCTCAGGTCGAAGGGGGGTTTGCCCTTCGTTTTCCAGGGGAGGAAGATGCAGCGTCTAATTTAGGACATTCAATTCAGTAGGCATGTTTCCTCTACAAAGGCGAGAGATGGCACCTCTGGGAAGCTTGTCACATCCACTGTCCCGACAAACGACTCGACGATGAAGCGTAAACACCGAATATTCATATTGAAAGCCAGTAACCAGACCCGAAACGCCTTGAGCGCAAGTCCCATAGGCCACGAGACACCGACTGAAGAACAAAAAGCACGCTTTCCAAGAACTCCACACACAGACCCCGCCGCCAGGCCACCCTCACCCTCCCTCCTCCTCAACTCCCTCCTCCTACCCCTTCCGATCACCCGGATAGGGCTGCCGCAGCGGCAGATCGCCCCCCAGCGTATTGAACGCGACCGTCCTTGGCGTCATAGGACTCTTCATGCCGCCCGTGGTGCCGGGCGTGCGGGGGAGCGTTCCCATCTCCCATTCCTTCTGCCGGTAGCTCATGAGGGATTGGGGGGACATGTCCTTGGGGTCGCGAGCGTCGGTCTCGACGGCGGATTCGAGGGAGGTGGTGCGGGCGTCGGGGCGGGTGCGGCCTGTGCGGGATGGGAGGAGGGAGTAGATGGCGAGGGGGATGTGCGAGGCGAAGAGGGCGCTGTGGAGGAGGGAGGGTTAGAGAGGGTTTCTGGAGTTGGGGTTGTTCGTGAAGGGGGGCTGGGGAGGTGCACGTACCACATGAGAATAGCAACGGCAAAAGCGCCCTTAGCCTGCTGGCAAAACCCTCGCACGGCACCGGTGTTGGCGACGGCGCAGCTCCGCGTAATGTACCAGGGCGCACCGGGCTGGGGGAATCGCGGGTCGCTCATGTCGGAGCCGGACTGGCCGTGGACGCTGACGGCATAGAGGGCGAGGAGGAGGGCATGCACGAGCAGGGAGACGAGGGGCAGGAAGACGTGCGTGATGTACATTGTGGTCTTGACGATCAGGATGAACATGGAGAGGACGGAGATGACGACGTTGTAGTTTGTGATGCTGTCACAATCAGATGTTTAGTTTGCGTTTTCCGGAGTTGGGAGATCGGGGGGGGTAGGTGGGATGAGGAGCGTACAATTGACTCCAGACCATGGGGACGGTTAGGGGTCGAGAGTTGGCCGATGCGTAGATGACCTCGTTCGGGTTCGAGTTCCAGCCATGTTGGGCGCCTTCGGACCAGAGCGCCGTGCGGTATGTGTCCGGGCTGGCGATGCCGAAGAGAGCGAGGGCCGCGACGGTGAGGGGGAGTTCGAGCGCGAAGAGGGAGATGAGGATTTTGGGTAGTTTCCAGTGGCGGGCGATGAACATATTGGTTGTTGGTGTCGGGAGACGCCTTGAACAAGAGGATGCGTGGTTCGCTGTCGAGTATGAGGGATCTGCAGAATCGTCTTCGAGGTTGCCTTTCTTCTCTCACAGTAGCTGCCTATATCTCAAAGCACTTCCCAATGCCTATACTGCGCAACAGATGGCGACGATAATCTTGGGATTTACACTGAAAGCACGAAGTTCGATGGAAGGGAGACGGAGGAGATGTCTGCCGCACACCCTCCACACACTTTTGCCCTGGCCGGCTTTCGCAACCGCCCACAATCCACATCTGGCCATAGTGCATGCATCGCGCTCCGGCAGCCGCCCACTTATCATGCATAGACAAGCATTGGAGTGGGTGATGGATGAAGAAGCATTGTCCAATTATCGAGCTGCGTCTTGCGCTTTGGCTGCGGGCGTTCATTAGCGGCCGTCGCTGGCTGTACTCCGTCGACAGTGGCCTTTCCCGAGGAAGTTAGTCCCTAAATGGACCCTTGCCTTCATACATGGAGCACCTTGGTCAGTAGATACTCTATAAATGAACTATCAATAGGTATTTGGTCGGTTGAAGCTTGTTGAACCTTGCTTCATGGTGTTGCACCACCCGAATCATCTCGTTAAACCTCCAAACCCTACCTCACCCGTCTCATGTATCGTGTAGCTTCCACCATCTCCAGGACCTGCTATCTGGTCGGCAATTTAGTACGGACTGTGCACCATACCCATGTGCTTCCGCGCTGCCAACAATTCCAGCTTCACAACAGAGGCATGAGCACAGAGCTCCGATCTTCGTTGACTCATGAGGAACGCACGGCAACAGAACCTCGAGAGAATGAAGTACATGAAGTCCTTCTGCGCGGGATCCAGCAGGCATCCCCAACTGTGCGGCTGTTACGATTATTCCATGTTAACAAGAAACAACCGATAAAGGTGTGTCTCTACCTATCGAACCAGGCATGCTCGCAGCAGCTTTCCTCCGAGGTAAGCACTTTTGACAATGATATGATGTAGTGTAGTTCCTACCGGGCCAATGGCTAGACGTACACATTCCTGGCATTCCAAAACCCGGAGGCTTCACCATCACCTCTATCCCAGGAGATGCCATACCCCACAAACATCAAGAGCAAGGCTACGTAGAGTTAGCAATACAGAATGCGCCCGCAAATCCGGCGGCAGCATGGCTGTGGCGACCCAAGGAAGGGATACAAGGAGCTCAGCTATCAGTAAGGGTAGGGGGGAGCTTCGTCTGGCCACCACCTAACGTATCTGCAAAAGATATCAAAAGAGCCGTGTTCATCGCGGGAGGCGTCGGGATCAAGTAGGTTATCGGAGATTGACGTGTACGCCATCCACCCCCACTAACAGCTTCTAGTCCATTGATATCGATGATGGCACATCTCCATTACACCAAGCAAATGCCGCAAGAGGTCCGAGTGCTCTACACGTCCCGCATGTCCGAGTCTGGTCGCTCTGATTTTCTTTTCGGCACCCGCCTCAGGAGAATTTGTTGTCTTGGATTGAGTCGTACGCAATTCCGGTTGCAGTTCTACGTCACGGGAGAGCATCAACTCTTGCCGGAAAGGGTTCGCGCCCAGTGGCAGCAGCGCCGTATCAATCATGACGACTTGATAGAAGCTATTGGGAGTCGCGAAGACCGAGTGGGTGTGGTGTGCTACGTTTGCGGGCCTCCAGCTATGACGGACGACTTTGTCAGTGTCTTGAGACACGCAGAGGGAATGGATGAGCACCGAGTGCTATGTGAGAAGTGGTGGTGAATGATTCGTGATCGCTGAAAAGAAAAGACGGTGTTTATCAGGATTACCGATAGGACCAGGGCCCACAGCATCGATTAGAACACTTTCAGAGGATATTCTCTGTTAGGATAGGTCTGTTTTGGATGGGCGAATTCTTTAGCACGTCCTTTATTACGGGCGTTGAGGGTCTTTTTTGCACTGGGGAGACTATGCTCGAGTTGTTGCTGCAATTCAATCAGCGGTATTCGATATCGCTTTACTTCCTTGAAGGGTAACCTTTTCCCCCAGTAAAGGAACGATATTACTCAGCTCCTTGCCTATGTTGAGGTGTGTATAAAAAAACTCTCTCCTGTTGTCTCGAAATCTCAATCGAGGCATCCAGTCTTTACTCTATATTGATGCCAGTCCCGTCTACAACGTACGGAGCGTAGGTGCACAGCTCTCATGAATGTCAACCACACCCAATTATTTCAAATCGAAATCACCCCGTAGCTTTACTTCACCTGAAGATCCTATAAAGCTCACAAACTTACAATCCTAGAAAAAAAGGATACTCGACCTCTTTGCTCGAGGTCACCACCAACGGCTAGGGCTTACATGTGATCTCACATGTACACAAGGTAGGTACCTGGTAGGTACAAATTACCCCACAAAACCCTACATTTAGGTCTCTCCGCATGACAACGCGGGTTCTGCCCCGCCTTTCGCTGGTAGCCACAGTACGTCCACAGCATCGTACTCCATCCTCAACAGTCGGTTCCTCTACAATTCCAATCTTTCCACAATGGTGACGACAGAAGAAGGCTGGCACACGCTCGACGACGGCAGCAAGCTCTACACCAAAACATGGAAGGTCCGCAATGCCCCGCACCAGCTATCCTTCCCCGCAACAAAGCCTCCAGAGCAAAGCCTGACAATGTTCTTAGCCCAAGGGTAAACCCAAGGCGAAAGTAGTCTTCGTGCACGGCTTCAGCGACCACTGTACATGACCCCCCCCTACCCCACCATAGCCCTAAAACTACAACACGATGACGAGCTGATCGGCCCGACAGGCAACGCATACTACACCCTCTTCCCCACCCTCGCCGCGCACGGCATCCAAACGCACGCCTTCGACCAACGAGGCTGGGGCCGCTCCGTCACGCACCCATGCGAGCGCGGCCTCACGGGCCCCACGTCACTCGTCCTAGACGACATCACCTCCGTGCTCACCAGCGTCCTCCTTTCCTCCTCCTCCTCGTCCGCCACTCCCTCTCCCCCAGTCCCCGTCTTCCTAATGGGCCACTCCATGGGCGGCGCCGAAATCCTCACCTACGCCGCCCTCGGCCCGCCCGCCATCCGCGCCCAGATATCGGGGTACATTGCCGAAGCGCCCCTCATAGCCTTGCACCCGGACTCGCAACCGAGCCGGCTGAAGGTGTTTCTGGGCCGGATGGCGGGCTGGTGGTTGCCGGAGCGGCAGATGGTGCAGCGGCTGGAGGCCAAGTGGCTGTGTCGGGACGAGAGTGTTTGTGAGGCCTGGGTGGCGGACGAGTTGTGTCATGATACGGGGACGTTGGAGGGGTTGAGTGGGATCTTGGGCCGGGGGGAGGATTTGGAGTGGGGGCGGG
>JAABUJ010001314.1_pt1 | contig 37590 bp, 37 predicted proteins | sample 5559131 | NCBI WGS metagenome assembly JAABUJ01 (sample SAMN10711875, study PRJNA513366) | rock metagenome | isolation source: Antarctica rocks | place: Antarctica: Victoria Land, Mt New Zealand nord | collected 2016-01-07 | reverse complement strand
ACTATCTCACTCGCCTGCTCGCCCTGGACTGTCCCATCCACTGCTCCCTTCACTTTCGGCCCGAGCCGCGGGCTCCTCTAAAACTGTCATGAAGTCAGCGAGGGGGAGGGGGCCGGGGGGAGGGGGGGCGCGCACCAAAACCGCCTGGAGGTACGGCGCCGCCACCATCACCAGCAGGTAGCCGGCCTCGGCATAGGCGAACCCCACCAGGGCATCGATCACGTAGTGCTGCCCCAGGTAGACGATGCTGAAGGTGATCCCCGCCACGTACAGCAGCATCAGATAGCCGAGTCTGCCGAACTGCTTGCGCAAGAACAAAAAGCAGAGCATCGGGAAGGCGGCATGTTGCGACGGCATCGCGCCGATCTGATCGATATGTTGGTGCAGGTGGCCGATCTGCACGTTCCCGTTGTACGGGTTGTACCAGCGGCTTACCGCCGCATCGAACAGATTATGAACCCCCGGAAGGTAGACCTGGCCGTGCGGCGACTGCAGGTAGATATTGTGATAGCGGACCAGGTGTTGCGCCGCGTACCAGGGGGGAACCGCCGGATAGATAATGTAGGTCAAGAAGCCGGCTACCGCTACCAGCAGGAAGGCCACCGCAAACTTCTGGAACAGGCCGCGATTCGTGAGCCAGAGCAGGAAGCCCACCAGTAACGGCGCCACAAAGTGGAGAGCGTACATCACCACCGCGAACACGTCCCACGGTTCCAGCACGTGTGGGTGATACAGGTGGGCCTGCAGCCACTGGGTGGGAACGGTGCCGTGGAACAGCCAGCGATCGGCGTCGATCAACTCGGTGAGGTGCCATGGGGCGGCGAGTTTCCTCGCTTCCGGCGACGTGACCTGCCAGGCGAGAAGCGCAGCCACGAAGACACCCCAGTCGCGAAAGAACAGCCCCCCTCGCCCCACGATCACTGAACCGACCAACAGGATCAGCGCCACCCACTCCACCAGCAGCGGGATGTTGAAGAACAGGAAGGCAGCGATCACCAGTACCACATAGGCCGCGAGCAGCATCAGCCGGGTGCGCATGGGAATCGGCGGAATCTGCACGGCTACACCGCGACGCCTCATGGAACAAGCACAGTGTGGGTGGGGAACGCGGTGCAGCTTCGCATGAACCCATGATACGTGTCTGGGCGGGACGACCTCAATTGGGTCGAGCGTGATGCCAGACCGTGCGCTTGACTCACGGTTCCCCTTTTTGTACTATATAACTAATATCATAGCTATTTACAGTAAGAGGAGGAACCGTGATCACCTTCCATCTCGACACCCGCTCGGGCCTTCCGCCCTATCTCCAGGTGGTTCAGCAGGTGAAGCAGGCGCTCCGCCTGGGGGTTCTGGCGGTGGGCGATCAACTTCCCACCGTGAAGGAGGTGGTGGCGGCGCTGGCCATTAACCCCAATACGGTCCTCAAGGCCTATCGCGAGCTGGAGCACGAAGGGCTGATCGACAGCCGCCCCGGTCAGGGAACCTTTGTGCTGCAAACGCTCGCCGGCGCGTCGCTCAAGAGCCACGCGGCGCTCCGTCGAAGCCTGCTAGTCTGGTTGCGGCAAGCCCGCCAGGAGGGCATGGACGACGACAGTATGGTGGCGCTCTTTACCGCTGCGCTGCGCGACCTTTCGGCGGAGGGGGTAGCATGACGGCCGCGCTGGACACCACCGATCTGGGGAAACGCTACGGCCGAAGCTGGGCTCTGCGAGATTGCAGCATGAGTGTACCGGCCGGACGCGTGGCGGCGCTGGTAGGTCCCAACGGGGCGGGCAAGACCACCTTGCTGCAGTTGGCAGTGGGGCTTACCCCGCCCAGCACGGGCAGCGTCCAGGTCTTCGGCGCCTCGCCCTGGAATCAGCCGGATGTGGTCCTGCCGCGAATCGGGTTTCTGGCCCAGGACCGGCCGCTCTTCCGTGGCTTTACTGGCGAGGAGATGCTGACCGTGGGCCGGAAGCTCAACCCATGCTGGGACGATGCGCTGGCCCGCTCACGCCTCGGCCGGCTGAAGATCCCGCTCAATCGGAAGGTCGGCAAGCTGTCCGGCGGCCAGCAATCGCAGGTGGCGCTGGTCATGGCGCTGGCCAAGCGTCCGGATCTGCTGCTGCTGGACGAGCCGGTCGCCGCGCTCGATCCTCTGGCCCGCCGCGAGTTCCTGCAGACCTTGATGGAAGCGGTGGCGGAGAACGGAACCACGGTGCTGCTCTCCGCCCACATCATTGCCGATCTGGAGCGGGTCTGCGACTACCTCATTATTTTGTCGGCATCGCGGGTCCAACTGGCGGGAGACATCGACCTGATCCAGCACCAGCACAAGCTCCTGGTGGGACCACGTTGCGAGCCGGATGCAGTCGCCCACATTCACACCGTGGTCGAGGCCACGCACACCCAGCGGCAGACCAGCCTGATGGTTCGCCTCAACGGCCACGTCTGGGACCCCACCTGGGAGGTGCACGACGTGGCACTGGAGGAGATCGTCCTGGCCTACCTGGGGCAGGACTTCACCGAGAGTTCCCCCGCGCGACTGGAGCGAGAACACGAGGAGGTCCTGGTATGATCTGGCTTACCTGGCGCCAATACCGAATGGAAGCGTTGATCAGCGGCGGGCTGCTCGCCGCGCTCGGCCTACTGCTGGTGACCACGGGCATCGACATGGCCAACGCCTTCCAGAGTGCGGGCGTGGGGCATTGCCTGACTGTGCAAAGTGAGGGCGTGACTTGCGGCGTGGTCATCGACTCCTTTACCCGTCGCTTCGGACCACTCATGGGCATGACCGGGTGGCTCAATTTCCTGCCACTGGGCCTGGGCGTTCTGCTGGCCGCGCCTTTTGTAATCGAGCTGGAGCACGGCACCTATCGCCTGGCCTGGACCCAGAGCATCACCCGCACCCGATGGCTGACGATTCGCCTGCTGGTGATTGGCGCCGCCGCCCTCGCTGCCTCGGTGGTGTTCACGCTCATGATGACCTGGTGGCGCGGGCCATGGGACCAGCTGGACGGCCGGCTCCAGCCCAACAACGCGTTCGACTTCGAGGGGCTGATGCCGACGGCCTACCTCCTGTTCGCGGTGGCACTGATCCTCCTGCTGGGCACGCTGCTCCGCCGGACGGTCTCGGCGCTGGGTATCGCAGCCGTGGTCTACGTGGTGACGCGGCTCTCGGTGCAATCGTTTGTGCGGCCGAACTTCCTGGCGCCGCTGACCGATCGCGGCGGCGCTTCGCCGGCCTTTAGCCGGCTCGATTGGCAGTTGGGCGGTGGCGGGTTCGTGGACCGGCACGGGCACGCCCTCAGCGACGACTTCGTCCTCAATGTATGCGCGTCGAAACCGGGCGGACCAACAGCCGCCCAACGACAACCGAAAGACGCCTTCATCAACTGCCTGCACAGCCACGGCATCAGCCAGTTCACCACCTTCCAACCCGCCAGCCGCTTCTGGACCTTCCAGGCCATGGAAGCGACCCTGTACTTGGGATTGATCGTCCTCCTGATCGGCGCGACCGTGTGGTGGGTCCGACGCCGGCTGACCTGAAGGTGGAGAGTGGCAGATGTATGGACGTTGGGCCATGGGATACCATAATCAAGATGACGCTTTCCCTCCTGTCCACCTCGTCGCATCCCGAGTTCCGCCCACTCCCCCCCGAGCGACTCACTCGCCTGGAGGGCTGGGGGATGCTGGCGCGGTCGATGGGCTATCTCTACCGGCCATCGACCATCGATGGCGTGCACGCGGCGCTGGAACTGGCGGGGGAAACTGGGCGCTCGCTAGCCCCACGTGGCTCCGGCTTCAGCTATGGCGACGCATCGTTGAACGCGGAAAACATCGTGCTGGATACGAGCCGGCTCTCTCGGGTGCTGGACTGGAACCCGGTGACCGGTGTGATACGGGTTGAGCCGGGCGTCACGATCGGTCAGCTTTGGCGCCACACCCTGGAGGATGGCTGGTGGCCGCCGGTCGTGCCGGGCACCATGTACCCCACGCTGGGTGGCTGTGTCTCCACCAACGTCCACGGCAAGAACAACCGCCGGGCCGGGACGCTGGGCGAGCACCTGCTCTCGCTCCGGCTCCTGTTGCCCTCCGGCGCCATCGTGACCTGTGGCCCCCACCAGAACCGCGACATCTTTCTGGCCGTGGTGGGCGGGCTGGGCATGCTTGGTGTCGTGCTGGAGTTGGAAATGCAGCTCCAGCCGGTACAGTCCGGCCTGCTGCGGGTGGAGGAACGCGCGGCGCCCTCACTGAAGGAGATGTTCGACCTGTTCGAGCAGCAGGGCGATGTGGCCGAGTACCTGGTGGGCTGGATCGATGCCTTTGCCGGCGGCGCGGCGCTGGGCCGGGGGCTGGTGCAGCTGGCGAGTGCGGTGGAAGACGATCCACATCCCGCCCAGACGCTGCGGCCGGCCTATCAAGACCTACCAGACACGCTCTTGGGCGTCGTGCCGCGCTCGACGCTCTGGCGCGGCATGAAGCTCACCTCCGGCGACGCGGGGATGCGGGCCTTGAACAGCGCCCGCTACACCCTCGGTACCCGCCGCTCCGGCCGGGTGATGCGGGCGCCCCTCGCGCAGTTCCACTTCATGCTGGATTACGTGCCCAACTGGAAGTGGGCCTTCCGACCAAGGGGTATCCTGCAATACCAGGTGTTCGTGCCCGAGGCGCAGGCCCGCGCCGTCTTCGCCGCGCTGCTGGGGGAGTCGCAACACGCCGGCCTGCTGCCCCACCTGGCCGTGATGAAGCGCCAACGAGCCGATCCCTTCCTCTTACGCTACAGTGTGGATGGCTACTCACTCGCGCTGGACTACCACGCCACCCAGGCCAATGAGCATCGTCTCCGCACCATGCTGGCCGGCTTCACCACGGAGATAGCCGTGCCGGCCGGCGGGCGGTTCTATCCGGCCAAGGATAACGCGCTGGATGGCCACGGTCTCCGCTGCTCGTTGACCTCGGAAGCCATGAACGAGTTCATGGCGATCAAGCGCCGGCTGGACCCGACCGAAGTGCTGCAGAGCGATCTCTACCGGCGGGTGTTCGGCTAGGCGGGGTTTCCTATACAATATGCCTAGGCATTATGCCTAGGCATTATGTGGTACGCTGTCGCCACACGAGACTTCGATAGAGAAACGAGCACGCATGGTCATCTCCGACAGAACTGCAGAGATACGAACTGTCAGCGTCGAATCCGCGATGCGCGACCTGCGCGCTACCATCACACGGCTTGAGCGCGTCTACGAGATGAGTTCGGAAGACATGCTTGCTGCGGTTCGCAGTGGAATGCGGAACGACACCGCTGAAATCGCTCGGTGGATGGTTCTCTATCAAGAGCTGCAATACCTAGCGGCTTGACGGAATCCGCGGGCGACCCCCATGCCGCGAACTCCTGGGAGAATTACAAGCATGTCCACGATGAGTGGATGGAACGTCATCCCTTTATCGTGGAAGATCACCTCGAAATCTGTGGACCCACGGCTGCGACTCGGTTCGGCTGGTCCAGACCCGCGCGAAAACTCGGGGCAGACCGCAGGCACCGGACCATACCAGTCGATCACCGTATAATAAGCGGTAGGCCATGGTGCAGATTGGCGCACAGGACGGAAAAAGAGGGGATGTAATGGAGACTTACTCTGGATTCTTGTATGCTGAACCCTCCTTCCTTGAGGGAGCGGGGCGCGTGTTTGACCTGGGCGCAACCATGGTGAATTACAACTCTTCCCCCACCCCGGCTCTCGCGGACACGCTTGCTCTCCAAGCCGATCACATGGCACTGGCGGCTGACACTGCCGAAGCCATGCGTCGGTTAGCCGATACGATCGAGGCAGAGGACTCACAGCATCGCGGACACCCGGAGTGTCCACGTTGCTAACTCTTTAGCGCTGATGTCTGGTAGGGGCCGCGGCTCCTGCCCGGCCCGCCCTCGCGGTGCACGGCTGTTTCATACAACCCACGAACGGCTGACCGGGGACCCGATAGGTCTCCCTCCCCCCTTGGCAAACTACTTACGCTATCTCCATGGAGCGATTCCGCGACGAGGCGATAAGTGAAGGCTCGCCGCCAGGCACACAGCATGAAGCCGAGAAGGGCGACTCGTAGCTTCTGTGGGGCGCGGGAGCGGGCCGGGCAGGAGCCCAGCGCTGGAAGGCTGGACAAGCCAGGGCCCCTACCGGGCTGGGACCGCGCCGGCTAATCGCTCCATCACGTCGTCCATAATAGTCGTATTCTACGTCCTCCTGTTCGTCATTCCTAGCCTCGAAGTCTGTGACTGTAGCTTGCAATTCCCGGACCACTTCTAGCGCGTCCTCTTCCGCCTCCTCATCGGGTGGGCTGCTGCGGGCCTTTCTGGCCACCCTCTGCTGGTCGTCGTCGGCGCTGCTGATCGACCGGCTGACCACCGGCTATCACCTCACCGCCCTGGAGATCAGCGCCTGGCGTATTCTGCTGGTCTTGCCGCTCCTCGCCATCTTTCTCGCCCTCGTCCGACGGAGCGCGGTTCGGCTGCGCCTGCGCGATCTACCCTGGTATGGAGCAGCCGGGACCATCATCACCATCTCCAACGTCTCCTGGGCGGCCTCCGTGCAGCTGAACCAGCCGGCCGCCGCGGCTGCGCTCGGCTTCAGCGCCCCCGCCTTCATCGCGCTGGGGGATCGGGTGCTCTTCAAGACCCGGCTTCATCGGATCCAGGTCGGCGCCATTGTGGTCAATCTGGCCGGCTGCGGCCTGGCCTCCGGTGTGAGCGGGGTGGGGCAACTGCTGCACACGCCGGGCGGATTCCTGGTCGGCATTGCCAACGGCCTGTCCTTCGCCTGCTACACCCTGCTCAATCGTGGCCAGGGCTTTCGCCGCGCGCGCGACCCCTTCGTGACCCTCCTCTTCATCTTCACGGTGGGCGAGATCGGCATGCTCCTCTGGGGCCTGCCGCTCGAAGGTGGAAGGCTCTTTCACCTCCGGCTCGATGCGGCCGGCTGGGCGCTGCTCACGGCCGTGGCGCTGGGTCCGACCCTGGCTGCCTATGCGTTCTTCAATAGCAGCCTCCGCCTACTGCCGGCCACGGTGGCCAGCCTGATTACCACCCTGGAGCCACCCATCGTGGCCGTCGCCGCATTGCTGCTCCTCGGCCGCGCCGTGAGTGGACAGCAGTGGATCGGAATCACCTGTATCGTGGCCGCGATCCTCGTGATGCATCTCTCGGCAACCGGCGGGACGCCCCCAACCCCTCCCCCAGCGCCGCGGGGCTGCCTGCCTGTGCCGCCCAACGGCGGTTCATGACCGGACAGTGTGGTGAGGTGTGCTCGCACCGGCTCGCCCTCCAGCCACGATCCATCGTCCATTGACCCCGTAGAATCGGTCTTCAGACCGTCATCGGAAGGACCGCGCGGAGCGCCGGTCCTGGGCCGTCCCACCATGCTGCTCCTCGACTGCCATGGCGCAGCGGGCTGGGATGGTCGAGCCGCGCGCGGGTCTGCTTCCCTGCTCCACTCCTTGGCAGGAGACCGGACTCGGGTGCATGCGACCACCGAGGTGCGCAGGTTAGGAGCGTGTCGGGCGGACGCTGGTACTGTGTCCTCGTTCGGAGATCTCCGTCCGCGAGATGCGGCGGTATGGTAGTGCCGTGGGACGGGCCGGCGCCGGCGCTTTCGCGCGGCGCCTCCAGGGGACGATCTGAAGATCGATTCTACGCATTGTGGCGGGACGCATTGTGGCGGGAACTGTGCGGGGTGGTACTGTCCGCTCATGAACCCTGGGGGGAGGGGCGGAGCACCGGCTACGCCGGAGTATTCACTGCGCCAAAGAACAGCACCGAACCCGTGGTCGAATCCTGGATCGAGACCAGGAAGGGGTGATCGACCACCAGGTGGAATTGCGGCGTCTGCACCGCAGTGATGCCGACGCCAATTGAGGTGACGCCGGCGGCGGTGGTGCCTTTCTCGTCGACGTTGAGGTACGTCTTGTGGCGAATACTCGAGATGCGGCAGCGCTGCCGGCAGATCCCCGAAAAGTCCGCGTGCGTATCCAGGGCCTGCCCCATACCGAGGCTCCGGAGCGGCGCGTTTAACTGGAAGTCGTTGGCGAGCGAGAAGCGGGGCAGGGCCAGCGAGCCGTACCGTGTCTGGAGGTGCGAGGTCCAGCTCTGCCATTGAGCGGCGGTAAGGCGCCTCCCCAGAGACGTCAGAGTCACACCTTTGCTGGGGAGCAGCACCGTCATGCTGAAGCGAGCGGTGTGATACGGCAGATTGATGGCCTCGAAGTTGGCGGCACGGTAATAGCGGAAGTGGCCGCTGTTCTGCATCAACGGGACCGTCACCTGCGACCCGTCGCCTCGCGTGAAGGGTTGCGGGCGGGTGGCGGCTAAATTGAACGGCGCCGCCCAATCGCCATGGAAGTAGACGGCGTTCAGCAGGTACATGACGATGCTGGGCGGAATCGAGTTCACGATGGTGGGGATCTTGCCGTTGGTGGCGCAACTGACCCAGGCGTTGATGGTGGCCGGAGCCGAGGGCGAGCGGAAATCCAGCGACGAGACACGGGCCCCATAGAAGCGCCTGGTGTCTTGCAGAAACTGTGGCCGAAATGGGATGCCGGCGCGTGCCCACAGTGAATTGGCCACGGTCAGCCCTTCGCTGCCGGGGGCGGTCTGCCAGGCGGTGAGCAGTGCGCCGGCCCGCTGCCGCACCTGCGGCAGGCTCATGCCCTGCAGGCCCAGCGTCCGAGCCATCGCCTGCCGCGTGCTGCCGCGCGCCCCATCGTAGGCCATGTCCAGCGCCAGCGCCACGCTGGCCGGGGAGAGGAACACATTGCTCTGAGCATGACCCGCAAAGAGCGCGTCGAAGAGCGAGAACCCAAAGGCGTTCTGGATCGCGGCCAGCGAGCCGGCCGATCCAGACTGGCGCGGCGGCGCCGGCTCGCAGCCCGAAATGCGCGCATGGCGCGCCTGGGTCGTCTGCAGGTGGCTGTGGTTGCCCACCAGACCCGCGACCAACAGCCCCAACAGGACGATGACTCTGCGTAGCATGCGTGTATCCCTCCCTCGTGCACTACGTGTATCTCTATGGGTACAACGCGGCAAAGGCCGCCAGTGTGACGATGCCCGTCGCTAAAAAGAGCATTGCGCGAATCGTATCAGGCTTCCGTCCCGGTCCAACCGGTGGGAAGCACATACCACCATCCCTCTTGCCATCCGAACGGCGCGTCGACCAGGTCCTCCAGAGCAGCCCCCTTGAGGAGGTGGTCCAGCGCCCACCTGTTGGCGGAATGAGCGATGACGACCACCCTGCTGCCGTCCCAGTTGGCGGCAAGATCAGCCAAGAAGTCCCGAGTGTGGGCAACCACCTGCCGATAGCTCTGACCGTCCGGGTACGGCCGGTCGATACGCCGGGGCCGCTCACCAGCGAGCTGGGCGACAGGCATCCCGTTGAGGGCGCCGTAGTTGCACTCCCGCAGCCGAGCGTCCTGGTAGATCGGAATGCCGCTACCACCGAAGGCAATCTCCGCGGTCTCCACCGCCCTCGCCAGATCGGACACGAACACGGCGGCGATATTCCCATCACGGCGGCGCAGACCAAGCGCCTGGGCCTGCCGGCGACCTTCCTGGGACAGCTGTCCCGGCAGCCAGCCGGTGGCAATGCCAGTCTCGTTGTCGGTGGTCGTGGAATGCGTCTCGTAGATGATCTCGACGGTCATGATACACCTCTCTTCATATCATGACATCGTCGATCAGCAGGTGACAGGTGGATCGATCTGCTGATCAGCTTGGAAACCTCAGCAGAACACGCCAGAGCAGGCCCAGATGCACCGGGCCTGCTCTGGTATGAACTCCGCAATCGCTACTTGCCGCAAACCTCCCGGTTTGCGATCCCTTGCCCCACCTTTCGCACCACACTCCTCGGTTGGTTCGATGTGATGATCAGGGCGAGGTTATGGCAGCGGAAGTTGACGTAGAACTCCCAGTACACCTCGTCCTTGGCTTGCGCCGGGCCTGCTGGATTGACCGGCCGGATCAATTTGCCCCGCCCGAACGGGCCTTTCCCGCCTCCTTCGCCGACCAGGACGTAGCGCGGCCGAGACCCAGCAATATCAGGAATCCCCGAAGCAGTCGTGGGCAGTCGCCCGAAGAGGTAGTCGATCCCCACCGTACCACCTGATCGTGACAGCTGGACGTGGGTCAGTCTGAGCCGTGTGAAGCGCCATACGACACCGGTGGGATGAACGGGCGAGACCGGCATGCGCTGCTCAGCAACCCGCACCTGGGCCGGCGTGAAGCAGGTATCGATCGAGTAGAGATCGTTCCAGGAGATGCCACACTGTAATGGCGCGCTTGCCATGGAGTGGGCCGGCATGCCCCACGTGATGGTTGCGGCCAGCAGCGCGGCTACCCCGCCAGTGAGAATGCGACGCTTAGTCATGTGCGGTCTCAACACGTATCGTTTGCCGTCGCATAATCGGTAAATCCTCCGCCTGAATTAACGTCAGTCGGCCACGCAACCAGATGGTCGCTGGTGTCGCCGCCCAGTTTATAGGCGGTAAACTGCGACAGTGTCACATTGTCGCTGAGCGACAGCATCGCTCTCCTACGAGCAGTGGCGCGAGCGGCTGCTTTGCTCCACCTGACTCCGTTTGTCGGCGGCGAGAGGACGAAGTGAGCATTGCGGGAAGACTGGCAGGGCAGTCGCCTTGCGACTGCCCTGCCTGCGGTGTTTTCATGCATGAAGCTGGAGAACTGACCAGCGGCGTGAGCCGTCCGTCATTTCCCGGTCCGTGCCTCGCGCACCAGGGCCCACCCCATCCGGCGCACGATCGGCTTAGGCAGGTTCGAGAGCACTTCCAGCGCCCATCCTCGCTTGAGCACCACAGCACCGAATTGCCATGAAGCAGGGGGAGTCAAGAGGCCGAGCCTCGGAGGTGCGTAGCCTGTGCTCCGATCCGTCTCAACCTCGTTAACGGTCACGAACTTGGGCCGGCTCACGGCGTAATCAAGCACACCCGACTTCCCGATAGAGAGGTGCCCGTACACATAGACGATCCCGAAAGGGCGCTTTATGTAGCCCCGGCTCACCACCTGTGTCAGTCGAAGGTGCGTCTCCCGCCACACCAGGGCCGTGGGATCAATGGCAATTGGGAGCAGTCGCTCCACCTGTCTGACCCGCGTCGGCGGCAAGCACAGGTTTTCCCCGTGCATATCCAGAGAGCAGAGCGAGGCGTCCCACGTCGCATGACGACTGGGGCTCAGAGCAGACGTCCCGAGTACCGACACTGCTACCAGTGCGCGCCAGTGCATACTCTGTCCTTTCTCCTCAGCCGCCTGCGTCTAGCAACTTGCATTTGCTGTGCTGCTGACGTAAAACCCGTTGGCGCCGCTGCCAATGCCAAGGTTCCATGGGTACTGCTCTTCCAGCGAGTAGCCGCTGTTGTTGTAGGTATCGAACTCGGTAATGTTCGCCTGCGTCAGGTCCTTGGTAATGCTGTACCCGTTTCCCCACGTACCCGAGGTTCCCTCCCATTCGAAGGTCATGGTCCCGAACCTCACGTAATCACGGTTCGGGGTGTTCTCGGTGATGAAGTCCGCCTACGGCACTGATGTATCGCTTCATGAACGCACTTTCCCAACGGGTTGCGAAAAATCGGAACCAATGCAACCCTGTCCATTCGCAAGCCGGTGCTTACCGGTGATTGCTCCAAACAGGCCATTTCTAGAGTTCCGTAGCGTGCCATTATCTCTGCCAGTCGTACGCTTCGAACTGGTAAGGCCGTGCCGAGCAATCAAGCAAGCCGTGGAGGCTCACAACTGCGGAACTTGGGATCACCGTCGTGGAATGGTATTTGATGGAAGTCACCACAGACAGCCCATTTGAGCTATCGGTTCCCTTCGCCGTCTGATCTTCATAAAGCGCGCCTGTCACGTACACGCCTGTCCGAGCGATATAGTAGCCATGGACAGTGATGCGGACGCGCGCCTCCCGATGGCTCATACAGAAGCGATGAGCGGACTGCGGAGTGAAGATTTGTTGCAATGTAGGACTCTGACCCGACGCCCCTGGCCTGACCTGACGCCAAGCGTACAGCTCAACTCGCGGATACCTGCACTCTAGTAGTCCTTGGGCGCGGATCCATGCGGACGCGCGAGGTGAGCCCCTTTTTTGATAGACGACAGCGGGTATTTCCACAGCTATGCCCCCGTATTTCCGCACGTTGTCTACGGCGCTCGAGGGCAACTCGTCCGTGTCAAACAGTGCTCCCTGCCTGTGGACCAGCGCCGGCGACATCTGCAGCACGAACAACCCCTGCAGCCTCACACGATAATTCCCGGGCTGCTGTCGACAGAGCACCGCAGCCTGATGTATCATAACGATCTGATTCCCTTGCAGCTTGCTGCCGAACGTGAAATTTCCGCCACCCAACCGCGCCCCCGACGCGTTCGTCACTTGAGACATCAACACTGCCGCGAGCACCCATAGGGACCACAGCCCCAACTTTCTCTGTCTCATCTTCAAGTCTCTTTCCATTGCAGGGCGAGGGCCGAGAAAGCAGTCCTCTCCCTCCGTCCACCTCATATAGACCCCTAGCCTCGCTATGAGCCACTTGTGGTAAGCGGTCCTACGAACTTTCCAGATCAGCTGTGTACGCGTACTCGTACTGTCCCGTCGCCGCATTCACCACGACGCACAGCTTGCGGAATGACTCATTCTGCATCCACGGGGCAGGGCTCGGCGTAGTGCGGTTTACGATGACGATCCACGCCCGCTCATTGCGATGGCGCTGGTCGCCCGCAATCGTAACCGATGCCTTGACCACTCCAGCGCTGTAGTCGATCTCATTATCCTGCAGTGCGAACTCCTTCTTCGCTGCTGCCACAGCAGCGTCAGCCGTACTCTGAAAGGCAGGGTCAGATGCACTTATGGGAGCCACTATCACCTGTGGAGCGTGTGGCACAACCTGCACATCCGTTGAGACTTTCGGCGGCGGGACAGTCTGTGCGTCGATCATTCCAATTCCAGTGGCGATTCCCACAATGGCTAGGAGCGCCGACACGCCAACCACGCTAACGTTCTTCACGATCTTCACTTTGCTCCTCCAGGATTCATTAGCAGTATTGGCCGCCGTTCACGGACCGTTGATCCCAAACGTCGAACCCTTGGTAACCGCCATTTTGGTGCTGCCGTTGCCCGAAACATGCCCAGTCGTTGTAAAGATTGCCGGATGTGATGCATCCGCGATAGCCAGTGCAGCTGGTATACAAGGCGAGGTCAGGGCTGCACGCAGAGTAGGAGGAGTATCCATAGCTCTGGCACCACGTCATATTGCGGTAGGTCACGCCGGGAACGCGGGACTCTTGCCAGAACTGCTCTTGGGTGTTTACTACCTGGTTTCCACCGCCGCCGCCCCAGTCCATGCAGAGATTGTCGTAGAGCGTCCCGTCTACATAGAATTCGGCTGTCTGTGTAGATTGGCAATTGATGGGGTCCGTCGAATGAACCGCCGTCTTGAACGTGGGATAGCCCGACACGCCATTTTCGAAGAAGACGGTGCCGTTGCATTTCCCGGAGCTGTCAGGTGTCACATTGAATGCGGCGATGAAGTACGTTGCGGGCGTTGCCTGGTTGTTCGAATCCGGCTCCGTCGACCAACCGGATTGCGCGAGACCAGTACATGTCCCGCCTGTCTCGATGCCGTTCCAGAAGTACTCGTTACCGGAATTGACGGCAGGATCGGTGCAGATGTACGAAGGCAGCGTAACAGAGATTTGCGTCGATATGGCTCCGATATTGGTTACTCCAGGACCATCGCCGTCGAAGCGATAGTCTGGGCTGAATCGATGACAAGTTGACGTGTCTGCCAAAGCGTGAGAAGCGGCGATGCTTGGCAGACCTCGCGCCAGGTCATGGTACGACCCGGGAGCAACGACGACGGCCGCCGCGCCGAGTGCGAGGCCGAAGGCTACGCGTAGAAGTACGCTGACTGACTGCATATCATGTCCTTTCTATTTGAACGTGCCTCGAGAGCGCCCCCGTGACAGCGGGAACTCCTCTGACTTGATCTCGTACTTCTTCGGCCTTCCCTCCTTCCTGTACTGCCATCTGAGCAGTGTCACTCCCAAAATCGAGCAGCCCTGATGTCTCCATGTTACGGACGCGACGCCCCTGAGCAGTAGGTACTGGAGTACTCGATTCCTGAGTACTCCAGTACTCAATTTGCGGTGGCCAGGGCCCTGCGGAAGAGGCGACGTCTGACTCGCTAGCCATCCAGTCGTTCGACCAGAGCCGGCATCTGGTACGACCAAGCGACCCGGTCAGGCGATGGCTGTCGATGGGGAATCACCCATCTCCGAACTCATGTTCGTGCGTCCAGACCACCGCCTCCGGCGTGATTGACTGATCAGCTCGGAGGCGGTGGTCTGGACGCACACCAGAGCAGGCCGGGATTCATCGGGCCTGCTCTGCCTCCAGGCGGGAGGCGAGTTTGTGTGAACTCCGCCCTCTACGCCGCACCTAAGTCTCGTGACGCCTCAAGCACGTCGATTATTGGTAGGAGTATGCTTCAAGGTATTGCCCACTGGCCGCATCGATCACCACGGTCTGCTCATGGTGGGCGGGTTCCGTTCCGCCATGGGCTTTCACGAATCCCTCCGGACCGTGTAACAGCATTACTACGCCCGGCCCGGAGAACGTCACGAACCACGCAGGCCGGTTCTGAAAGTACGGCTGCAGGGATCCACCGGGCGAACGACTCCCGTACTGATCATCCGAGAACGTTCCATACCGGGCCACGACCTGTACATTCGGCAGTATCGTACCGGTACGAGCTGCCACGGAGTTGCGTGCCGCGACTGCGATGGCCTGATCCATGGACAGCGCCATGGCTCCGCTCGGCAATATCGGCCGTGCCTGTTCGCTGGTAGCCCACGCGAACCGGATGCCAAACGCGTGGGTTACACGGGCATCAATTTGCTGACCGCCGCTCGTCTGGGCCAGCACGGTACCTCCGTGGTGCTGCCAAGCCAACGTGCCGAAACCACTTGCGATGCCGAGGCATGCCCCTGCTATAGCGAAGCGCACTTTGAGGCTTCGCACTCGTCCGCGTCCTAAACTTGCCATTGCCTATTCTCCTTCCCGCTCGTTTACTGAATCAGGTCGAATAACCCAAAGCTCTGCCTCTACGTACCGCTCGGACACGTCCCTTGGGTCCAAATATTGAATGCGTTGTTGTTGAAGCCATCGACACACCAGTACGTTGTGACTTTTGCGAGTTGAGGATTCACAATCGGCTGCCAGTTGTCTTGCACATTACCATTAAAGTTCGAAGGCGTTGGCGAGTACGCGACCGAAGTAAATGCAGCCTTCTCACCCGACGTGCCGGGCATATCATCCTGAACATTGTAATTTTCCCCAAGGTACTGCTGGCTCCATGGTCCTGGCCAGTAATTAGCACCGCCTGAATTCGTTGGATCATATGGAGTCGCTTGAACAATGCTACCGTCAATGAACATGTATATAGAGTGGTCTCCTTGATCGTATGTCTCCCAGAATTGGTTATTATTGCCATCCGTTGTCGCTCCAAAGTACCGAGTGCAGGCACCGCCCGAGCAACCGCTATCGGAGTATTCGGAGAAGTAGTACGTACTGTTTTGCCCCGCATTCTGGGTATATCCTGATTGGGCGTAGTTGATCGCGTTCGTGTCTAATATCATCGACCAGGCAGAGATGCTGTCGCCGCCCGTCGGCGTGCCACCGGAACAGAGGCTCGGAATGCGTGAGACAATCCACGCGCGACTTCCATAGCCACCGTGCAGGAGTGACTCGTAACCCGTATGACTGTTTTGGTCCGTTGAGCAGGTGCCAGCCGCAAAGACGGGCGGTGCAGACGAGAGGAAAGGGACGTGTGGAACAAGCAAGCTCGCGCAAGCCACGATGATCCCGGACGCGAACGCCACAGGTCTCGGTATCTTCATTGGATCCTTTGATATCCTTTCTGAGATTTAATCACTGGGCTCTTTCAGTACAATCCCCCCCGTTGCAGCGGGGGCGTCTATTTCTCTTGATCTCTTATCTATTCGGCCTTCACTCCTGTCCCAAGATGCCGTCTCGAGCAGCGTCGCTGCCAAAGCCGAGCAGCCCTGAGGTCTCCATGATACGGACGCGATGACCCCGAGCAGTAGGTACTGGAGTACTCAATTCACGAGTACTCCAGTACTCAATTTGCGGTGGGCAGGACTCCGCGGGAGAGGCAAGGGCTTACGTGCGAGCCGTCCAGCGGTTCGACCAGGGCCGGCATCTGGTGTGGCCGAGTCAGGCCGTGCCGGTCGATCGGGAATCACCCATCTCCGAACTCATGTTCGTGGGTCCAGACCACCGCCTCCGCCCGCGAGGTGACGCCGAGCTTGCCGTAGAGGACCCTGAGGTAGTTCCGCACGGACTGGTCCCCCAGGCTGAGCTCGGTGGCGATGTGCTTGTTATTCCAGCCCCTCTTGACCAGCGCCAGGATCTCCCTCTCGCGGTCGGTCAAGTGCGGCGCCTCGCTCGTCGTCCTGGCCCTGACGGGTCCCTGCACCACCGCCTCCATCGCCCATGCGCTGAACCACCTTCCGCCACCAGCCACCCGGACAATGGCTTCGGTCACCGCCTCCGGTTCATCGTCCTTGAGCACGTAGCCTCCGACCCCCAGGTTCACTAACTCACGCACCGCGGCCTCATCACGGTGCGCGGTCAGCATGACTATCTGGATCGCGGGCGACTGCGAACGCAGCGATCTGACGGTATCGGCGGCCGGGGGACCCGGCATGCTCAGGTCCAGCAGCAGGACGTCCGGCTGCAGCGTGCGACACGCTTCTTGCACCTCATCGCCGGTGGTTGCCTCGCCCACCACGGCGATCTCCGGTTCGTCCGCCAGGAGGGCACGTAGGCCCTGGCGGACGATCGGATGGTCATCCGCTATAACAACCCGGATCATCGTCCTCCTGTGCTTTCCCATCAATCGAGAGCGGCGTCCAGACGGTGACCATGGTTCCCCAACCGGGTCGCGACCGAATGCGCAGGCGGCCCTGCACCTGCGCCACGCGCTCCGCCATTCCCAGTAGACCGTAGTGCTGCGCCTGGGCCATCGTGCTGAGGTGGGTCGGGACACTGAAGCCCCGGCCATCGTCGCTCACCCGAAGGATCACTGCTCTCGCACGCGGCCGCAGCCGGATGGCGACCTGCCGCGATTGACCGTGTTCCAGTGCATTCCGGATGGCCTCCTGGGCTACCCGGAAGAGGCAAAGCGCCACGGGTTGGGCCAGCTCCTCCGCGCCCGGGCCGACATCCAAGCTCATTCGAGGTCCATCTCTCCCGTCCTCCAGGAGAGTAGCCAGGTAGTTTTCCAGGGCGGTAGCCAGCCCGCCTTCCTCCAGCCCGGCCGGCCGCAGCTCGGCGATCAGGTCGCGCAGCTGCCCCATAACCTGCGCGATCCGCTCCTCGACCTGGCTGATCTTCCCGGCTGGATCGTGGGGAAGGCCGCCGGGTATGCGTCCTCGCGTCGCTGCCAGTTGGTAGCGGAGACCCGCCAGCTCCTGCACGGCGCTGTCGTGCAGTTCCCGCGCCAGAGACGCTCGCTCCTGCTCCCGGCTGGCGGCCAGTCCGTGCCTGGCCCGGTCCAGCTCGGCTTCCACCCGCATTCGCTCAGTGATGTCGCGCACGATGATGCATACCAGCGTGCCATGATCGCTCCGCAGGGTCGTGGCGCTGCCCTCCACGCTGACCAGGGCGCCATTCTTCCGCCGGTAGCGGCGTTCGGCAACCGCATACTGGCCCTTCCTGACGGTCTGTCGCAGATTCCTCGCGACCTGCGCTCGCTGGTCCGCAACGATGTCAAAGAGTGACATGCCAATCAGTTCGTCCTCGCGGTAGCCGAGCAGTTGCTGGAAGGCTGGATTGGTCTCCACAATCAGCGCGCCGGGCGACTCCAGCAGGACGATACCTTCCGTTGCCTGCGTCACCACCGCCCGGTAGCGTGCCTCGCTGCGGCGCAGGGCGTTCTCCGCCTGCTTGCGTGCGGCCAGAAGCGCGCTATGGATCGCCTCCTGCTCGCTGCGAGCTCTCCTCTGGCTCTGTCCGAGAAATCCGCTCGATATCTCGCCGAGCAGCACGGCCAGGCGAGGGTGGAGAGCCGCGAAATCCTCGATCGGTAACCCAGCGAGTAGCTGCTGCCCCAGCAGTGCCACCGTGCCTCCCAAGGTCTCGAGATGCGCGTACTCCAGTTGGGCCAGCGCTTTTCCTATCGCCTGCCCTTTGCCGGTTGAAAACGGCTCAGCCAGCATGGCGGCAACGAGCCGGTCCAACAGGGTGACGAGATGATCGAACAGCGCGGGTCCATCGAGCGACACGAAACTGGCGCGCGCGATCACCTCGTGCCAGTCCGACGCGATCGCGTCCCGTCTATCTGCCAGCGATTCGCGCACCTCGTGTCGACCCATTGGCCGGAATCAGCCTCTTCCCCGCGCTGGACCCAACGCCATACTACCGACCTGGTTCTCGTGCTTTGCGAGCAACACCAACCAGGTTGACCGAGCGTGACGGCTCCTCCAGGAAGAGGTCATCCGGGCTTTCCGGATGCCACAGCGGAACATGGACCACACCGGGCGCGACGACCTCGAGTTCCTCAAACAGCGGCTCCAGCCGAGCACGCGATCGACTGGTCACCGGGTTGGTGGTCCCGGTGTACAGCCGTTCCAACTGTACTATGGCTTCGGCCGGCGCACCTTCGTAGCTCAGGTGGGAGAAGACGAAGTAGCTGCCGGGCGCCACGGCCTGGCGCACGGTTCGGACCAGGGTAGAGACCTCTGCGTCGTCGGCGATGAACTGCACGGAGGCCAGGAGGAGGACCCCAACCGGCCGCTCCAAATCCAGCAAGTGGCGAACGTCCGGGTGGGCCAGGATAGCTTCAGGTTCACGGGCATCGGCCTGAATCGCCGTGGCCGTGGGCACATCCTTCAGGAGGTCCAGACTGAGGTGTACCGCGATCGGATCGATGTCGACATACACCACGCGGGCGGCGGGATTACGCTGGTGGACAATATCGTGGACATTGCCGGCGGTGGGGATGCCGGACCCAATGTCCAGGAACTGATCGATCCCTTGCTCGAGCAGGAAACGGACGGCGCGACGCAGAAAGGCGCGATTGGCCCGAGCCAGCAGCGCAGCGTCGGGATAGACAGCAAGAACCTGCTCGGCCGTCTCGCGGTCCACGGCGAAGTTGTGCAAGCCGCCCAGGAAGTAGTCATACATCCTCGCCGGACTGGCCCGATCCATCCCGAGATATGGTTGGGTGTCGTACTTGTTGGTCCCCATCAGTCCCCCTTTCCCCTCTGCACGATCAGAAAGTCAGTGACGGTCCGGCTTTCCCGCACCTGAGGGCGAGATCAGCCCATCTCTTTGAGGATACGTCAGTATCGCGGTGGTGTAATAGGTACTGGAGTACTCTCTATGTGAGTCTTTCCGCGACAGCACGGCACGACAGCACGATTGCAATCGGCATGAAACGCGCCCAGGCGGCACTCGCGCGCGCTGATGATGACACATCGCGGCCTATCTCCTTTATGAGCCGGTCGAGGTGATTGAGCACACCGCTGACGGGCTCGTCACCGCCGCAATCGGCCGTATGGCGCGGGCTAATCCGCGCGGTTTGCCTCGAGCTGTGTATGCTGGATCGAGAGGAACCGGCCACATTACCCATGCGGGGAGGGAGTCTATGGATTGGCGTGCGTACATCCATTCGGATGCAGAGGTCTTGTTGGGCAAACCGGTAATTCGGGGCACCAGGCTGGCGGTGGACTTCCTCCTTGGACTCTTGGCAGCGGGCTGGACCGAGCAACAGGTTCTGACGAGCTATCCCGGCTTGACCCCTGAAGCCCTGCAGGCGGTCTTTGCATTCGCTGCCGAGTGTGTCAAGGACGAAGCCTTGTATACCACAGCGAACGATGCGGCTTCTTGCTGACGAGAATTTTCCGCTTCCGAGTGTGCGAATACTGCGTCAAGCAGGTCATGCTGTAGCAGCCGTTGTCGAGGACATGCCTGGGGCAACAGATCGTGTGGTCCTGGCGCGGGCCGTTGAGGAACGGTGCATTCTGCTGACCTTCGACCGTGACCACGGCGCGCTCGTGTATCGGCACGGGTTACCAGCTCCGGAAGGCGTGATCTACTTCCGTGTTGTGCCGCGGTCGCCAGACGAACCTGCGGAGCAATTGCTGAGACTGGTGGCGACGCCGGGCCTGGCCCTGGAAGGGAGATTGACTGTCGTGGAACCGGGACAGGTTCGTCAGCGAATCTTGCCATAGATCCGCCCTGCGATGGGAACGCGCCGCCCTGCCAGTTCTCATTCACCGCTCCCGACCGACGGTCATCGCGAGGCCATCCAGAGTCCTACGTGGAGAAGGACAGTACGTCTCCGTCGCAGCGATGGCGATGACGTTCGAGCTGGATCCTCGTATCGCTGCCATTTTCAGCCGTGCCGTGTTGTTCCCGGCTACCCACAGGAAGCAATCCATATCATGGTTGTCCAGAAAGCTGACCGTTCCGGGGCCATCCTCCATATACCGTTGGTACGCACTCAGGAAGGCGTCGAGCTGGTCGAGACTCCACCGGCGGCTCCGAAGGTGAGCCGAAGGGCACGGGCCAGCGGAAAGTCGAGGATACCGGTCGAGATCAGCTGCGGATCGGGTCGCAGTACGACATTCCAGTACACGGCTGTCTTCGGCTTGGCACTCAGCCCCGCTGTGGTATCGGTTAGCGCGAGCATAAGGGGAACAACCCACCGGGCTACATTCGGCGCGGATCGTAGCTTCTTGCTGGCCGTTCCTGAAGCGGTCGAGGTCCGTAACCTGGTGGTCCGGGATCGGCTGGGACGCGTGCTCTGGCACGCGTCCCGGTCGTGCAGCTGGTGAATGCCGTTTGACTTGCAGCGAACGCCCAATACGCGGCACAAACTGGGGCGGGAGCGCGAGGGACCGGTCGTCTGGCCGGTCCCCTGTTTCCTGGCCGAGCCACACAGATCAGTACGACGCCGGTCGCGCTCAATCAGGGCATTGCCGCCGTCCGGCTGAACTCATACAAATCCATTTGTCTTATACCGCCTCGTGCCATACACTCGTACTACCGAAAACAAGGAGATAATGCGCCAGATGACACGAATGGCACCGGACGAGAAGGAGATCGTCGATCGCGCGGCTGCGCTGACTGGATGCAATACGACCGACTTTGTCCGTAGCGCCGCCCTGGCGGCCGCGCGGGAAACGATTCGCCGGCATGAGGTGATCACGCTGACAGCGGAAGGGAGTCGCGTCTTGGTCGAGGCGCTCATCGGTTCGCCAGAGCCGAATGAGCACCTACGGGCACTGGTCGAGGAGTTTGGCGCGACTGTAGGACGGTAATTCCTGGAACAGCGGTACAGTTTCCTGCCTATTAGAGTGAGGCGTGGGCTTCAGCCGAGTGCGGTTTACGTAAGAGCATCGCGGATATTCCGGCAGGGGGCACGCGCAGACATCTGTCGTGCAGCGGTATCACGGTGGGGGTGGATTCCCCAGTGTCGCAGGGCTGCCTGCCTGTGCCCCCCAATGGCGGGGTATCCCGCCCAATGGCGCTGGTGACAGGCCACTCGCACCACCGAACGTGCTGGCCCGCAGGCCGACACCACGGTTCCATCCGGCCAGGACGGCCCAAGGCTACAGGCGTCCCGGCATACGTCGGCCCTAGAGCCGCTTACGTCAACCGTATCGGTCTTCAGCCTGTGCGTCAGCTCCCGCTGTACCGTATCCCGTGGCCGCGGGGGTACTGACCGGGGAGTGCCACCGGGAGATGCCCCTCCGGCTGCTGGCCGAAGACCACGCGTACCGTGGCTGCGATGGCACGGGACGAGGGGAGGTAGGTGGACACGAAGGGGAGCGCGTAGCACGCCAGGTAGGCTCTGACCTCAGGGTATGCCAGGAGGTCGTACGGTGTGCCGAGGGCGATGGCCACCAGCGGTCTATTCGTTTCCAGCAGCGCCCCTACCAGGCGCGCTTGCCCGGCCGGCAGGGCGCCCTGGGCGTAGGTCAGGACTATGATCCGGTCCGCCGTGCGGGCCAGGGCCGTGGCCTCCGCGATTTCAGACTCGTTTGGGTCGTCCGTTCCCGCCTGCCAGGCCACGGTCGTGCCCGCGCAGGTGCTCCGCACCATCTCGGCGATTACCGGAACGTGGCTGACCAATCGCCGGCCGGCGTCGGCCACGTTGGTGATGCCGGCTACCAGCGTGACTCCGACCGCCCGGGGGTCGAATGGGAGGATGCCCTCGTTCCTGACCAGGGTCACTGAACGGCGGGTGAGGTCATCGGCGAGCGCCAGATGGTCCGGACTGCCGGCGATGGACTCGGCCTCTCCCGTCTCGACGGTCGCCCGTTCGAACAGGCCCAGCCTCTCTTTGGCTGTCAGCACCCGCCGAACCGAGGCGTCCACCCGCTCGACTGAGAGGATTCCCTCCTGCATGGCGCGCACCAGCGCCTGGATGGTTCGGATCGGCAACTCGGTCGCTCCGCCAGCCAGGACGATGTCCGCTCCCGCCAGCACCGCCCGCACCGCGGCCTCCTCCGTCTCCCATCTGGCTGCAATGGCGCCCATGGTCATCAGGTCGGTGATGATGATGCCTTGAAAGCCCAGTTCATCCCGGAGGATGTCCGTGAGCACCCGTGGTGAGAGGGTAGCTGGTAGGTCGGGGTCGAGCGAAGGCACGACGACATGGGCCGACATCACCGCGTCGACCCCCTGCTGGATGGCAGCCACAAAAGGCGGAAAATGAATCCGCTCCAGCGTCGCACGGTCGGTGGCGATCAGCGGCAGGCCCAGGTGGGAATCCACGCTGGCCGCGCCGTGACCGGGAAAGTGTTTGGCCGTTGACAGGATGCCGGCCGCCCGGTAACCGCGTATCTGCGCGGCAGTCATCTCCGCCACCTGAGTGGGATCGTCCCCGAAGGAACGGACCCCGATCACCGGGTTGTCCGGATTGAGATTCACGTCCGCAGCCGGCGAGAAGGTCCACTGGAACCCCAGCGCTTTCAACTCCACCCCGGCGATCCGGGCGGCCTGCTCCGCTGCGTCCCGATCGTGTATCGCGCCGATTCCCATCTGCTGGGGCAGATCGGTGACGCCGGTCGGGATCTGGCTCACGGCTCCTTGCTCGAAGTCACCGGCATTGAGCAGCGGAATGCCCAGGCGGTTGCCGCCGGCGAGTCGTTGCAGGGCATTGTTCTGCTCCGCCGCCGACGTCGGATCGAGGGAACGGTAGCCGCAGGAGATGACCGAGCCGAGGTGGTAGTCCCGGATCAGCTGGTCGATATCGGAGATGCCGGGCCAGCCGGGGGCATTCAACCCCATGACCATCTGGCCGGCTTTTTCATGGTTGGTCATGGCGTCGCACAGCGCATCGACGGTTCGAGTCATGCTCATACCGCGATTGTGCCACACGCCTCTGCGTGTGACCATGCAACACCGGCCGTCCAGGCGGCGGCATCTTTTCCAAAATCCTGACCAGTAAGGGCCACCAGGTGGGCGTGGGCATTCTCGGCCAGCAGCCCGCGGGCATCATCCAGGTAGGTGATCAGGGTACGCAGCCCCTGGTCGTCGCCACAGCCGGCCTGAGCGCGGGCGATACACAGCTCGAGAAACGCCTGCCGCTCCTGGAAATAATCGGCCTGGAAACTGGCGTGGGAAACCTGGTCCCGCAGCGACGGGACGGCGTGGAGCGTGCGCAGGATAGGAATGGCGGCGGGATCGGCTAAGCGTTCCATGCCCCAGCACACCGCCTCGACATAATAGAAGGCGCCGCTGCGCCGGTCGCGCACGTCCTCCTCCGTCGCGGCGATCAGGTCGACGACACGGGCGAAGACCGGGAGCGCGCGAGCGTCGTGGGCCATGGCCAGGCTGTAGAGGAGGTAGACCACATCGGGCATCGCGCCCTGATCCGGCGGGTAGTTGGCGTGTCGAATCTGGTTGTCGCGCACCGGGAGTATCTCCCCCTGGAGGCAACGATCAATCTCCTCGATCAGGACCGGTACGGCAACGGCCGAGCCATAAAAGGCGAGCGCCTGGGCCAGGTGGATCCGGCGCAACCCCTCGGCCCCGACCAGCGCCGCCTCCAGATAGGGAACGATCCGATCCCCGGCGGTACAGATATCCACCAAGGGAATGCGCCCGCTGAAAATCTCGCCCATCTCCATATCTGAGTAGGCGTAGAGCGGGCGCGCGCCATCCAGCGCCTCGACCAGCGCGCGGAGGTCGTCATCGCTGTAGACCAGCGGCTCAGCCGGCCCGGCCAGATGGTCCTCCGTCAGCAGTCCTGTGCCCACCAGCCGGCGCTGCAGCGCCGCCACCTCGATCGCGCGCGGGCGTACCCCCTCCCGCACGGCCTGCGCGGCGGCCAGCGCGGCCACCCCGCCCAGGTTCTCCATGTCCGCCTGCATGCGGATCGCAGCGAGCGCGTCGTGGGTGGCGGATATGGCCTTGCCGGCGATGATCAACCCCTCCAGTCCACGCGGGATAAGCGCTCGATATGGGATCTCTACCTCCAGGTTGGGTGGGATCAGACCCATGCGAACCCAGGGCGACGTACTGGGCCCTTTCACGTCGTGGTTGCTGTAGTGGATATTGACCACGTCAGGCCAGTGCCGCATCAGCAATTGATCGGTATGCGTCAGTACCACATCGGCCAGAATGTGACGCGATTCGCGCGGGGCGAGGTAGACGCCGTGGTCGTGGACCTCGCTGCCCCGGCGGCGCCCGGCCAGAATAGCGCGGGTGTAGTCCACCACATTGGAAATCTGCACGGCGCTGGTGAAGTTGTTGCGGGTCCGGCCCGGCGTGGTGAACTGGGCCAGCGAGTACCACATGGTGGAATGATCCCGCCCGGACCCATACACAAACTCAGCCCCGGCAAAGGCCGCCAGGTCACCATCTCCCGTGGCATCGATCACCACCTCCGCCAGCACCGCGACCGGCCCCCAGCGCGTCGCCGCGACCACGCCCCGTACTCGGTTCCCCTCCAGCACCGTGCCGTGCGCGATCGCTTCCCAGAAAACGTCGACCCCTGCTCGCACAGCTTCCCGCAGCAGCGCGTACATCTTGGCCTCGATGTTCCAGGTCGCCTTGGTGTGCCCGAGCGTCCGGTGCACCTCATCGGCCAGGGCCTCCACGCCCGCCGAGAAGCCCACATGCCGGCCATACCAGTAGCTATGGACCCCGCCGATGGTGCCGGTCCCGCCCAGGCCGGAATTCATCTCCAGCAGGACCGCGCTCACCCCCTCGTGTGCCGCGGCGGTGGCGGCAACCCCACCGCTAGCGCCCCCGCCCACCACCAGCACGTCAGCCTCCCGCAGGATTGGCACCTCCATCGCGGGGACCGGCACTCGGGCGTAAGGGCGTCCGGCCTGGGGACTGTCAAGCTCCCCGACCTCGAAAGCGCCGGTCCCGACCGGCTCTTTCGAGGCTGGCATCGCTTCCGCCACTCCACCCGATGCCAGCCTCGTCGCGATAGCAGCCGCGACCTCCTCTCCAATCGCAGCAGCACGCATCGGGTCACGAAAGGCGGTGGGATCGATCACTCGCGCAGCTTCATTCAGACACCAGAGGCCGCGTAGTGGGCCGGCATAGGGATCGTCCGCCGGCCCCTCCAGGCGACCGGTTTGGGGGCCTGATAGCTCGAAGGAGGCGAAGCCCAGGACAGACTCCCCAAAGGCGGGAACCTGAGCGATCAGGAAAGCCGCGAGCGACATGGACGTGTCTCGGGCCTGTATCTCACGACGCATACATGCCGACGGCCCGACCTCCGCCGGCAGGCCGAGCTCGAAACTCACGAAGACATGCTGCTGGCCGCGATAGCCGCCATGGACAGCGACGCTATCGCCCACCACGCCGAGCTGTGGCGGGATGGGGATCTTCGACGCCTCCAGCGGCCCCACCCGGTCGAACTCCAGGGTTCGGGAGTAGCGGGCAGTGGGTGGGAGCGTCTCGAAGTGGCCTCCGGCCAGACGAGCGACCAGTGCCGTCTCGGTAGCGTCGAGCACGGTCGAGGCGGCAATCACCTGCCGGCCGGACTTGTTTCCGATCACCACCCCCTCGATCCCGCCAGGTCCTCGTTGCAGGGCCACGGGCAGACTCGCGTAGAGGAGGCCGATGTCATGGGCCAGTACCAGATCCTCCAGGGCGCGTTTGAGGGCATCCATCGGCAGCGGGATTTCGCCGGCCGTTCGCTCGATCCCCAGGCGTTCCAGCAGAGAGGGCCAGAGATCGCCGCCGGCGGGCAAGGTGACCCAGGGACGAAGGGTTGCCGTGATCTCGCGGCCCAGGTAGGTGCGCGGCTCGATCACCATGCTGCGATAGCCTGCCTGCTGCAACCGTACGGCGGCTGCCACGCCGGCGAAGGATCCGCCGATCACGGCCACCTCGACCTCGCGCAAAACGGGTAGGGTTCGGGAGGCAAGGCGAAGCGTCATGCTCGCCCGCCTACTGGGAGCGCCCTGGCCGGACGGGAAAACGCCGAGAGATACGGTTCCTGCGCCTGCCACATCTCGTCGAACAGACTCGCTAATTCCGCCGGTGAGCAGACCGCGGCGCTGAGTGGGTCGAGCTGGAGCGCATACCGCGCCGCCTCCCAGTCCCGGTTCAGCAGTGCATCGACCATCAGGGTATGGACCACCATGTGGCTGCGGTTGAGCGCCGCCAGTTGCTCGGGCAACGGCCCCCAGTGGCAGGGCTGCACCCCATTGCGATCCACCAGACAGGCAACCTCGACACAGCCATCGGGAAGATTGTCGATCAAGCCCGTGTTTCGCACATTTCCATAGATGACCTGCAATCGATTCAGAATCATGGCCTCGACAATCCGTGAGCCGTACTCGTCGCTTCGTCGCAGCGGAATCTCTCGCTCGCCGGTGAGCATCTGGCCGATGTGGTGATCGCCCTCCGCCCGCCAGGTCAACCAGTTGTGGGCGTAAAAGCCGGACTCGCCCCGATAGCCGGAACGTGTGTACCGCTCAATCAGATCGGTTCGCTTCCTATAATACGGCACGTACTCCGAGAAGTGACCGCTGGTCTCCGTCACAAACGCGCCAAAGTGCAGCATCATATCGAAGCGCACCGGGTCTTGCTCGTAGACCTCCGGGCGGCCGGCCAGGTCACGCAGCCGCGGGTATTGATCCTGGCCGCGATACCGCAGGTGGGTAAACCACGCATTGTGGTTGATGCCGGCACAGCGCCATTCCAGGTCGTCGTACTCCAGGCCGAGGTAGTCCGCCAGGCTGCGTGAGGTGAGCTGCACACTGTGGCACAGACCAACGGTCCGCATGGACGTGCCTTTCAAGGCGGCCAGGGTGAGGATCGACATGGGGTTGGTGTGGTTCAGCACCCAGGCATCAGGACAGAGCGCCTCACAGTCGCGCAGAATTTCCAGCCACACCGGGCCGGTGCGCAGTGCCTTGAAGATCCCGCCGGGACCGATGGTGTCTCCAATGCATTGGTCGATGCCGTAGCGAAGCGGGATCTCATAATCGTGTGCCACGTTTGCCACGCCGGCCACCTCGATGGTATTGATCAGGAAGTCCGTTCCCGGCAGGAGGTCGCGGCGCTCCGTCGACGAGCAGATCCTCCACGCCTTGCCGGACCGCTCCACCAGGCGCTCGGCCAGCCGAGTGATGAGCGAGAGGCGCTCGGCGTCGATATCGATCAGCGCGATTTCACCTCCCTCGATCCCGTCGATCATCAGGAGGTCGGTAATCATCCGGCGCGCAAAGACCGTGCTACCCGCTCCGATGAATGTCACCTTGGTCACGCTGTATCCCTTCTGTCTGCTCCAGCTGATGCCTTCGATGCACTACTGCCGCCATACCACCCAGAGTACGTCCATCGTCCATACCAACGGCTAGCGCCAGATCGAAACCAACGTCCTTTCATGCACCGGCGAGTTCACCCCGTATCGAGTTGCGCTCCACAGGAAGCGCGCACGATCAGCGTCGTTCGCACGGTCAGGATGATGGCGGGAAGATCGGGCTGGTTGATGCGAGCCATGATCCTGTCTCCGGCCACCGCGCCCAGGGTCTTTCGGGGGGCGCTCACCGTGGTCAAGGGGGGATCGAGGCTGGTGGCGAAGGGAACATCGTCGAATCCGGTGATGGCGAGATCCTGGGGCAGCCGGAGCCCTCGCTCCCGGGCTGCCTGCATGGTGCCCATGGCGATCACATCGGACGCACAGATAATGGCATCCGGCCTGGGATCCCGTGCCAGCAGGGCGAGAGCTGCCCGGTGCGCGCCTTCGACGGACCATGGACTCTCCTGCATCAGCGCTGGGGTGTAGGGAAGCCCTGCTCGGGCCAGAGCATGCGGAAAGGCCTCAGCCCGCTCGTCGCTCTCTCTGCTGGGGCCCAGGAATCCGAGCCGATGGCGACCCAGGGCCGCGAGATGAGCCGCCACCTGGTAGATCGCTCGGCGCTTCTCCACCGTGACGATGTCGACCGCCAGATCGCTCTTCCAGCGCATCTCATCGAGCCCCTCGACCACAATCGTATGCGCCAGGTCGATCAACTCCGGCATCGGCGCCACCGGGCCAAGCAGCACGATGCCGTCCACTCGCTCGTTCGAAATGAGACTTCGCCGAGTCGAATGTCTCACCTCACGCAAGGTGAGCGTGAAGGCGAGGTTGTAGTCATGTTTCGCCAGCTGTTCGTCGAGACCATCGAGCACCGGCGCCCAGAACGGGTCCGCAAACTTGTAGGATGCTCCCCGTAAAATGACCCCCACCTTCCCGGTTTGGGTCTGCCGCGCGCTGGTCCGTCTGGCGCCGTTCGCCGTCCGAGACGAGTAGTTGAGGGTGCGCGCCGCCTCCCGTATCCGCAACTCGGTGTCCGCGGCAACCGGGCGAGTGCGGTCGGGGGTGATGGCACGCGAGGCGGTCGATATCGAAACGCCTGCAAGTTCCGCCACATCACGCAAAGTCGCAGCCACCAAAACGACCTCCATTTGGCTGAAATTTGGCGCACCGTTTTCAGTATTCCTATTATGCTATCAAGAGCCCTATAGGGTGCCAATAAACATAGATTTGCAGCAAAATACCTCAAAGCGATATCATTGAGGCCAGAGAGAAAATATCGGTGTTTTGATCCCGCTCCTGATCGAAAATGCAACCGTGAACTGGTGACAGTTTGGCGCCAAATTTTCAGCGGAGCGGACTGTCTGGCTTCTCAGCTCAATATGCGCCCACGATAATCGACCCGCGTTAGAAAGAGGAGGATGCAGATGACGGACGAGCGCCAACCTGACGGTTCCCCGATCTGGGACGAGACCTTATCCCGCCGGCAGATTCTGAAGCTGGGCGGATCACTCGCCCTCGGGTCGATGATGATGCCCCTCATTCCCGACCTGGCGGAGAGCACGGGGTCCGCCTTCGCCGCGACTCGAGAGACCGCCAAGCTCTCGGGCAGCCTGACGATCTGGACCTACTTCGATCAGGTCAACCTTGCCGCCACCCAATTCATGAAGAAGTACCCGAACGTCCACGTCAATGTCAAGGTCTTCCCCGGCGACTACGAGACCAAGATGCGGCTCGCGTTGCAGACGCAGACCAGCCCGCCCGACATCTTTGACCTGGATGTCAACTACATCGGTAAGTACATCGACGGCCCCTTCCCGGAAAATCTGTCGAAGATGGGGGCCACCGCACTCCTGAAGGACTACGTGCCGTACGTGCGGGCGCTGGCGAAGGACAAGAACGGCGCCGTCCGAGCCGTCTGCGATACGTCTTCCCCTGGGGGCTACTGGTATCGCAGAGATGTCGCGAAACAGTACCTCGGCAAGGGAGATGTCAAGAGTGTATCTGCCATGGTGGATACCTTCCCCAACCTGATTAAGAACGGCAAGAAGGTAGTCCAGGAGAGCGGCGGCAAGGTTCATCTGCTGGCCAGCTACGACGATGTCATCATGGACGCCCGCCATCAGATGAAGCCGTGGGTCTATAAAGGGAAGTTCTACATTGATCCCAGGTGGAACCACGTGCTGGATGTGGCGCGCACGATCTACAACGACAACCTTGACGCCAAGCTTGGCGCGTTCTCTCCCGCATGGGGTGCGGCGTGGAACGATGGCTCGGCTATTACCTTTGGATGGCCGTCCTGGGCGTCGTTCGAGATTGATCCCAAGAAGACGGGAAACAACTGGGGCGTTGCGCAGTCGCCGACGCCGTACTACGAAGGTGGCCGGTACAGCGCCATCTACCAGGGATCGAGTAACAAAAAGCTCGCGTACGAATACCTGAAGTTCCTGGCCAGTCCCGCGTGGCAGATCTATAACCTGAACAAGACCCAGAACATGCCGGCGCTTCAAAGTGTCTTCAAGAAGCTGGCCAAGTCGTACAAGCCGGCACTCTTCGGCAACCAGCCAATCATAGAGACGTACTACAGCATCGCCATGCACATCCCTCCGTTCCGTAGCAATCAGTACTACGAGGATGTCCATGGACTGATCTACGGTGTGATCAGCGACGCTTTTAAAGCACACCAGTCAAACGCCGAGATTTTCGCCACCTTCAAGAAGCAGGTTCAGCAGAAGTTCCCCGAAGTCCCCATGTCGTAATCGCTCAACAGAGTGCGTAGGGCCCGGTCAGTGCTGACCGGGCCCTGACGCTTGCGTATAGAGAGGGAGGCAAAGCCGGTGTTCCGCAATGATCGATCGCAGGCTATAACCGTTGGGCAACGTGGTCAATTGGCTCGGCAACGAAGGAGCACTCTCGGGAGGCATGGCTACCTGTTTGTCGCGCCCTTCTTTATCGCCTTCGCTATCTTCCAGGCATACCCCATCCTGTACTCCCTCTACCTCAGCTTTACCCAGTGGGATGGTTTCAGCAGTCCCTCGTACGTCGGCCTCAATAACTACTCGCGTGTCTTCAACGACTTTCTCTTCATCCAGGCGCTCAAGAACACCTTCGCTATCTGGCTCATTTCCATCATCCCGCAACTGACCCTGGCCCTGACCCTCGCGCTCATCCTGCACGAGCGGTTCATCCGGGGCAAACACTTCTTCCGAGCCGTCTTCTACTTCCCGAACATCGTGACGCCGGTCAGCATTGGCGTGCTGTTTAGCTTGCTCTTCGACTGGCAGACGGGCGCCGTCAATCGTATCCTCACCAGTCTCCATCTGATCGGAGCCCCGATCAACTGGTTTGGCGACCCGAATCTCTCCCGAATCCTGGTTGGAGGCGTGGTGTGCTGGCAGTGGTTCGGCTACAACATGCTGCTCTATATCGCCGGTCTTCAATCGATTCCCGAGGACCTCTATGAAGCTGCCAGGGTCGACGGAGCGACGGCGAAGCAGATGGCGCTCCGCATCAGTATTCCGCTGCTCCGGCCGGTCCTGATCTTCACCGTGATCACCTCGATCATCGGTGGCATTCAGATCTTCGATGTTCCCTTTGTGATGTCGGGCACCGGTCCTCAGAACTCCACGCTCACCCTCGTGATGTATCTCTATAGCACTGCGTTCCAGAACTCTCATTATGGCTATGCGTCGGCAATCGCCTACGTGGCGTTCTTCATCATCGCCATTCTCTCGATTGTTACGTTCCGCCTTACCCGGTCCCGAGGAGATTAGGAAGATGGCAGTACCGACCCTTATCCAGCCGCGCCCCGGCCAGCGCAAACCTCTCCACCTCGGTCAATTGCTGACCAATATCGCCATCTACCTCTTTTTGGGCCTCCTGGCGCTCACCTGTTTGATCCCGTTTTACAGCATGATCATCGACGCGACGCACACCAGTATCGAGATTGCAACTGGGTTTTGGGCAAGTCCGGGGCCGTACTTTGTCGCCAACTACAATCGCCTCATTGGCCTCGTCAACATCTGGCAGGGTTTCCTCCACAGCTTGTACGTTGCCACCTTTTCCACGGTCCTGAGCCTCTACTTCTCCGCCCTGGCCGGCTACGGATTCTCCAAATATTCGTTCAAGGGAAAGGGCTTCCTATTCTCGTTCGTTCTCGCCACCATGATGATCCCAGGGCAGCTGGGAATCATCGGCTTTTTTCATCTGATGAACAAGATGCACCTCTTGAACACCTACTGGCCCCTCATTCTCCCCTCAATCTCCAGCGCGTTCTTGATCTTCTTTTTTCGCCAGATCTGCGAGGCTTCCGTGCCGAACGAACTGTTGGACGCGGCCAGAATTGATGGAGCGGGCGAGCTGCGAATCTTCCACCGCATCGTGCTCCCTCTGCTCACTCCGGGACTGGCAACCATGGGCATCTTTACCTTTATCGCCGGCTGGAACAGCTTCTTTTTGCCGTTGATTATCATCTTTGATAACTCGAAACAGGTGCTCCCGGTGATGGTAGCTCTGACCAAGGGTCAATTCTCCACCGATTACGGCGCCCAGTACGTGGGAGTCGTGGTCTCAGTTATCCCAATTTTGATCGTCTTTGCGGTCCTGTCGCGGCGGATCATCGGGGGCATTACCGTCGGCGCCTTAAAGGGCTGAGTGTTTGAGCCGTCTCCGTCAGCTCAGCCGGCATCTGTACGTCTATCAGGACACCTGCCTGGTCTATCTGCTGGTGGACGGTGAGCATGGGCTGCTGATCGATTGCGGCTTCGGCTCGATCGTGGATCAGCTGGGGGCGGTGGGCGTCCGCCAGATCGAGTGGGTCCTCCATACCCATCACCATCGGGACCAGTGCCAGGGAGATGCCCGGCTGGTCGCCCACGGCGCCTCGCTGGCGGTTCCAGAGCAGGAAGCTCACTTCTTCACCGAGGCGGAGCAGTTCTGGCGCTCCAGCCAGCAGGTGCATAACTACGATCTCAGCACGGACTCCTTCACGCTCAGCCAGAGTGTTCCGGTTGCGGCGACCCTGGCCGACTACGGCTCCTTTCGATGGAGGTCCTACACCATTCGAGTTCTTCCCGCCCCCGGCCACACCAAAGGCTCGATCGCGCTGCTGGTCGAGGTAGACGGCCAAACCATGGCCTTTACCGGCGATCTGATCGCGGGGCCGGGAACGCTCTGGCATCTGTACGATCTGCAGTGGAGCTATGGCGCGGGCCTGGGCGGGTGCGACGGCCTCCAGCCGGCCGTCTGCGCTCTGGCCGATCTGCGAGCGGCCACACCCGATCGATTGCTGCCCTCGCATGGCGAGATCATGGATGACCCCAGTGCGGCCATCGACGCCCTGATGGTCAATCTGCGCGACCTGGTTCGACATCTGGAAGCCGACGCCAACGGCGCCACGGGGAACTCGCGCCCGGTCGGCCTGGTTCCCGATCGTCGCCTGGTGCAGCTCAGCGACCACCTCTGGATGAACCAGTACTCGTTCGCCAATACCTATATCCTGGTCTCAGTCCGCGGCGATGCGCTGTTCATGGACTGCGGCTATGCCGCCTTTCACCACGTCATCGCCGGCTTCCGCTTCACCGAGCACTCGATCCGGGAGCTATCCGAGCGGGCTGGACTCAAGCGAGTCGACCTGTGTATCCCCAGCCACTACCACGACGACCACATTGCCGGTGTCCCCTTCCTGCAAGAGCGGTACGGCACGCGCGTCTGGGCGCATGAGCTCATGGTGGATATCCTGGAGCGTCCCCGCTCCTACGCCCTCCCCTGCCTGCTCCCGGCGCCGATCCGAGTCGATCGCTCCCTCCGCGACGGCGAGACCTTTGAGTGGGGCGGCTTCCAGTTCAGCATCATCCACACCCCCGGCCACACCCGCTACCACGCCGCACTCCTGGCGGAGGTAGACGGTCTGAGGGTGGCCTTCACCGGCGACACCTTGCACGCCGGCAGTACGGGACCAATGCTGGGAGGCCCGATCTATCAGAACCGCTTCGCACTGGGCGACTTTGAAACATCCATCGAGCGGCTGCGCGCCTGGCAGCCGGAACTGTTGCTGACCGGCCACACCGGCGCCGCTGAGGTGGACACGGCATGGCTGGATATCGCCACCCGGCGGGCCAGAGAGAGCGCCGCCCGGCTCAGCACCTTTGCGCCGGTGGCGGAAGACGTGGGCTTCTCCCTGGATCCATCGTGGGTCAGCATCTATCCCTACCAGAGCACCGTGCGTCCGGGGCGGTATCTCGATCTCACCGTCCAGATACACAATCACGGCCCGGACTGCACCGCCATGGTCGCGCTCGATTCCCCCAGCGACTGGACGGTTGCTCCCCATCAGGCCATGGTCGAGATAGCCGCCGGCAGTGAGGGAGAGGCCTGCTTCCGACTCGGCGTGCCCCTCGATGGGATGGACGATGGCCCAGCGGTGGTGTGGGCCGATGTCAGCTTGGAAAGTGGAACCAGCGTCCGGCACTTCGGAGCGGTTGCCCACGGCCTGGTACTGGTTGCCGGCGCCCAACAGAGCGACGGACACGATACAGTGGGGGAGGACCTGATCCTCCGCTCCCTGGTCGACCTCCAGAGCGCGGTCCAAACCAAAGAGCCTGGAGTCTAGCCATGAAGCCGATTTCGTTCCCTCCCGATTTCCTCTGGGGCGCCGCGACGGCCTCGTATCAGATCGAGGGAGCGGTGGGCGAAGGAGGCCGGGGCGAGAGCATCTGGGATCGGTTCTGCGCCACCGTGGGGAAGGTCCGGAACGGCGAGAGCGGGGCCATCGCGGACGACTTCTACCACCGGTATCGCGACGACATCGCCCTGATGCGCCAGCTCGGTCTGGACGCCTTTCGCTTCTCCATCGCCTGGCCTCGCATCCTGCCGGAAGGACGCGGCCGGGTCAATCAGGCGGGCCTCGATTTCTACGACCGGCTGGTGGATGAGCTGCTCGCCGGCGGCATCGAACCCTTCGCCACCCTCTACCACTGGGACCTGCCTCAGCCGCTTGAGGATCAGGGCGGCTGGACCAACCGCGACACCTGTCAGGCATTCGTGGAGTACGTCGAGGTGGTGGTCCGGCGCCTGGGAGACCGGGTGCACAACTGGATCACGCACAACGAGCCATGGGTTGCCGCGACGCTGGGCTATGGCAGCGGCGAGCATGCCCCCGGTCGCGTCGAGGGGCCGGCTGGGGCGCTGCGGGCGGCCCACCATTTGCTGCTCTCGCACGGCCTGGCGATCCCGGTCATTCGGCGTGAGAGTCCCGGCTCACAGGTCGGCATCACGCTTAACCTCGCGCCGGTCTATCCGGCCAGCGATTCCCCCGAGGATGTGGCAGCGGCCCAGGTCAGCGATGGCCGTGGCAACCGCTGGTTCCTCGACCCCCTATTTCGGGGCGCCTATCCGGCCGATATCGTCGCCCTGCGCGGCGAGGAGATGCCCCCGATCCAGGACGGCGACCTCGACATCATCTCCCAGCCCATCGACTTCCTGGGAGTCAACAACTACAGCCGCACGGTGGTGCGAGCCGGCGCGGACCCGGCCCGGCCCCTCCACATCCGGCCGGAGGGAGCGGCGTACACCGCGATGGACTGGGAGGTGTGCCCGGAGGGATTCCACGACCTGCTGGTCCGGCTGCACCGCGACTACGCGCCACCCCGCCTCTACGTCACCGAGAACGGGGCGGCCTTCAACGATGTCCCAGGGCACGACGGCGCGGTAAACGATCCGGAGCGGCAGTCCTACCTGGCGAGCTACCTGGCGGCAGCGGGACGCGCCATCGAGGAGGGAGTTCCGCTGACTGGCTACTTCGTCTGGTCCTTCCTGGACAACTTCGAATGGGCCTTCGGCTACAGCAAACGCTTCGGCCTCGTCTATGTCGAGTACCCCACCCTGCAGCGCATCCCCAAAGGAAGCTTCCACTGGTACCGCGAGTTTATCAAGCGGCAGCACGCTGGGCGGCAGAACTCGGACAGAGGCACGAGTAGCACAAGTCCGTAAGACGCCTCTCAGAGCCTCTGGGATCGACTCGCTTTAGGCCTCTATCGTAATCATGGATGTCGCCCAGATCAGGGTTGGCAAGGGGGCGAGTCCTCTCGGCCGCTCTTAATCGCTGTCACGAACTCCGGGCGAAATGGTATGATTGCCCGGAGTTCGTGACAGACAATCGCCATTCTGAGGGGGACATCGTGGCAGACACCGAGCAGCTCACGCCGTCAGAGCAGCGTGTCCTGGAGGAGGTGAAGCGGCATGGCGGCTATGTTCGCAAGGCCGACATTGTCGAGGCGCACATCCGGCCGCACGCGCTGACACGGCTGGTGGAGCGCGGTCTTTTAGAGCGAGTACGACGAGGCCTGTATCGCAGCGCTGAACTTATTACCTCGGACACGGGTATGGCTGACGTTGCAGCTGCATCGACACACGGCGTCATCTGTCTCCTTTCAGCATTGTCGCACTATGAACTGACCACGACGACGCCCTGGGAGATCTTCCTGGCCCTCCCCAGAAAGAGCATTCGACCGCCAACCATGGCCTATCCATCAGTGCACGTCGTGTACTACAACGATTCGATGTTTGGGTATAACGTTCGTATGGAGCAGATCTCGGGTGGGCTTTATGTCCCGATGTACACGCCCGAAAAGAGCATCGCGGATGCATTCCACTTTCAAAACCATGTCGGCCGTGATATTGCAGTCGAGGCAATCCGACTGTACCTCGGCCGGCGCAAGCCGGACCTTCGTGCCCTGGCTGAGGCAGGTAAGGTGTGCCGGGTCAGCGACGCAATACGACCGTTCGTTGAGGCGCTGGTGTGACGCCATGATCTATCTATCCACGGAGAATGGCCGTCTCAAGGACTACTTCGACATCTACCAGTGCGCTCATGTCACTCCCTTCAATGGGGAACTGCTCCAGCAGGCGATTTGGAACACCTTCTGCAAGCGGGGAACAGCCTTCCTGCCTGATCCTCCCATCTTCCAGGCAGGTTACTTCGCCGATCCGGACCGCCAGCGCACGCATTGGACACCCCTTGTGCGCCGCGTCAAAGGCGTACCGACCGAGTTCGCCGACGTTGTCGTTGTCGTCCGGGACCTCCTGCTCCCAATCCATAATGCCTGTTCACGCGATAGAACCTTTACCGCGACGTGGTCTCCCACGGCGCTCGCTTGGGCAATATGAGCGCTCGTCCTTTTGTAAAGTAGTCGTGATCCACGGACGGCGGCGGCACGGGCTCGGATGGTGGCACAGGTTTGGGATCGGCCATGATATCCTCACGGTACCGTGAGTTCATCGCACAGCAGCAGGCCCCGCACTAACACGTCATCGCGTCCCTCTGCCCGCGAGTTTGCTTCGAGATGTTCCCAGCCCGACAACCGTCGAATTCACGCGTGGTGACTAAGGTGAACACATGGTTATCTTCATCGGAGGGTCCTGGAATTGGGCGGTGAATAAGGCGGAATAGGGCGGCGAATAGGGCGGAATAGGTCGGTGTGAGCCGTCTTATTCATGGCTTCCCTCGATGAGAAACCAAGCGGCTCCGCTACTTTGAACTGGGCGCGGATAACATCTTGTGAGGACTCTCATCCGCTTCCGCCATCGCACGGACTCCATCAGGCTGAAGGAGTACGACCCGTTTACGGCCCACTTCGATGAGTGCCGCTTGCTTTAAGTGGTCGAGGGCATTTGTTACGGTCTCGCGGTAAGTGCCGAGCATGTAGGCCAGGTCCTGGTGACTATATCCTTCGACCACGAACTGGCTACGCTGGAAGA
>JAABUJ010001313.1_pt1 | contig 37594 bp, 36 predicted proteins | sample 5559131 | NCBI WGS metagenome assembly JAABUJ01 (sample SAMN10711875, study PRJNA513366) | rock metagenome | isolation source: Antarctica rocks | place: Antarctica: Victoria Land, Mt New Zealand nord | collected 2016-01-07 | reverse complement strand
TGCTGCCCGGCGACATCTCCTCGCCCGACGAGATGGAGGATCTGCTCGCCACCATCAACACCCAGGGCATCGAGCTGGGCGGAGAAGAACGCGAAGGCCGCAGCGGACGCGACAAGTATGAGCCCGAGGCCGGCGAAGAAGGCGAAGAGGTAGAGCTCGACCTCTCTCCCGGAACGCTCGAAAAAACCAACGACCCCGTGCGTATGTATCTGCGTGAGATGGGTACGGTTCCGCTGCTGACCCGCGAGGGCGAGGTCGAAATCGCCAAGCGCATTGAACGCGGCCAGATGCGCGTTATGAAGGCTATCTCGCGTTCTCCGATTGTGATTCGCGAGATCGTTGGCCTTGGTGAAGACCTTCGCCGCGGAGTCCGCAACATCAAGGAAGTCGTCACCTTCGATGAAGAAGAGCTGACAGAAGAGATTCTACAGGCGCGCGTGCGCCAGACCGTCGGCCGCATCGACGCCATTCTGAAGCACCAGAAGAAGATTGCCGGCCACGCCGAGAAGCTGGAGCAGTTCAACGATAAGGAAAGCGCCAAAGACGCTAAAGCGCGCGGTAAAGAAACACGCAAGCTGCGCTGGCTGATCGGCCGCGAGCATGTGTTCATCAACCGCGTCATTCGTGAGCTGAAGTACACCAACTCCGAAAAGAAGCGGCTGCTCGATAAGGTCAACAAGACAGTCGACGCGATGCGCACGCTCGAGCGCCAGGTTCGTTCGCTTGAGGCAAAGTTCGAGAACTCGAAGTCCGAAGAGCTGCGCAAGGAATACAAGCGCCAGCAGAAGAACTGCCGCCTCGATCTCGAGCGCGTCGAACAGGACGCCGGCATCTCGATCGACGACCTGAAGCGCACGCAGCGCGAGATGGTGCAGGGCGACATGGATGCCGAGAAAGCCAAGCGCGAGCTGATCGAAGCTAACCTGCGCCTGGTGGTTTCGATTGCGAAGAAGTACACCAACCGCGGGCTCCAGTTCCTCGACCTGATCCAGGAAGGCAACATCGGCCTGATGAAGGCCGTAGACAAATTCGAGTACAAACGCGGCTACAAGTTTTCAACCTACGCAACCTGGTGGATCCGCCAGGCCATCACCCGCGCTATTGCCGATCAGGCCCGCACCATCCGCATCCCGGTGCACATGATCGAAACCATCAACAAGCTCATCCGCACCTCGCGGCAGCTGGTGCAGGAGTTGGGCCGCGAAGCTTCCTCTGAAGAGATTGCGCGCCGCATGGATATTCCGGTCTCGAAGGTGCGCAAGGTTCTCAAGATCGCGCAGGAGCCGATCTCGCTTGAAACACCCATTGGCGAAGAGGAAGATTCGCACCTGGGCGACTTCATCGAAGACCGCATGGCCGTCTCGCCCGCCGATGCCGTTATAGCGGTTAACCTGAAGGAGTACACCTCGCAGGTACTGCGTACGTTGACCCCGCGCGAAGAGCGTGTGATCAAGATGCGCTTCGGCCTGGAAGACGGTTCCGAACACACACTCGAAGAAGTGGGCCAGAGCTTCCAGGTGACGCGGGAGCGCATCCGGCAGATCGAAGCGAAAGCTCTGCGCAAACTCCGTCATCCCAGCCGCAGCCGCAAGCTGAAGGCATTCGTCGACGGTGTGAAGGACCTCTAGCGCCGCCGGGATGTATAAGACAATTTGAGAAGAGCCTGCACATTGTGCAGGCTCTTTTTCTTTCCACAATTTGCTCTACCGAGTCATGGAGGTTGCGGTGAGCCGCTAGCCTGTCAAACTCCGTACCGGCTCTAAAGCAAACGGTGGGGGCGGCAGGAGTACTGCACCCGCACCGCAGGCAGACGATCTGACCGCACTCACCCTCACACGCCTTTTTAGACCAGCTACAAAGGAGCGGGAACCGGCGCATCCAGCCCTGCGTATCAAGAATGAGAGGAACCCGCCATGAACACCCCGATGCCTGCCGCTCTGCCGTATGACTTCCCTGAGCTCGCGTTCGCTCAGGGCATGGACGACCGACAACGCGCAGTCTTCTTCAACGCCTTCGCGCACGCCCGCAAGGACGTGACCACCGGCGTCCTGCTCGCGCTGCTGCTGGGCGGGATAGGCGCGCACCGCTTCTACATGGGTGAGATCGGCTGGGGCATTGTCTACATCCTGTTCAGTTGGACGGCGATCCCGATGATCGCCGGCTTTGTCGAGGCGTTCCTGATGCCCAACCGCGTGCGGGTGTTCAACGCCGTGCAGGCGCAGATCCTCGCCTCCCAGGTGCAGGCTCACGTCGCTCCTCAGCGCGCGTACTAAGCTTGAGTCCGCGCACATCCGGAACTCCGCTCCATTGCCGCTCGTCAGATTCGGCGAATACAGGGATCTTCACTACGTTCAGGATGACGAACCTAGAGCAAGGGAAACCAATCTAAGGACGAACAGGCTCCGGCGCTGCATCGAACAGCCCCAAGAAGCTGCGCCGGTACACCACAATTAGGAAGACCTCCAGCAGCAACGTCAGTAGGCCAGGAAATGCGCCCACTCCGCCCTCCAGTAAGAAATGAAACAGCAAAATATTGACGATCACAGGGGCCAACATCGTCAGCGCCAGCGGGACATAGCGCCCGACCAGCAACAGAATTCCGCTGGCCAGCTGGATCACGCCGACGAACGCCATGTACTTGTGCTGCATCAGGATCGTCGCAAACGTTGTACCGTCGCTGGGCGGCATCGACGGCATCGGCAGGAACGGAAAAAGGATGTTGGTCCCGAAGATCACAAAAATAACCCCGAGCAGAAGGCGGCAAACGAGGACGGCTAACTTCATGATGTACCCTCCGTGCTGGTTCGAATGGGTAGAGCATACAACGAAAAACTGCGCAAGCTATTAGCATTGTGAAGAGGCTGCAGATTTCCATGGACGGTCTGGTTCTTTCGCTTACCGGAAAAGTCGCGCTGGTCACCGGCGGATCACGCGGCATCGGCGCGGCCACGGCTCGCATGTTCCGCGCCGCCGGGGCAAAGATCGTGTTCAGCTACGAGAAGGCACGTGAGACAGCAGAATCGCTCGCAGACGAGCTGGGCGGCCCTGATGTCTGCCGCGCAATCCAGCAGCCTCTCGCCACCCCGGCGGATGGCCGCGCCCTGGTCGCTGCGGCAGCTGCTACGTTCGGGAGAATCGACTGCCTGATCGTCAATCACGGCGTGTGGCCAGCGCACGATCAGCCGATCGACTCGATGTCCGACGCCCAGTGGAACAGCACGTTGAGCATTAATCTCGACAGCGTCTTCGGCCTGGTTCAGGCGGGAGTGGCCGAAATGCTTGGGCACCCTGAGCCGGTCAAAGGTCACATCGTCCTGATCGCCTCCACCGCCGCGCAGCGGGGCGAGGCTTTCCACGCGGATTACGCGGCCAGCAAAGGCGCGCTGATCTCGTTGACGAAATCGCTCTCGAGCGAACTGGCCGGAAAAGGCATCTACGCCAATTGCGTCGCGCCCGGCTGGGTCGCGACCGAGATGTCGCTGGCAGCCCTCAGCGATCCGGAAACGTCCAAGAAAGCGACAGCACTGATTCCGCTCGGCCGTGTGGGTCACGTCGACGAAATCGCCGGGCCCGTCGTTTTCCTGTGCTCGCCGCTGGCCGGCTTCGTCTCAGGCGAGATATTCAACGTCAACGGCGGCGCGGTGCTGGTTGGCTGAACGCGCCGTGCTGGTGGACTGAAGCCCACAGGAGAATTCTATCGCCGTGAACCTGAAAGCAATCGCCCTTGCTCTGCTCTCTGTGGCAGCCGCCCTTCCGGCGCAAGCCCAGGAGGTTCCGTCTGCCCCGCAGATGCCAAGCGGCCAGACCGCACATATCCCCGGCGAAACCGAAGAGCAACATGGCAGCCGCCTGCTGGCCCAGATGGTGAAAGCGCTCGGCGGTGACGCATGGTTAAACAAGCGGACCGTCATTATCGAAGGCCAGACCGCGGCCTTCTTCCGGGGGCAACCAACCGGCGCGGTCGGGAAGTTTGTGCAGCAGACAGAGTTCGCGCAAGGGGTCACGCCCGAACTCACCCGCATTGCCTTCCTTACCAGCAAAGGCATGTTTGCGCCTGGCATGAAGAAGGACGTGATCCACCTCTGGTCCGCAGACAACGGCTACGAGTTCACCTACAAGGGCCGCACCACGCTGCCTGCCGACCAGGTGGCGGACTACATGCGCCGCCGCGCCCACTCCCTTGAAGAGGTAATGCGCACATGGGTCAAAGCACCTGGCGTCATGGTCATCTATGAAGGATCCGGCATGCGCGACCGCCGTCCGGTCGACAAGGTCACCGTGCTTTCTGCCAACAACGATGCGGTGACGATCGAACTCGACCAGGACACCCGCCTTCCACTCGACCGAAATTTCGAGTGGCGCAACCAGCAGTTCAAGGATCACGACCGCGACGATGAGGTTTACGGCGACTGGCGCGCCTACGACGGCATCGAAACGCCGATGAACGTCACGCGCTATCGCAACGGCGATATGGTGGACCAGACCTTCTACACGAAGGTGACGTTCAACACGCCGCTGGCTCCCGAACTCTTCGACATCAACCACCCGCAGGTAGAGAAGAAGAAAAAGTAGCGCGGTTTATACTCAGGGCTGCCATGAGTCAGCCAGAGCACACCGTCTCCGACACCAGTTCCGCGACTCCCGCCGCCGCTCCCGCCGAGAAGACGTCTCTCGACATCAACGAGATCATGGCGATCCTTCCGCATCGCTATCCGTTTCTGTTGATTGACCGCGTGCTCGAGATGGAGCCGCGTCAGCGTATCGTCGCAATCAAAAACGTCACCATTAATGAGCCGCACTTCACAGGTCACTTCCCCGACTACCCCATCATGCCCGGCGTCCTGATGGTCGAGGCCATTGCCCAGACCGGCGGCGCGCTGCTGCTAACCGAAATTCCCGACCGCGACCAGAAGTTGATGGTCTTCACAGGGATCGAGTCTGCGCGCTTTCGCCGTCCCGTCACCCCGGGCGACCAGTTGCGCATCGAAGTGAAGGTCGTCAACTGGCGTAGCCGCGCCGTCAAGATGGCGGGCGTAATCACCGTTGAAGGCAAGGTTGTCTGTGATGCGACCGTCACCTGCCAGGTTGTGCCGCGCGCACGCAAGTCTGAGCCCGCCGCGCCCGCTGCCGCTGTGGAGACAGCCGAGTGAGCATCCACTCCTGTGCGATTGTCGCGCCGGGCGCCGTCGTGCCCGCCAGTTGCAGCGTGGGTCCTTACTGCACGGTCGGTGCAAACGTTGTGTTGGGCGAAGATTGCGAGCTGGTGTCGCACGTCGTGCTCGATGGCCACACCACCTTTGGCCGTGGCAATCGCGTGTTCTCGTTCGCCTGCATCGGCTGCGCCCCGCAGGATCTAAAGTATCGCGACGAACCCACCCGGCTTACGATTGGCGACAACAACGTAATCCGCGAGTATGTCACGATCAGCCGGGGAACCGCGGGTGGCGGCGGCGAAACCCGCATCGGCTCCGACTGCCTGATCATGGCCTACACGCACATCGGCCACGACTCGTCCATCGGAAACCACTGCATCCTGGCCAATTCCGCCACACTCGCCGGCCACGTCACTGTCGAAGACTACGCCAGCGTGGGCGCTCTTTGCCCGGTGCACCAGTTCTGCCGCATCGGACGTTACGCTTACATCGGCGGCGGGACGACGATCACACAGGACGTGCTGCCCTATTCGCTCACCTCGATCGAACGCAACAACCACGCCTACGGGCTGAACAAAGTCGGCCTCGAGCGCCGCGGTTTTACCCCGGAGCAGATGCGCGAACTCCGCGAGGCCTACCGCGTCCTGACCGGCTCGAAGATGAATGTCTCGCAGGCACTGGAAGAACTGCGAACCCGCCTAAACTCCAACCCAGACAGCGATCACCTCCGCTACCTCATCGACTTCGTAGCCGCTACCGAACGCGGCGTTATCCGGTAGGCGCGATGAAGGAACAGCCTAAACTCGGCCTCATCGCCGGCAACGGAGAGTTTCCTTTCCTTCTGCTGAAGGCTGCGCGGGCTCACGGATTGGATGTGGTAGTAGCTGCCATCCGCGAGGAGACCTCGCCTGCGATGGATGCACTTGCGGTCGGCGATCCGCACATCCGCGTGCACTGGATGTCACTGGGCGAGCTGTCAAAGTTGATCGACACCTTCCATGCCGAGGGTGTCACCCGCGCCGTAATGGCCGGCCAGGTGCGGCACAAACAGATTTTTTCAAGCATCCGGCCAGACTGGCGTCTCGCCAAACTGTTGCTCAGCCTGCGCACACGCTCTACCGACATGCTGCTCGGTGCAGTCGCGAAAGTGCTCGGCGATGAAGGCATAGAGCTGATTTCCTCCACGGCCTATCTTGAACCGCTGCTCGCGCGCGCCGGTATCCTCTCCGCCCGAGCCCCAAGTGAAGACGAACTCCGCGACATTGACTATGGCATCTCCGTTGCCAAAGCCATTGCAAGTTTCGATCTGGGCCAGACCGTCGTCATCGCCGCCGGAGCCTGCGTGGCGGTCGAGGCCATGGAAGGCACGGACGCGACCATCGCGCGGGCGGGTGAGCTCTTCCGCTCACTCGACGCGGGCGACGCTACCTTGTCGCGCTCGCTGACTGTCGTCAAGGTCGCCAAGCCAAATCAGGACATGCGCTTTGACGTACCCGTCGTCGGTGTTGCAACCATCGCCGCCATGGTGCAGGCAGGCGCCTCCTGCCTTTGCGTTGAAGCCGGGCGCACGCTGCTCTTTGATGAGGCAGCAATTATAAAAGCCGCTGACGCTGGGAACATTGCCGTCGTCTGCCGTTGATTGCGCGGGCTCGGAACGCGATATTGCATTCCGCCGAGTTTCACTCTATTGGCGATTCCCTTCGGGGATGACAAACAGAAGCAAACGCAGATTCCCTTCGGGAATGACAACCAGGGCAGTGCGCGCATCCGCAGCGTAGAATCGGGGTCTGTAAAGTTAGGAAGACCGCCGCAGATCGCGTCGACTTCCCAAGCAGCCCGACTAATGGTTCTTGCGTGCTGCCTTTCAACCCGGCAGCCGATATTCAACGCTGATCGCACCAAACCAATGAGGACCCTATGCGCATAAAAGTTCTAACTCTTACCGTTGCTGCCACGCTTCTTGCCGGTACCGCAGGTTTTCAGGCTCATGCCTCCAACAACGCCGACAGCATGCTGCAGCCCGGCACGGTCGCACCCGCATTTACCTTGCCCTCGCAGACAGACTCCATGGTGAGCCTGAAAGATTATCGCGGCAAGTTCGTCGTACTTTACTTCTACCCCAAGGACATGACTTCCGGATGCACCATTGAAGCTCATAATTTCGAGCGTGACCAGGCCAAGTACAAAGCAGCCAACGCTGTTGTGCTGGGCGTCAGTCTGGACACGGTCGAAAGTCACAAAACTTTCTGCAGCAAAGACGGACTCAACTTCAAGTTGCTCGCCGACCCGAAGGGCGAAGTCATCGAGGAGTACGGCGTGCCGGTCATGCACATGGGGCCCATGAAGTTTGCCAAACGCGAAACCTACCTGATCAGCCCCGACGGCAAAGTCCTGAAAAATTGGGTGGTGGATAACATCCAGGGCCACTCGGATGAGATACTCGCCGCAATTGCCGCCGCAAAGTAGTAGAGGCAATTTTCGTCGTTTCACCTTGCTGTTTGTCATTTCGTTGCGGGTTGAAGATAAACGCGGATTCCCTTCGGGAATGACAACCAAGAATGTATGTTCGGACACAGCATCCCTCCAGACGCAGAAAGGCCCGGACTCTCAAACGAGAGACCGGGCCTTTTTGCTTGCCTGTTTAGTACGTTGCCTTGGGTTAATAAAGCGTGAGGAAGCAGGCTACTTGGAGGTGGACTTCTTCGCGGTTGCCTTCTTGGCGGTTGTGGACTTTTTGGCTGGGGTGGACTTCTTGGCCGGAGTGGACTTCTTCGCTACCGTGGACTTCTTGGCGACTGCCTTCTTGGCAGGAGCTTTCTTCGCGACAGCCTTCTTGGCGGGCGCCTTCTTTGCTGACGTTGCTGCTTTCTTGGTTGCCATATTGCCTCTCGTGATAGTTTTTTTACTGCTGGCCGTGCTTCTGGAACCGACTGCCTTTTTGGAGGCAGCCTTACCGCCGCGCACAGCATTGGATTTCTTCGCGGCAGAAACTATAGACGAAGTGGACTTTCCCGCCCGTATCGGCTTCGGACCGGCCGACGTCTTCGTGCTGGATTCTTTTGTACTTCCACTGGAAGACTTCTTTGCGGAAGCTTGTTTGCTGGACCCTGACTTCGCCTTCGAGGAGGAGCCAGACAACTTCGCAGAAGGCGATTTCTTCGCCGGACCGCTTTGCTTGCTTGCCATCTTCTTCGCAGGCGTTTTTTTCGCGGCGGTTTTTTTCGCTGCAGATTTCTTCGCCGCACCTTTTTTCGCAGGCGTTTTCTTCGCGGCGGATTTCTTCGCGGCATGTTTCGTTGCCGTGGAGAGGTCCGACAGCACGGCGCTGATCGGCGTCTCAGAAGGATTCCTGACCGGTTGCTTTGAAGCTCTGGATGCAGGATCGTAAGCGCCGACCGGAGAAGGAGGATACGCGTCCATCACAGCCTCTTCCTTATGGGTGTCGTGACGCAGCTTCACGGACTCATCTTCTTCGTCGTCCTCGTCTTCGGCATCGTCTTCGTCGCTGTCGAGATCGTCTTCGAGTTCCTCATCGTCATCTTCATCTTCATCGATGTCGTCAGCGACCACACTGTTGCGTGACAGATCGTCCGTGCCTGTGCTGCCGCTGCGCTTCGTCATGACTGTCTCTTCTTCGTCATCTTCTTCACGCAATCCGGAGCGCGACGATTTGAGATCCTGATCGTGTTCTGCGCCAACGTCCTGTTCGACAGTGTCTTCGAGATGCTTATCGTGTTTCATCGTGTCTCCTCAGCGCACGCCAGCGTCACGCTGAATGTAGGATGCGCACGTCAACAAATCTAGCAACACGCTAGACGAGACAATCGATTGTGGCAAGCACTCTTTTAGGTGATGACTCTTAACGGCCAGCTTTTGTTTTGCGCGAACGCAACTTCGTTGCATCACCTGTTGCCGTGTGCACCTTGGAACGTGACGCAGCAGAGTGCGCTGTGGTCAGGGTGTGCGCATTCGTTGTGTTGCGTTTCAAAGCGCGAGCACTACGTACGCCTTTCGCACGGCTGCGGCGTATGCGTCCCGAAGGTGCCAGCCGCAACGGTTCCGCAACATTGAAAAAACGTCCCGCGACTACGTGCGAACTGGACAGATGATTCCAGTGCCGCAGGTCCTCGACCGTTACGTTGAATCGATCGGCGATGGTGACCAGCGTATCTCCTCGCCGCGCGCGATATCTTTGCGGCCCCATGCGAACCATTGCCGCCTCGACCGGAATCACGAGTTCATCGCCAACCCCGATAGGATCCTCGGCGGTGATGCCGTTGGTCTCTGCAATCTCAGCCGGCTTCGCATGCAGCGTGGTCGCGATCGACGCCAGCGTCTCGCCCACACTAACCACGTGGAAGCGCCAGCTCGCGCGGTTCTTTTCCGGAATGTCCTTCAGGCGCTCAGTGTAAACATCCTTCGTGCCTGGAGGAATATGCAGATCAAAAGGAATGTCATTCGGGGTTGCCAGGCGCAGCATCGCAGGATTCAACGCCACCAGCTCTGCCACAGACGTGTTGGTTACGTCCGCAACCAGCCGCAGGTCGATGCTGTAGTCCGTCGACACGGTGTCATAGATCACTGGTGGACTCGGCACCAGCTTGTTCAACCCGTACTTCTCCGGGTTCTTCGCCATGATCACGGCCGCCAGAATTTGCGGCACATAGGCGCGCGTCTCGGCGGGCATAGCATTGCGCCGGTAAAGCTCCCAAAAATCCGCATAGCCTGTGCGCTGCACGGCACGCTGCACCGCACCAGGACCCCAGTCGAACGCAGCCATGGCAAGGTACCAATCGCCAAACTGGTTGTAGAGCTTCTTGATGTACTGGGCATACGCGCGCGAAGATTTCTCAGGATCGAAGCGATAGTCGAAATAACCGTTGCGCGTCAAACCATACTCGGGCCCCGTGTAGGTCATGAACTGCCACATGCCACCAGCGCCCGAACGCCTGTTAACTGCCTGCGGCTCAAAGCCTGATTCGGCGACGGCGAGGTAAATCAGATCCTGCGGCACACCCTCTTGCTTCAGCACCTGTTGAATCAGCCCGCGGTACTTGCCCACACGCTGCAGTGAGGCGGCCATGTGGCTGCGAAAGCGTGTCGAGTTGGCGAACGTATCGATGTAACCTGCGACCTGGTCGTTGATGACGAGCGGCAGGTCTGACGTTACGTTCAGCTCATTCTTCAGGCGGGCGACCAGTTCCGGATTGGCCGGGAACGTGATGTCAGTAGCCGAGTCCAGCGGCGCATCCTCAATCTTCGGTGAGAACCCATTGCCATCTTTGAGCGCCGCCATCTCAAGCGCATTGATGGCGTTGGTCAGGTGCTCGAACTCGCCCGACAGCTGCGGGTCGTTCTTCAGGTCCATTCCGCTTGAAAGCATTGCGTCGATAGCGGAATCGAAGTCCGTGCGCGCAGCGTCGAGCCGCCTGGCCTGATAATTTTCCACTCCGGAGTGATAGCTCGCCTCGGCGCGTGCAATCAGTTGCTGCGCCTGCGCAGAGGCGCGTGCGGTAGCAGCAGAATCCGCCTGTGCCGCCTGGGTTGCCTGCGGTGTAAGCGTAGGCGCGGAGGCTTGCGCCGGAGCGTGTGCCGCGCGGGTGGAGTTGCTCCCCGGGCAGCCCGTCAGCAGCAGCAGCAGAGGTGCCGCCAGCAGAATCTTGAGAAAGCATCGCGTACGCGCCGGTTGGGTCATCAAAGAGGGTTCGCTTACCAATCTTGTTCGCACGCTGAATGCATTTGAACCGAGCCACGTCCGGTCCAAGCCGAAAATTTCTAACTCCAACGCCTTCGGAGAAATCTCGCGAGAAAAGCCGTCCTTCAGATTGTAAGACGGATCACGTCATGGAGTTGTTTGCGCATCCAGTCTTGAGTATCCCGATCATCAGAATCCTGCACGCTGGGACGCGCCGCACCAAGGTATGGGTGATTCCATATCAGCCCGACTGCCCAGGCAGCTCTCCATAAGCGTGAGAATATGCTTGCATGAGGCTGGCGCGAAAAAAGATTGAGTTTACTGCTGCGGGCTGGGCTGCTCTGGCAGTGTCTTTTTGTGCGGCTTTCGTTATTTTCGGTGTGTGGTTTTTGTGCCGCCAGATCCTCACTCTAATCCGACAGCGAACCTCTGGATGAAGCTGAAGCCCATAGCTCTATTCATACTTGCTCTATTGGCATTACTGCGATTTGCGCGGTGGTGCTTTGCAAAGAGATAACGCCTCCCGTAGGGTCCGGAGAGGGTGTTTGGGCCTGCACCCCCGGTGTTAGCATCGAGAGACAGCATGGACCCCAAGTACATCCGCAACTTTGCGATCATCGCGCATATTGACCACGGAAAGAGCACCCTTTCGGACCGCCTGCTCGAACTGACCGGCTCGTTGACGCAGCGCGAGATGCAGGCCCAGGTGCTGGACGCGATGGACCTCGAACGCGAACGCGGCATCACCATCAAGGCCCACACCGTTCGTATGATGTACCAGGCGCATGATGGCCAAACTTATCAGCTGAACCTGATCGACACCCCAGGCCACGTCGATTTTTCCTATGAGGTCTCCCGTTCGCTTGCCAGTTGCGAGGGCGCGCTGCTCGTCGTCGATGCCTCGCAGGGCGTTGAAGCCCAGACCCTCGCCAACGCCTATCTCGCAATCGCTGGCGGGCTTGAGATTATTCCGGTCATCAATAAGATCGACCTGCCTTCAGCCGACATAGCGCGCACCAAGGAGATGATTGAGAAATCTGTTGGTCTTCCGGCGGACGATGCCGTGGCCGTCAGCGCCAAGACAGGCCTGAACGTCGATCAGATTCTCGAAGCTGTGGTCACGCTGCTGCCGCCTCCTAAGGGCGACCCCGAAGCGCCGCTGCAGGCACTGATCTTCGACAGCTGGTTCGATCCTTACAGAGGCGTGATCGTGCTCGCCCGCATCATCAATGGGCGGCTGAAGAAGAACGCGAAGATCAAGGTGATGTCGAACGGCAAGCAGTTCGACGTTGACTCGATGGGCGTGATGACACCCAAGCCTGTTCCGCTCGACGAACTCTCTGCCGGCGAAGTGGGCTTCTTCGTGGCTACGATCAAGAATGTTGCCGATACCAAGGTGGGCGACACGATTACCGAGGTTGAGCGTCCCTGCGCCGAGGCGCTGCCTGGATTCGAAGACATCAAGAGCATGGTCTTCGCGGGCCTCTACACCGTCGATTCGCACGAACATGCCATGCTGCGCGATGCGCTCGAAAAGCTGCGCCTGAACGATGCGTCGTTCTCGTTCGAGCCGGAAAGCTCGGTCGCGCTGGGCTTCGGCTTTCGCTGCGGTTTCCTCGGCCTGCTCCATCTCGAAATTATCCAGGAGCGGCTGGAACGCGAATACGATCTCGACCTGATCACCACCGCACCCGGCGTGCGCTACAAGATTACGCTCACCGACGGCAGCTCCATAGAGGTCGACAACCCTTCGCGCTGGCCGGACCCGAGCGAGATCGAGCAGATTGAAGAGCCAGTTATTGTCGCCCGCATTCTCACTAATGAGGAATATGTCGGTGGCATCCTGAAACTCGTCGAAGAGAAGCGCGGACGTCAGCAGAATCTCGAGTACGTCTCCGACACCCGCGTCATGATCACGTACGAGCTTCCGCTGAACGAGATCGTCCTCGACTTTTACGACCGCCTGAAGACCGTCTCCCGCGGCTATGCTTCGCTGGACTATCAACTCGCCGGAACGTGGATCTCGCCCATGGTGAAGATGGATATCCTCATCGCGGGCGATCCGGTCGATGCTCTGTCAGTCATCATCCACAAAGACTTCGCCCAGCAGCGCGGGCGCGCCCTGGTTTCGAAGATGCGCGAACTCATTCCGCGCCAGATGTTTGAGGTCGCAATCCAGGCCGCGGTCGGGTCCAAGGTAATCGCGCGCGAAACCGTGACCGCCATCCGCAAGAACGTCATTGCCAAGTGCTATGGCGGCGACATCAGCCGCAAGCGCAAGCTGCTGGATAAACAGAAAGAAGGCAAGAAGCGCATGAAGCGCATCGGCAAAGTGGATATTCCTCAGGAAGCCTTCCTCGCCGTCCTCAAAGTCGGCGAAGAGTAGGGCAGAGTCACACACTTCGTGCAACCTCGGAGGTCCGAGTCTTACCTGCCTTTTGTTAGTGGCAGTGTAGGCACGTCCTCAGCACGCCGCCTTCATCGATTGACCGAGCGCAACAACAAAGGGCCACAACAAAGGGTAGAGCGGAGTCCACTCTACCCTTTGCCGTGCAACGTGTTCGTTCTACTTGTGTGCAGCCGGCTTGGGCGCGGTATGCGCAGCCGGACGCGGACCCGAGGGAGCAGACGGCGGCGGTGCGGCAACGCCGGACTGCTTGTTGTAATCATTGACCACAACCTGCGAAATGTCCTCCGAAGGCAAAGCCCACATCACGTCTGAGTTCTGGTTCGAGACGTCGAGCAGGATCGTATAACCGTGACTCTGTGCGTACTTCTTCATCACGATCGAGATCTTTTGCGCAACCTTGCCAAGACCTTCCTGCCACTCCGTGTTGTAAGCGGTCTGGGCATCTTCCGCATCGCGGTTCAGCGCCTTTTCCTGGGTGTCGATGGCGCGCGTGCGAGTCGCCTTCTCTTCATCCGACAACGTGGCAGGGGCAGATTGCAGGCTCTTCTTCAGCGAGTCGACCTCTTCGGCCTGCTTCTGAATCTTATCTCTCTGCGGAGAGAATTTCTTTTGCGTGTTCGCCGTCACGACCTGACCTTCGTTCGAGGCGAGTACGACCTGCTGAAAATTAATGAGCGCAATCTTCGCGGGCAGGGCTGCCGGTGCAGTGGCGGTGGTGGCAGGCGTTTCGGCTGCCGGAGCAGCCTGAGCGAATGCAGCGGGAGCGAGAACGAGACCTGCGCCAAGCGCGGTCAGAAGAGTGAGATTACGGTTCATGCGAATGGTCGTGCTCCTAGAAGAATTGAAAGCAGTAAAAGGTTAGGCGCACCGGCTTCGAGCAGCCACGGCCTGCTGGCAGTCTCGGGGATAGATGAATTATAGGTTGCCCGCTTCTCGCCGGTCAACGCGGGCGAACCAGACCGGCGGCGAACGCGGAACTTCCAAATTGTGGAGAACAGAGAATCTCCATCTTCCACAAAAGGGGAGGGGCTTCGTCTGGGTTGCTCATCAGGCTTTACTTTGTGGAGAAAACACGCCCTGTTACCTTTGGCAATTGAATTGCAGCTCTGTTCGTTGCGCGACCGAAGAAGGCACGCGCGTTCGGTCCCTGCGCCACACTCGAGTGCACATCCATTGCAGATGTCTCCGGTTCGCAGGGTTGTCGGAGAGCTTGTCAGGCCTTAAAGGCAAACGACAGACCACGACGTTTGGGAGGCCAGTGACTGGCCATTAGCGGTCGCTTCAGACGTTCGGCGCAGCCGGGTTGTTGGAGTGGCCGCACCGTCTCCTCTGGTTCCGGCACAACTCACGCATCAGAAGTTGAGAGTCTTTGGCTTAGCGGATGCGGATGGGTATGGCGGAATAAAGTACAAACGTAGATTCCCTTGGGGAATGACAACGAGGTCGAAGCAGCCCATCCAGGAGCTTTCTGAGCCGCTTACAGCCTTGGGAAACAGGAATGCGGCACAGCTTCAAACTCCTGTTGCAACTATGCAGGGTTTGGACTAGACTCAATTACGTCACGCGCGCGGTCTGTGAGTCAGAGCGAACAGGTGCCGCAAAGCACAGAATTTCCCGGATTGAATCGAACTGCGGGTGTGCTGAGTCCAGACAGTGCTGTGGCCTGCTGGAGACGTGACCAACAACAGCTTTAACCAGCGAGAACGTTGTCAGACATAACACTGGATAATCCAGGCGGCAATCCGGGTTACCGGAGACGTAAAGGTAAACGAACGCTCTATACTCCTTCCGTCCGCTATCCCAGTGAATGCATGAAAGCCGACAGTTGGCCGCTAAGCTTCGCATGCGCTGACAGGGATTTAGATTGCGGAGTTTGGCTAGAGACGTGAACCTGGTTTACAAGGCCGCCAGATTTGAACCTTCGGACCAAGTCAGCAATCCGGCAAACGAACACTTTTGAACTATCTTCGACACAAACCGAACGCATTTCCGCTACGCAGACCTCGTTTGCGCAAGCTGAGGTGTGCGGCTGGGTGAGGAAGACGAACGTCTGACGGCGCGAAGGTCTGATTTGGGCGAGTGTTCCTGAATCGGACTGCGGAAGTGTACTTCCCGCATCCGCCAGACCCACGAGGAAACAGCAGCATGAATGCAGAGCAAAACGTGTCCGAGGTACCGGCAGAGCATACAGCGCCGGTATCAGGTGAGGAGCAGATCAGCGGCTCCGGCGGGTTCGAAACAGACGAAAATGGTGACCGGACCCCACATGGCGTGGGCCAGAGTAAGAGCAGCCGCAGACGTCGGCGCAAGCGCAAGGGTAAGGGTCCGGAAACGGCCAATGCTGGCGGGGAGTCAGGCAGCGCAGTCGAGCCCATGGCTGGCGAGGTGATCGGCGGGGTGCAGGCCGCAGGCGGCAGCCCTCAGCAGCAACCACGTGCCCAGCGCACCCAGTCCAATGGCCAGAATGGCGGGCAGTTTAGCCAGCAGAACGGCCAGCAGCAGAACGGAAACGCGCCCGGCGGCACCAAGCGCTGGAAGAAGAAGTTCCGCGATCGCGATCGGCCGCGTCCAGGCGGCGAGAACCCTGGCAACCAGGCCAGCGCAGTGGGCCTCAGCCAGCAGAGCAACGGACAGCAGCAGGGTGGATTTCGCGGCCCAGACACGCACCAACCCGGCAATGGCGGCGGATTCAAGCGCAAGGGCAGCTTCGGCGGCAAGCAGCAGCGCCAGGGCGGCTCGCGCGGCGGCTTCGTCGGTCCGATGGACCATAGCTATCGCGTCGTCAACGGCAACGTCTTCGATCCCGGCGGCGAATCGCATAGCAACGGTGGAGGCAATGGACGTGGACGCTACCAAAGCGATTCCCAGCCCATCGACTACTCGCAAGGACGCGCCATTCCCATCGCTGAGGGCACCCCGACGCGCATTTATTTCTTTATCGACGACCTGTTCTTTACGGCCAAGATTCAGGAGACCGCGCGCAAGCTCGGCGTCAAAGTCTCCTTCATCAAAAATGAGAAGGAGCAGCTGGCGGCACTTACATCAGGTGAAGAAGAGACCCGTCCCGCACTCATCGTCTTCGACCTGAACAATGCCAGCGCGAAGCCCTTCACGCTGATTCCGAAGCTGCGCACCAAGCTAAAGAAGTCCGCCTCGATTATCGGCTTCCTGTCGCACCTGCAGAGCGATCTGAAAGCAAAGGCCGTCGAAGCGGGATGCGACACGGTCATGCCCCGCGCGGCCTTCTCGCAGAACCTGCCCAATCTGCTGCGCCGCTACGGCGTCGAGGACACGGACGAGACCAACTACAACCAGTAGAGAGCGCTGCCGCTCACGCGCAGATTAACAGCAGGGTGAATTCACGCGCCTAGGGCAACGGAGTTGATGTCTCTGCGAACCGACCACAACCGAAGGCACGACCTACTCCGCAAGGCACTGCTCGTTTATCTGGCGCTGCTGGTCCCAATCGCCTGGCTCGTCACACGCTTCAGCCCTTATAACGTTGATGGCGATGCCGTAGCCTACATGGACCTCTCCACCCTCATGCTTCACCACCGGTGGGCGGGGGTCGTCAATGGCTATTGGCATCCGCTCTATCCCGCGTTGCTGGCGCTGGGGCATTTGGTGGCACATCCCACCCGCGCGAACGAACTCGGTGTGTATTACACCGTGAACTTCGTCATCTTCCTTGCGGAAGTTGCGTCCATGCTTGCGTTCGCCACCGCGCTGGACCAGTTGCGCACGCGCATGGCCGTCCCGGGCGCCACACCTCTGCTCTCGTTGAACGCGCTGCGCCTGCTCGGGCTCGGTCTCCTGGTCGTCGCGACGCAGCGTGAACTTGGCTTCGACAAGGTTCGCCCCGACGCGCTGCTGCAAGCTCTTATGCTCTCAGCCTTCGCGATGCTGATGTTTGCACTCGCATCGGAGAGCCTCGTTTACGCGCCTCTAATGGGCTTGTTTCTCGGCCTGGCTTACCTCACCAAGTCGTTCGCGTTCGTGGCCGCGATTCTCAGCATTGCCGTCCTGGTCGCTTTCAAGGCCTTTATTCAGCGGCGGTCCCTGACGCGCGCTCTCACCGGTGGAGCACTGGCGGCCATCGTCTTCGCCGCGATCGCCGGACCCTACATGGTCGCGCTCTCGCACCAGAAGCATCGCCTCGATTTCGGCGATTCCGGGGCACTCAACTATGCGTGGTATGCCAGCGGAACCGAGAAGCTGCATCTGGAACCGAACCAGCCGCAACGCTACGGCACTGCCCGCGTCGATCTCATTCATCCCGACCAACCCCTGCTCTCTTCGCCTGCCATTTTCAGCTACCGGGCCGAGCCTTACGGTACGTACCCCGACTGGTTCGACCCTACCTTTTTCAACGAGCGCATCACGCCGCACCTCAACATGCCCGTTCTCATCCATCGTGATCTGCGCAACGCAGTCCTTATAGTTCGCTACCTCTTCAATCATCCAGAGGCGTGGGTTCTGCTCGCGCTGCTGCTGGTGCTGGGTGCACGCTTCCGCTTCGGCAACTGGCGACGCAACGGCTTCTGGCTGCCCATGCTTCTGCTGGGCGTCGCAATCTTCGCCATCTATGGCCTGGTCAATATCGAGGAGCGGTACGTTACGCTGGCCTACCTTGCCATCCTGCTGCCGCTCTTCGCCACACTCTCCGCGCCGGCTCAGCCAACCGAGTCTGACCCGCCGCTGTGGCTTCCACGAGTAGCCTCCGCGATGATCCTGCTGCTCGCCTTCACCAGCCTTGGCCAGATGCTGCGGATCGCGCTTCAGACCCGGCGCTTGCTCGCCGGGCTGCCCCACACCTGGTACTCGCCGGAAATCTTTGGAGCCGCCCACAGCCTCGCAACTCTGGGCGTTCAACCCGGCGACCAGATCGCCTGCATGGGCACCAGGGCCTGCGTCTACGATCATTACTGGGCGCGGCTCGCCCGGGTTCGCATCCTGACCGAGGTCTACAACTCCAACTCCACCGACCTCTTTAGCGAGTGGAGCGCGCTCGCCAACCGGCCGCAGGTGCAGGCGATCCTCAACGCCCAGCAGGCCAAGGTTCTTGTAGCGTATTTCGATCCTGCCGATCTACCCTCTACCGCCTCCTCCCCTACACCCGCCGTGCTGGGATGGCGTCGTCTCGGCACAACAAATTTTTACGCCCTGCCGCTCAACCTCACACCGCCGCCCGCAATGCCCGAGCCGCCGCGCGCCTGGTCTGAAGACAATCTCGGCCCGTAATGCCGCTGCAACCCAGGCTGGATAAAGTAAGGTACTGACAGGCAGCGTCCCACCATCCTCCAGCGTCACGCCGAGAGCCATCCCATGGGAGCCATGCTGAACGAAGACAACGAGCCGACCCTGACCGACCCCGCCTTGACCTCCGTGGAGCTCACGGTAGTGATGCCCTGCCTGAACGAGGCCGAAACCCTCGCCACCTGTATCGACAAAGCCCACGCCGCGCTGCGCGCCAACTCGATTGCGGGCGAGGTCGTCATCGCCGACAACGGGTCGACCGATGGCTCCCAGCAGATTGCACGCGATCACGGCGCACGCCTGATCCCCGTGCCTATTCGCGGCTACGGAGCGGCCCTGAACGCCGGCATCCTTGCCGCGCGCGGAAAGTACATCTTGATGGGTGACGCCGACGACTCGTACGAGTTCAACCACGTTCCCCGCTTCCTCGAGCAACTGCGCAACGGGGCCGACCTGGTCATGGGCAATCGCTTTCGCGGCGGAATAGGCCCTAAAGCCATGCCCCCGCTGCATAAATATCTGGGCAACCCCGTTCTCAGTTTCCTGGGCCGCGCCCTCTTCAACGTTCCCATCGGGGACTTTCACTGCGGGATGCGTGCGTTTTCAAAGGATGCCTACGAGCGCCTCGCCCTACGCACGACAGGCATGGAGTTTGCCAGCGAGATGGTGGTCAAGTCCGCCCTGCTCGGCCAGAAAATCGTGGAAGTTCCGACTACGCTCCAGAAGGACGGCCGGTCCCGTCCGCCACACCTTAAGACCTGGCGCGACGGGTGGCGTCACCTGCGTTTCCTGCTCATATACTCGCCGCGCTGGCTGTTTTTGATTCCGGGTCTGGTTCTGATGTTCGTCGGCCTGGGCCTTACCGCCTGGTTGCTCCCCGCCGAGCGTCCCTTCGGCCACGTTAACCTCGGTGTGGACACGCTCGCCTACGCCGCTGCCGCAGTCCTGCTCGGCTTCCAACTGGTATTTTTTGCCATCGCGGCAAAGGTCTTCGCCATCACCGAAGGTCTGCTGCCAGAGGACCAAAGCTTCGACCGCTGGTTCCAGTACATCACCCTCGAAACCGGCCTGATTGCCGGTGTTTTGATGGTTCTCGCCGGCATTGGCATCGCCATCTCGTCGGTCGTGTCATGGTCCCACACCGGCTACGGCCCGCTGCCTCCAGTCCGGATGATGCGTCATACGCTACCGGCCATGCTTTGCCTGATGCTGGGCACGGAAACATGCTTTGCCAGCTTCTTCCTCAGCCTGCTCACCCTCAAGCGCCGGTAACGACGGACGGGTACGAACGGAGGTCCAGCCGTTCGTACCCGTCTTGCTGTCAGAACATCTTCTTACGGAAGCCTATTTACCCATCTCGCTCAGGCGCTTCGCCAGCAGCTTCTCTAGCTCCTCAAGCGCTTTCGAAAATCCTTCGATGCCTTCCTTCAGCTTATCGTGGGCCATCCGGTCGGCTTCGTGCATCTTGATGAAGGTCTGCTTATCCATGGGGATTTTCTCGATCTCCATAGCCTTTGCCTTTTCGGGATCTAGCTTGCGCGGCAGTTCGCCCTGGGTGGAGTCCAGTTCCGCCAGCAGCTTGGGTGCAATGGTGAGCAGGTCGCATCCTGCCAACTCCGTAATCTCGCCGGTGTTGCGGAAGCTCGCGCCCATCACGACGGTCTTGTAGCCAAACTTCTTGTAGTAGTTGTAGATCGTTGTAACGCTCTCGACCCCCGGATCGTCCGCGCCCGAATACTCCTTGCCTGTGTCCTTCTTATACCAATCAAGAATGCGTCCCACGAAGGGCGAAATCAGCGTCACTTTGGCCTCAGCGCAGGCAATCGCCTGGTGCATACCGAAGAGCAGCGTCAGGTTGCAATGAATTCCTTCGCGCTCCAACTGCTGGGCCGCGCAAATTCCTTCCCAAGTGCTGGCAATCTTGATGAGCACACGATCGCGCGAGATTCCCGCCTTGTCGTACTGGCTGATGATGTCCCTGGCCTGCTCCATCGTCTTCTCGGTGTCGTAGCTCATGCGTGCATCGACTTCGGTCGAGACGCGTCCCGGAACGATGTCCAGTATCTTGCGTCCGAACGCCACGGCAAGCGTCTTGAACGCGTACGCGGCAACGTCCTTGTCGCTTGCGCTTGTGCCTGCTTCCTTGCGCGCCGTTGCCAGCACGTCGTCCATAATCGAGGCGTACTCCGGCAGTGCCGCCGCCGTCGCAATCAGCGACGGGTTGGTCGTCGAATCGGTCGGGCGGAACTTTTTAATCGAGTTGATATCACCCGAATCAGCAACTACGGTCGTCATCGTGCGAAGCTGCTCCAACAACGTGGCCATCGTGATCTCCCCTTTGCGTCCTAGTTCTATTTTACGCGCAATCAACGGCACAGACTTAGCGCAGAGGACGCACAGACAAGCCCGCAGAGACAAGCCCGCAGAGACAAGCCCGCAGAGAACGCAAAAGGTTAAGCCTTACTCGGCGCCCTCGCATCTTTCTCTCCGCGTCCTCTGCGCTTAAGCTTTGTCGTCCGCAGCAGCCGTGCGATTTCGCAGCACACCCAGGCCAGCGATGGCCACCTCGACCGTATCGCCGGGCTGCATGGCGCCTACACCCGCCGGCGTTCCCGCGGGAATCAGGTCGCCCGGCTCAAGCGTCATGAACGAGGAGATATACCGCAGCAACTCCGGGATCGCAAAGATAAAGTCTGCCGTGCTCCCCGTCTGGCGCAGCTCACCATTGAGCCGCGTTGTCACGGTGATGCTGCCGCCTATGGGATCAACCTGATCGGACACGACCGGGCCCACCGGGCAGAACGTGTCGAATCCCTTGCCCCGCGTCCACTGCGGGTCGGACTTTTGCAGATCTCGCGCGGTCACGTCATTCACCAGGACATAGCCTCGGATGTAGGTGCGAGCATCCTCACTTGGCTGTAAATTTTTGCATCGCCGTCCCATGACTATCCCCAGCTCGCCTTCGAAATCGACGCGCTTGGATAGGGCCGGCATCTGCACCACACCGCCCGGACCAAGCAATGACGATGGTGGCTTGAGGAAAAGCAGAGGCTCGGAGGGTACATCATTGCCCAGCTCTGCGGCATGGTCGCGATAGTTCCTGCCCACGCAAACTATTTTTGAGGGCCGCACCGGTGCCAGCAGCGTAAGCGTATCCAGCGGTGCCGCTTGGAAATCCATCAGTGCGGGCAGCGCATCCTCTTCTGGCCCTGCAATCGAGTGAGTCGCCCACCATCTCCCGTCGCGCTCTTCGACCGCGCAATATCCCGGCCCAGAGGGCCGCGTTACTTTCGCATACTGCATCCGGTTCTCTCCTCTTGCGATAAAGCTACGGCTCCAGGGTGACGTGAACGGCTGCCCCCGGCGCGCTGACGTTGCCTTGGCTGTCCACTGCAGTGACCTGATAAACATACTGCCTGCCAGCGGCCACTGTCGTGTCCCGGTACGCTGGCGCAACGACCGGCGCATTATTCAGCCGCGTGCCCGTGCCGCTACTTCCCGCGTCGCGACGCAGTACGTTGTACCCTGCCACATCGTCCTCGGGCGAGGGCTCCCACGAAAGATCCACCGCCAATCCCGCACTTGGATTGACCGCCAATTGTCCCACCGCAACCGCCTGCAATCCGCGCGGAGCCGAAGGCGGAAAAATATCCCGGTAGGTCACCTGAGCAGGAGCCGACGCTTCTCCTGCGATTTGCAGGGCATGGCCACCCAGAGTTACGTAGCGAACCCGCTGGGCCACGTACCGGTATGTGGCGCCCGCAACTGCTGAGGTATCCAGCAGGCCGCCCGGATCCTGTACTGCTTTTGCCGCGCCTGTTTGGCCGCTTGACATTGTGCCGTCGCTACTCTGGCCGTCGGATAGACGAACTTCTTCCATCCCGCTGACCTTTGCCACGCGCGCAGGGACGTTCCCGGATGCGCTTGGGCGTTGGTTGGCCACTGGGCGGGCCGGAATCCCCGGCTTTGCTGGAGCCACGGCTAATGTGCGCCGGACCAACTCCATGGGTCCGTTGCCCTCACCCACAGCAGCCGCAGTCCAGGTAATCTGCACACCACGGGGCCGCGCCTCAGCCTGGATTTTGCCTGCGGCCTGCGGAGCCGAGCCCGCTGCCGCCCACGCCAACTGCGAGTAACCCGCCGAGCGCCCATGTACATTCAACAGCTCCACCCGGTACGCCAGCAGACGAACCTGCCCGGACACTAGGTCAGCCGGCAGATCGACTTCGAGCGTGCTCGCCCCGGGACTTACCTGCCTGCGAGCTACCTCGACACACGCGGTGGGACTCCGCATAGACCCCGAACTGCCCACCGGGGTAGTTGCAGCATCCTCAGCCGCACTATCCCGGCACAGAACCGCAGTGATCGGCCCGCTGATTCCCGTTTTTTCGGTATTTGTGTTTGGTGTCGTCCAGTCTGCCTCTACCCTCTGGGCAATCCGGCTTACACGCAGGTCCCGGACCACCGAGGGCAAGTCAAGTGAGGGCGGCCGCGGAGGCCCCGGATTCGCGCAGCCGGCGAGAGCCCAGGCCATAGCCGCTCCTCCGCACCATTGCAGCAACGTGCGCAACTGGACTGCCCCAAACCTGTTACTGAACACCCGTTCAGCCTAGCATCCAGCCCAGTGCGCCCAGGCGGGTCCGTGACCTTCCGTCCCTTTTTGTCAGCCCCGCACGAATGTTTCGACGGGTTCCTCTTGCGAATTGCTATAAAATCCTAATTCCCTCAAATAGATGCACCCTTTCATGCTACCAACACGTCTATTGACGGTATGAAGTCTTCAATCTCCAAAACTGCATTCTCCGCTCCGGAAACGATCCCAGCCGTTCACCCGCTTCCCGAGCCGACAGCCGAAGTAACCGGCCCACATATCGATGGCGAAACCGCCGAAAACTTCATCGCTGAGAAGCGGATTGGCGAACGCATCAAGTACCTGCGCCTGAAAAAATCGATGGGTCTGGTGGAGCTTGGCCGCCATACCGGCCTCTCCGCCAGCTTCCTGTCGCAATTGGAGACTGGCCGCGTCGTCCCCACGCTGCGCAATCTGGCGCGCGTCGCTATGGTCTTCTCAAAAGACCTGGCCTTCTTCTTCGATCCGGAGCCCCAGACGCTTTTCCGCGTACATCGCGCGAAAGATCGCGTGCGCCTGCCCCAGACCGGAGTCGCCGATCCTTCCTACTTTTTCGAAAGTCTCGGCTACCTGGTCCCTGACCGCCAGTTGGACCCTTATCTGGCCGAGTTCCTACCCGCCAAAGCCGGCCGCGAGCCCAAGTCCCACCAGCACACCGGCTGCGAGTTCCTGTACTTGTTGAGCGGCAACCTCGACATCCAGCACGGCGATGTAACCCATCACGCCGGTCCAGGTGACGCAGTCTACTTCGACGCGAACACTATTCATAGCTATGTCTGCGCGGGCGACGCTCCGGCGACCGCCATCATTGTGACCTTGCAGCAGCAGCTTCCAACCCAGACGCGCGGTAACGCCTTCACAGCCCGAGGCCGTACCGCGCCCACCCAGACGCGGAGCCTTGCCAGCGATATCCTGCCCACACGCAAGACCCAGTAGAGCCGGAACGCAGCAGCTGAAGGGGGCGACCTGACGCTTAACTCCCGCATCCGACAACTCACCTGGCACTCTTCTGATCCAGGCCGGAGTTCTCTCATGCGCAGGTCCTCCCCACTCCTCCTAGCCGCAATTGCTGCCTGTGCCGGTACAGGCGCAGGCTTTGCCCAAACCACCCCCACCGCCCCGGCAGCGTACGTTTACGTCCAAAGCTCCCCAACCTCCAACCCAACCACCTCCCGCATCTACGGATTTGCGGCAGCCGCCAATGGTTTGCTAAAGCCTATCCCTGGTTCGCCATTCGCCGCGCCAATTTATAGTCTGGCGTTAAATGGCAAATACCTTTTCGGCGGCTACAGTAACGGCGGCAATAACAACGCGATCTACACGTATGCCATTGCTCCCAATGGAGCGCTACGGCAAGCGGACTTTCTTGGCAAACTGCCGGTTGATGAGCCGATCTCCGACTTCACCCTCGACCATACTGGCAGCACACTCTATGGTGGCTTCGGTGAGGGAGATACTGCTCCCACCGGCTATGAATCCTTCAGCATCAACCAAACCAACGGCAAACTCACTCCCCTGAACGTCCAGCAGACCGGCGGCGTCGATGACTACGGGTTTATCTACTTCACCGGGAACAACCAGTACGTGTACGGAGCAGATTGCTATCACTACAACCCAAGCATCTATGGATTTGCCAGAACCCAGAGCGGCGCACTCAGCCGGCTTGGATTGAATGCTCCCTTGCCTCCTGCCCCTTCCAGCGTGGGTTACTGTCCTGGTGGTGCCGTAGCCACTGACCCGTATAACGACGTGGTCTTAACCCTCAACAAATATTCCAACAACGGCACAAATCCGGGCAATCCGCAGCTTGCGGTCTACACGTCCGACAAGTACGGCAATCTCTCGACTACCAGCACCTATAGCAATATGCCAACCCCGCTGGTTGCGCCGAATTTTCTTTCCATGTCGCCCAAAGGCTATTACCTGGCGGTGCTGGGTGACAAGGGAATGCAGGTATTCCTGATGCATGGGTCGAAACCTCCCACCCCGCTGACTGGCGTAATCCTGCCCGGAGTTTCCTTGGGTCGTGCCTTCTGGGACAATCGCCAGCATCTCTACGTCCTTGGAGCTAACAAGGTGTACGTCCTCAACATCAGCACCAAGGGCATCACCCAGGCCCCCGGCTCACCGTTTCCCGTTCCCTTCGCGTACCAGATTGCCGTTCTTCCGAAGTAGATCTCAAACTGATTCGGGCAGGCGCTGACTGTTTTGGCAGCGTCTGCCCGCTTCAGTGCTCATACGCGTCAGCATCGACCACCGCTGGAGTGTAGCGGGTTGGCTGCTTCCAAAGCAGGCGAAACAACGAATTAAATTCCCGCAGCTCAGGGTCTTCCCGTTCATACACGCGGTGCCCTTGGCCCAGGGCCTGCGCAGCCGCACGCAGCCGCGGAAGCCGCGCCGGAATCGGCACCGCCTTATCGCCAAAGTAGCGGAAATCGCGGCATGCCAGCACACGTCCATTCCGGTAGTAAGGATAGCTGCCAAGGTCTTTGAGCAGGTGAGCCTCGCCCCTGTGCAGGCCTGACCGGCCCGCGTGATGAGCCCGCCCGTTCTCCTGGTGAAAGCGGTAGATGCAATCCGGACGACTCACAAACTCAGCGTGCACATCAAAGTAATCCCGCGCCTCGATGCCTTCGCCAACCACGGCCGCATAGATCACAGATAGCAGCGGGTAGCCATCGCACCGTGCGAGTGCATGACTGGTAATCCCCACAATCCGGTCCCCCGGCTCCGCAGTCCTGCGGATCGCCGGCTTGCAAATTGCCAGCGTCAGCAAGGCCGTTTCACCCGCAGGCGGTTCGAGCGCGCACGGAGCACCGCCCCGGTCCGATGTCAACTTGTAGAGATACGTCCGTGCCATGGCCCTGACCTGCTTCGATGCTATCGGCCTGCCTGCTTCCGGGCAACGCCGTCCGGCTACTCCGGAATCGGAAGGTGAAGATGAAAGGGCCGCTGCGAGCATTCGCATATGTGCCAGAGAGGCAGCACACGCATGGCAGACTTCAGTAAAGACGCAGAGGACAAACCGCTCCGGGGAAAACGAATCGCGATCCTCGCCACCGAAGGCGTCGAAGAGGCGGAACTCACCAAACCAAAACAAGCGCTTGAAGACGCGGGTGCTTCGGTCGACGTCATCGCACCAGAGAGCGGCATACAACACGGCGGGATCAAGGCGTGGGACATGACGGACTGGGGCAAGAAGATCGACGTCGACGTCAAGCTTTCCGATGCCAACCCCAGCGATTACGACGCGCTGCATCTTCCCGGCGGCGCCATGAACCCCGACCATTTGCGCCAGCTACCCGCCGCAGTGGAATTCGCTAGAAGCTTTTTTACGGCTGACAAGCCAGTATCTGCCATCTGTCACGCTGCGTGGACACTCATTGAATCGGACACCGTCAGGGGCAAGACCATGACGTCCTGGCCATCGCTCCGCACCGATCTGCTCAACGCCGGCGCCCATTGGGTCGATCAGGAGGTTGCTGTAGACGGCAAGTTCATTACCAGCCGCAATCCGGACGACCTGCCCGCGTTCAACAAGCAGATCGTCAAGACCTTCGCAGTCGGCTGAATTCACTTTTGCAGCAACTCTGGGAAGGCAGGCTCGGCCACGGGCCTGCCTTGTTCGTCCAGCTTGAGTGTCGCCGCGGGCGTCTGGTGGTCGTGCGGAAACAGTACCAGCCAGTCCTCCTCAACCGCTTTGGCGAGAAAGCGCTTGCGTTCCGCGATGCACCGCACCGGGTCCAGGTCGTATCCCATCACCCAGGTAGGATTCAGGTGCTTCGACGTCGGATACAGATCGCCGATGTAGCATGCGTGCTGCCCCGCCGATTCGATGTGAATCGCCATCATCTGAGCTGTGTGGCCGGGGAAGACTTCCATCCACACACCCGGCACAATCTCCGCGTTCCGCCGCAGCGAATCGTCATCGACCAGCGTCATCTGCCCGGAAGCAATCAGCGGCTCGTAGTTGGGTGCCACGTAGCTCACCTTGTCACGATCCAGTTGGAGGCGGCCGTGTTCCACCTCACCCCGATGCGCAAAGTAGTGCGCGTTCGGAAACGTAGCCCGAGCGGAGCCATCTGGCTGAAGCGTTGTGTTCCAGCCGCAGTGGTCAAAGTGAAGATGGGTATTCACGACATGTGTCACCTCTTCTGTACGCACGCCAGCCGCCGCCAGTGAGGCCGGAAGCTGCATTTGGTTCTGGTGAATCTGCCGACCTTTTTCGGTTTGCTTGTCGCCTACGCCTGTTTCAATCAGGACGACCGCCGATCCTGTCCGCACCACGACCGTATTCAGCCCCAGCAGAATGCGATTTTCAGGATCAGGCAGCGTCTTCCTCTGCCACATAACCTTTGGCACTACGCCGAACATCGCTCCGCCATCCAGCAGATAGGTCCCATCGGAGGCAAAGGTAAGGTCGAAGTCTCCCAGCGAACGGCGGCCGCGTACCAGCAAAGAATCAGAGGGCAGCGAAGCTGGGTGATTGGCGGAGGAGAACTCAGGCATCCGCAGATTCTACGATGGCTACCTGCAACTCCGCACCATGCGTTTCAGCATGCAGCAACTCCGCCGGAATGACGGCCAGCGCAGCTTCGGCCACTTCAGCAGTTGCTACGATCGAAGCCAGATCAGCCGCGCTCGCTACCGAAGAACCTTCGCTTGCAGAGGCCATCGAAGCCGCCGCTAGAACAGCCGCATCGGGCAAGACACTGTCTGGCACCAACGCATCCAGGGCTGAAATTGTCTCCCGTGCGGACAATGGCTCAGGTGGTGCCTGCGTGACCGCGGCTGCGGCAATCTCGGCCTGATGCGCGGCCCGATTCCTCACTTGAAAGCACGAACGGCACAGTACGGGCCGGCCCTGGGTAGGCTTGAACGGCACCGTGGTCTGGACGCCGCATGCGCTGCACTCGGTGCGCGTCTCGGTGCGCGAAAGGCCCGCCACTACAGGACCTGAACCCGGAGCCGCAGAGCTGACACCCGAACGCCTCGACTTGCAAGGCTTGCATCGTTTGGGATCGTTCTTGAATTGTTTGTCGTAAAAGAAAAGCTGTTCGCCGGCCGTAAAGACAAACTCACCCTTACAATCCGCGCAGAGAAGAATGCGGTCTTGAAAGTTCTCATTCATGTCACTTCTCCCATTGTTTCTGCCGGGATCAAGGAACCTCGGAGGGGGGCGGGTGTCGAAGAGCCTCGGAGCGAATTCGCTCTATGCGATTGTGTTGCGGGCCCGAGAACAAATCCTCAATGCACTTTCTGGACGCTCTATATCATTCGCAGAAACTAACACGGCAGGTCATATCTGCGGCGAACGCCGGCAGAGAACTCTGGTGGCCGGTAGCTTAAGGTCTGCTTCGGCTGACTTCACTTGTAGAAGCAGCCGAAGCAGACACTCGCAGGGTTAACTCATCAGGGTAGCTTTTCCCTGCGACTAATCCTGTTCCTTGCGAATCTTCTTGCGATTGCGTTTGCGGGCGAGCGCTTCTTTCACGCGCTTCTTCTCCCCCGGTTTTAGATAAAAAGAGTGACGCTTGACCTCTTTAATGATGTCCTCGGTCTGAACTTTGCGCTTGAAGCGGCGCAGGGCATTCTCGAGCGGTTCACCTTCCTGAACTCGAATCTCTGCCACGGTAAAAACACCTCACGATCGGGCCTGAATGGCTACGGTATAGGATACGCTCAGAAAGGCCGATTGCGGCGGTATTGCATAAAATTCTGCAAGCAACGCGTCCTGCCTCGAAAGCGCATGAATCTCCTTCTTTGTCCGCTGCAGCACTCAAGACGCCACGCCTGCCTTCACCCGTAAACTAAGTCCATGGTTCGCACCTTCCAGGGAATCCACCCCACTATCCCCGCCTCCGCTTATGTCGATCCCAGCGCCCAGGTCCTGGGCGACGTCACCCTCGGCGAACAGTCCAGCGTCTGGATGAATGCTGTTCTACGCGGCGACGTCAACTCCATCCGCCTCGGAGCGCGCTCGAACGTGCAGGATTGCGCCGTGCTCCACGGTATGCGAAATGTCTACCCGGTCATTGTGGGCGAAATGTGTACCATCGGCCATAACGCGACCGTGCATGGCTGCGTGCTCGAGGACTACGTCTTGATCGGCATCGGCGCGGTGATTCTCAACAATGCGCGTATCGGCGAAGGTTCGATCATCGCCGCCGGTGCGCTTATCCCCGAGCACACAATCATCCCGCCCCGTTCGCTGGTCACGGGCGTTCCCGGCAGAATCCGCCGCGAACTTGGAGACGCCGACCGCGAGCTTATCCTGCTCTATGCCTCCAACTATCTCGAGTACACCGCTATCTACCTGGCCGAAGCAGGGTAGAACCCACCCGAACTGTCTGAGCACCGGGATCTTTCGCTTTGATTCTTCTCGAAAGCTACGCAATCCTTCTAGGTTCGCCGGCTTGTCTCAGGGACACTTACTGGGGCGTCGCTCCCTTCTCCTGCTCATCCTGAGCCTTGTTCTGGTGCTTCAATGCATTCGCCCGGTCACGCTGCGCCTGCGCCGCCTGAGTGGCTGCTTTCTCCTGGTGCTTCTGCTGCTTTCGCTGCGCCTTGCGCTCGCGTTTCGAAATTACCGGAGCATTCGCGCCCGTTTGATCTGCGGGTACGACAGTGGTCGTGGTGGTCGATGTCTGTGCCGCGACCGGCTCGGAGGTTGTGCTCGAAGGTGACGAGGTCTGCTGCGCCGCTGCCCCGAGGGCGAGAGTCAGGGTTAGTGGCGCGAGGACAGCGAGATAGAAACGTTGCGTCATCGGGGAGGGCTCCTTGGCCTTTATTCAATAAACCGCTTGATGATTACAAAAAGCTAATCAGCAGGCGGTGGCAAAGCGCAGTTGCGCAGGACAAACGCCGAACAGGGGAAAGGCCGAATGGTTCACCGGCTCAACCCTCGCCGCAACGCCTATCCTGCGAAAGCGCGGTTAATAGCCTCACGCCTACATGGCTTGCGGAGGCGTACCGTTTCCGGGCGCGGTGGGGTTGGTCGTGGTGGATCCTGCCGGGGACGTCGGGGTAGTCGTGCCTGGCTCGGATGAAGTCGGGGATGCGGTTTCCGTAGACTTTGTCTGCGTAGAAGGCTGTGTCATGTCCCCCGCTGAACCTTGCGACTGCATCGGGCTGGACTGCTGAGCCCCAGAGTTCTGCTGCTCGGGTGTCGGGGAAACAGCCGTAGGGGAAGTTGGGTCGGTTGGGGTACCCGAGCCCGAAATGGGCGAAGTTCCTGTCCCGGAATTCTGGGAGCCGGAAGTCTGAGATCCGGAAGCATCGGTCCCGGGCGTCTGACTTCCGGAAGTCTGGGATCCTGAAGTGCCGGTCCCGGACTTTTGTGAGCCCGATGTCTCGGATCCTGAAGTACCAGTTCCTGAAGTCTGGGTTCCGGAAGCTTGCGATCCGGAAGCATCGGTCCCAGAATTCTGGCTTCCGGAGGTCTGGCTTCCGGAGGTCTGGGATCCGGGAGTCTGCGTCGCGGGTGTCTGCGAGGTGACCGGCGGAACTCCCGTAGTGGACGTGCCGGACGTCGTCTGCTGAGCGATAGCCGCTCCCAGGCTGAACGTCAATGCAAACGGTGCGAAAACTACAAAACCTAAATTCTTATTCATATAAAACTCCTCCGAACTTGCACGGAATCAGGTCAGATGCCCGCTTGGACGGCAACAGATGCCCGAGGGCGGCAACCGGAGGCCAGCGCGCACAATCCGCTAGACTTAGCCCATGTCCTCTCTCAAGGCCGTTCGCGGCACGCGCGACCTGCTTCCGCCCGACACCCAGCTCTGGAACCGGGTTGAAGCGACCGCCCGCGCGGTCTTCGCCCGCTACGGCTTCGGCGAGATCCGCACGCCCATCTTCGAGGTCACCGAACTGTTTGCGCGCGGCGTGGGCGAAGAGACCGATATCGTTTCAAAAGAGATGTTTACGTGGAATGATGGTGAGCGCTTCGACCGGAAGGCTCTAAGAACGACCTGGCTTTCCCAAGAGAGCCTACGGGGCTCAATCGTTGAGTCCGTGCCAGATTTTCAGGTTCTCGATCAGTTCAGAATCGATCTTGTGATCGGCAAACGCAATCCAGAAAAGCCGGAACTCGTGACGGTCAGAAGCAAAGTCACAAAAGCCGACGTGAGCCAACTAGTTGACGCGAAAAAACACATCAAAGACATCGAATTTCCAAGTGGTGGGATCGAGTACCTGAGGAAATTCGGGCCGCCCCTTAGAATTGTCGTTCCCGATAGCTCGGAAAGGCCAACCTTCGATGTTGGCGAAGTTCAGGTTGAGTACGTTGCGGGGGATTTCTTCAACACTTCCCAATCCCTGACGCTTCGTCCCGAGAACACAGCCGGGGTCGTGCGCGCCTACATCGAGCACAAACTGGGGGACACCGGCCAGCTTCAGAAGCTGTTCTACATCGGCCCGCAGTTCCGCCGGGAACGTCCCCAGCGCGGCCGCTACCGCCAGTTCTGGCAAATCGGCTGTGAGGTGCTTGGCCCACAATCCTCAGGCGCCGAAAGCCCCATCCGCGACGCCGAGATTCTGGAAATGCTTGCCTCGCTGCTGGATGAGCTCGGGGTCAAGGGCTGGCGTCTCGAAGTCAACTCCGTCGGCTCGGCTACGGATCGCCCGCGCTATCTCGCCGCCCTCCGCGAAGCGCTCGCCCCGGTCAAGGACCGCATGTGCGAGGACAACCGGCGCCGCGCGGAGTCTAATCCGCTGCGCGTACTGGACTCCAAAGCTCCCGAAGACCAGGAGTTGATCAACGCGCTGCCCAGGATCGCCGACTACCTCGACGAAGCCTCGCGCGATCACTTTGCCCAGGTGCTCGCCGCGCTCGACGCCTGCGGAGTTCCTTACCACGTCAATCCGCGTCTCGTCCGCGGCCTCGACTACTACACCCGCACCACCTTCGAGTTCACCGTTCCCGACGGCAGCGGCCTGGGCACGCAGAACGCTCTGCTCGGCGGCGGACGATACGACGGGCTAAGCGAGATGCTCGGCGGCCCACGCGCGCCCGGGATCGGTTTCGCCATTGGCGAAGATCGCCTGATCCTGACGCTCGAAGCCCAGGCGGGCGAAGCCATTGCAGCAAAGCTCGACGCTTACATCGCACCCATGGGCCTGGGGCAGAACGCCGCAGCCCTGGTTCTCGCACGTGACCTCCGCCGCGCGGGCCTGTCGGTGGAGATAGGGGACGGCAGCTTCCGCCTGAAAAAGAGCTTTGACGCCGCCGACAAAATCGCCCGCCACATGGTGATTCTCGGCGAAGACGAAATAACCTCGAACTCCGCCACGATCAAAACCTTTGCGACAGGCCAACAGCAGAAGGTTGCGATTGCGGATCTGCAAAAGATTCTGCACTCGTAACCGTCCCTTCTGCCCTGTTGACGTTGCGCCTAAGACGCCTGCATACTGCCTGCATGGGCACAGCGACATTGAATCGGATCGCCCTCGGGCTTCGCATCACCCGGGAGCAGCATCGGCTGGTCGCCGAAGCTGCGGCCCGCGAACACCGTTCGCTCAACAGCTTCGTTCTGAAGTCCGCACTTGCGGCCGCCTCTCAGACGCCTCGCACGCAACGGCGGAGCCCCGAAGAGGTTATGGCGCTGGTCAAAGCCGCGCAGGATGAATTCCGAGCAATGAACAGGAAGAGCCGGAATGTCCTGCAAGAACTGGCGGACGAACGGCGCGTGGAATCTGCAGGTGAGTGAGGTCGTCCTCGACGCTTCGGTTGTTCTGGCCATTGTTCAAGGTGAGGCGATCCATCCCGATTTCTTCAACTTGCTTGAGGGAGCCGTGATGAGTGCGGTCAACTACGCCGAGGTGCTGGCAAAGCGCGCCGACCTGAAGGCAGTGCCATATCCGTGTATGGACGATCTGCTCGATCTGCTGGACCGCATCGAGCCCTTCACTTCTGCCCAGGCAATCATTTCAGGCGAACTCCGTCCCCTCACCCGCCGCGCAGGTCTCTCACTCGGAGATCGTGCCTGTCTTGCTCTTGCCCTCGAACTTGATGCGGACGTTTATACAGCCGACCGTGCCTGGCTCGACGTGCTTCCCGGTGCCCGCATCCACCTGATCCGGTAAGCGAACCAGGTTCAAACAGCGCCGAACTTACGTTCCACGCCGAGGGCATTTCGCTAGTACGCGCTCGCCTCATCCAGCACTCCAATCTGCCGCGCACTCAACGTCAGCTCCGCCGCCTGGAGGTTACTTTCCAGTTGCTGCAGGCTCGTCGCACTTGCGATAGGCGCCAGAATTGTGGGCTGCGCCATCAGCCAGGCTAGCGCCACCGCCCCGGGCTCGGCGTGAACTTCGTTGGCTACCTCGCGCAGCGACTTCAAAATCCGCATGCCGCGTTCGTTGAAGTAGCCTCCGAGCCGCTTCTCGCGGCTGGTGCCGACGATGTCTTCATTCGACGCATATTTGCCGCTCAGAAATCCGCTCGCCAGCGAGGAGTATGGAATCACACTCAGCCCCAGCTCTTCGGCTATAGGGCGCGCATCCCCTTCGAAGTCCTTGCGGTCATACAGGTTGTATTCGGGCTGCAGCGTGACGTACACGGGAAGCCCTGCACGCCGCGCCAACTCCACAGCCCCGCGCAGACGTTCACCCTTGTAGTTGGAGGCGCCGATCAGCCGTACCTTGCCCTGCTCGATCAGTCGCGCGTAAGCCTCGAGCGTGTCTTCCAGCGGCGTCTCCGGGTCGTCCTTGTGCGATTGATAAAGATCGATGCAATCCACCTGCAACCGCTTGAGCGATTTTTCTACCGAGCTCATGATGTACGCTTTTGTGAGTCCGCCCGGGAGCGGCCCGAGCGCCATGCCGACCTTGGTCGCAATCACCACCTGGTTGCGCTTGCCTGACCGTCTGAACCATTTGCCAAGAATGGTTTCGCTCTCGCCACCCTCATGTCCGGGCACCCACGCCGAGTACACATCCGCTGTATCGATAAAGTTGAAGCCACGCGCCACAAAAGCATCCAGCAGCCGAAAGCTGGTCGCTTCGTCCGCCGTCCAGCCGAACACATTGCCGCCAAACATCAGCGGCGCTACCTCAATCAGCGACTTACCCACCCTACGCATCTGCATTGAAAAATCTCCTCTCGTGAGAGCTTCGAACGAACACTAGGTGCCAACCGAACACGGCCACCAGGGGCAAGCTGCATGTAGAACGCAGCTTATGTTTGTTGCGTCCTCGACTGAATCAATTCATCCACTTCTTGTCGGTGGGGTTGCGATCATCGGGGTCGACGTAGCGGCCGTTGCTGTCGAAGTGGACTTCGGTGCCCTGCTTGCGCATGTACACTTCAAACTTTTTCGCCGCCCGCCGCCGCTTGGCGCGATAGAACTCATTGCGCATCGCGTAATAGCGCTCTGCCAGGCCGCCGGCAAGCCCACGCCGAGGCGCAAACTTCACATACGCGAACCCGCACAATCCACCCGCAAGCTGCACCAGCGCATCGAACGCACCGCCACCTTTTACAAGCAGCGCCAGCTCAATCACGATGTAAATGGCGACGAGATACTTCGCCTTCATGCGGAGCACGAACAGCAGCAGAAACTCCTGCTCCCCGAAGAAAATTGCGATTGCCACCAGCAGTCCAAACACGCCGGCATAGGGTCCGTTTGCCGCAAATCGCGGGGTGAGGCCAAGAATTTTGGTGAAGCTGATGATGGCCGCCAGCAAACCTCCGCCCACTGCTGAGGCGAAGAAAAGCTCATAGAGCCAGCGTGCGCCAAAACTGCCTTCGAGCATCGGTCCGATGAACCAGAGCGTCAGCAGCGCGAACAAGGTTGAAATAATCCCGACGTTGACGAACGAGTACGTCGCGAGTTGCCACAGCTCGCCGTGTGCCAGCAGCGCAGGCACCAGCGAAAGGTGAATGGTCAGTAATGCCGCGCTGCCCTCTGAGACCAAGCCCAGCACAGCCAGCGCAAAAAACATTGCCACACTGGCGAGAATCAGCCTGCGGGTCGCGCCCGAGAACGGCGGCAGCATCAACGTGGTGGGGCCTGTACGAGCCATCGTGCTTCTATCCTAGGCGTATTCGCGGAGCCTGCACACCTATCGTTCGATACCGGAGCCTAGGCAGAGGCAAAAGCGTGCGCAAAGTAGAGGATGCAAAATTCGCAACGCTGGAATATCGCGCAGCCTGCCCGGGCAAGTCGCCTCTATCGCACCGGCATCGGCAGCACCGCCGGGCTGCGATGTCCGGCCGCATCCACGGAACGTACCCCGAAGACCACGTTGTCCTTCGAGATCGCCAGCTTCAACGTCAGCGCGCCTCCCGCGGAACGCGCCTGAGACCACGTCGGCGCCTCGGTCGGCCGCCACACTACCTCATAGGTGGTTCCCTGCGGTGCACCGGCCGGCGCAGACCAGGTCAGCTCCGTGTTGTTATCGAGCGCCTTGGTCAGGATGTGCACATCGCCCGGCTCCCCCGGCGCGGAGGCAAACGTCGCCAGCGCCACTGCATTCAGCCGCGCCACATTGGCCGTGTACGCAGGGTCGACATACTTGAGGAAGTCGCCATACTGCACCTGTGCGGTCTGCCCGTTCTGCAGCGTGCCTTCCGCCATACGCGGGGTCTGGTGCTGATGATTAAAGTTCTCCTGCCACTCCGTAAATCGCACCGCTGCAAATCCCTCGTGGTTGAAGCTGGTGTGGTCGCCGCCGCGTAGAAAGCGGTCGCTGCGGAAGATCATCACCGGATGGAATGCCTGCTCCATGTGCACCGCATGACTGCGCGCAGACCCTTCGGCTGCTGGCCCGGCATGCACCCCGTGCGCATGGAAGTACGTCGCTGAGACCTCCTCGATGGCACGCGCCAGTTCGCGCGACGGCGAATCGTTCTCCGCACCCAGCAGCTCAATCATGTGCATCTGCTGCGGTGTAGCGGTGGACTGAACACCTTCTGAGAACACCCGCACGGCCTCTTTATCCTGGCCGGTCTGCCCGGGCGTGGTGTCGCCGCCGACGATGTCATTGTTCAGCACTGCTTCCAAGTCCCAGCCCTCGCTTTTTGCCAGCTTGGCCATATGCGCGCTGCCGTAGAGTCCCTGCTCTTCACCGGCCACCGCAACAAACACGATCGTCGCCGGAAACTTCAGCTTGGATAGCACACGAGCCGATTCCAAGGACACCGCTACGCCCGACGCATCGTCGTTGGCGCCCGGCGCTGGGTCATGTGTGTTGAAGTTGTCGGAGTTGCGCGAGTCATAGTGTCCGGTCACCAGCACCCGCCGCGCCGCCTGCGCCGGGTCCGTCCCTTTCAGCACGGCGTAAATATTTTGGAGGCGCGTGTCCTGCTTCACGCGCGAGTATTTGCCAGTCTTGGCGGTCTCGATGTAATCATCGCGCTTAACCTCCAGGCAGCCTCCGCAGGCTTCCGAGATGCGGGTAAACTCCCCGAATACCCAGTCTGCGGCTGCTGTGACGCCCGTACCAGGCGGCAGGTCTTTGTCCATGCTCGACAGGGTGGAGCGGTTGCCAAAGCTCACCAGCTTCGCAATATCCGCCTCCACGTGCGCCGGATCGATGCCTGCAATCGCCCGCGCAATCGCCGGGTCTACAGGCGCGACGGGCAAAGTATCCTGCATTTGTGCGGCAAGCGGACGGCTAGCCGCTGCGCACGCAAGAAGAGCGGGAACAAGGACGAACAGGAAGGTCGATCGACGCGGGTGAGCGTGGAACATAGCTTGAAATTTTCCCTTCAGGAGCAGGCAATGGCTGCGCAACGCAGTGTGCCGATACTATAGGAAGCGGTGGCGGACCATGCAACCAGCCGCCCACTGGCCCAGCTTTTCTGATACCAGGTGGAAGAGGCACCGCGCTCTGGCCGGGCTGTGCATTCAACCAAAACGAAACCACTGAGCAGGCCAACGCCCGGTCCCATTTCAACATCCCAACGTGCGTGCAGCAGAACAATTTTCTGGAGGAAGACCATGGCTGTCGTTTGCCCGGAGTGCGATAACCCGCTCGACCTTGACGTTGACGAAGTAGAAGCTGGCGATACCATCACGTGCAGCGACTGCGGAACCGACCTGGAAGTAGTCTCCGTCGACCCCATTGAAATCGCCCCGGTGGATGCCGAGGGCTACGACGATGAAGACCTGGTCGGCGACAACGACGTAGACGATGACGAAGACGCCTGAGGCGTTCTCTTCCGCAACCCCGCAAACCCGCGACGCACGTGCAGCCCTGCACGCAGGCAGACGCGCTGCTGTGAAAGCAACTTCCGCGCACCCAAGGGGTCTATCTCTATGCACGTAGAATGGAGACATGATGTCCACCCAACGCATTGCCCGTACCGCCGTCGCGTTTGCTTTGAACCTCACCTTGGCGGCAGCGGTCCTCGGTCCGGCAACTCTGGCAGCGCCCTTTGCGCTGGCGCAGACCCGCGGTCCAGTGCAGCGCACCATCCACGGCAAGGTTGAGACCAAAGACGG
>JAABUJ010001312.1_pt1 | contig 37598 bp, 36 predicted proteins | sample 5559131 | NCBI WGS metagenome assembly JAABUJ01 (sample SAMN10711875, study PRJNA513366) | rock metagenome | isolation source: Antarctica rocks | place: Antarctica: Victoria Land, Mt New Zealand nord | collected 2016-01-07 | reverse complement strand
ACGCCGCCGACGATCAGGCCGGCCAGGGCAGCCACTCGCCAGGGCAAGCGTTCCACGAACGGGTTCATCGGTGCCCCCGCCGGGTCAAACGCGGCCCAAGTGACGTCACTGTCTTCAATTGCTTCCCGGTAAATGTTTCCCAGTATACCACACGTCAAGTGCCATTGCAATAAATCAGGGGCGGGCAGACTGCGGCGAGAGGGCGAACGCGGAGACGTCGGCGCGTCCGTCGGAAACTCGCTCCACACCGGTCCCGTCGGCGTTAACCCGCATCAGGTCGTGGCCGCCCGCCCGCCGGGCCAGGAAGTAGACCTGGCCGCCGTTCTGGGAGAACCGCGCCGCGCCGCACTCGCCGCGCGCCAGCAGGCGCGGCGGGCTTCCAGGGGCGCTTGGGACCAGGAACAGGCCGATCTCGGAGCGGCGGGCGAGGTCGGGCTGGCGCCACACCTCCACGGCGATCTGCGCGCCGTCCGGGGAGAACACCGGGTTCTGCGGGCCGGACGTGGAGCCAGGGGGCAGCAGGAAGAGCCAGCGCCGGAAGACGCCCGCCGGGTCGAACAGGGCCAGCCCTGAGACGGTGCGGCCTTGGGGCGCGGGCGCGTGGAGCAGGGCGACCGCCATCTGCGAGCCGTCAGGCGACCAGGCCAGGGAGAGGGCGTCGGCGGCGGCCAGCGGCGGGCCGTCCGGCTGGTCGTTCTGGGTCACGTGCGGCGCGGCGTCGAGGGCGGGCAGGACGGCCAGCGTCTGGGTGCCACCCGAGTCGAGTACGGCGGCCAGGCCCGGCGGCCCCGCGGGCGCGCCGGGCCGCCAGGCGAAGGACGTCACCGAGACGGCCTCCCGCGCCGGCCCCCCGCCCGCCGCGTCGGGGCGGGCACCGGCACCGCCCGCCGAAGGCAGGAGCAGCGCGGCGTCGCCCTTGCCGGCCTCCAGCACGGCGAGCGACGCCCCGGAAAGGAACCCGAGCAGCGTGTTGCTGTCCGGCGCGAAGGCCGGCAGCAGCTTCGCCCCCGCCGTGTGCGTCACCGGGAGCGGGTTCTGGCCGTCGGCATCCGCGACGAAGATTTGATTTTGACCGCCCGCCTGGCTGGAGAAGGCGACCTGCGAGCCATCGGCCGTGAAGGCCGGGGACGCGGCGGGCAGCGAGGTGATCCGCCGCGCCCCGGCCCCATCCGGGCCGGCGACCCACAAGTGCGGGACGCCGGGCGAGCCGGCATCGGACGCAGACACGATCAGGCCCGCCGTGTCCACGAACCGGCGCGGCTTAGGGGCGAAGATCAGGAAGTAGAGCAGGGCGAGGAGGGCGGCCAGCAGAACCGGGATGACGAGCCAGGGCGGCAGGCGGCGTCGCCGGCGCTCGGGAAGAAGCGTGGATTCATAGACGGGCCGCCCGGTCGGGCGCGGCGCGTTGAGGTTGAAGGACGATTCAGGGGTGGGTTGGTCAGCCATGGTGTCTCGCTGCACGGGGTTTGCGTGTTGCGAGGGCCATTATACCTGGTATCGGCGCAGCAAGGCGGTCCGAAAATTGGTCAGGCGGCCCTAGACTTGGTCAGCCGGACGACGGTGTTCCCGCCCTCGGCGAGCACCTGGACGCTGTCCACGAGGGCCAGCATCAGGCCGAAGCCGCGGCCGTGGGTTGCGAACTCGTCTTCGGGGAGCCGCCCGTAGTCATCCAGGTCGGGGTGGAAGCCGTTGCCCCGGTTGCGGACGTCGATCTGCAAGCGGTCGTCGCCCAGGGGCCGGCAGTGGACACAGAAGCGCGGGTCGGGCTGTCCCGCGCCGCCGTAGTTGACCGCGTTGTTGCAGGCCTCACCGACGGCCAGCAGAAGGGCGTCCGTGTCGTCCTCGCCCCACGCCCGGCGGCGCAGGAAGTCGGCGACGGCCCGGCGGACAGACCCCACCTGCTCCGGGGCAGCGGGGAGGTCGATCTCCAGGCAGTCGCGTTCGTCCGAAGTTTGCTCGGTCATGGTACTTCACTTCTTTTCTTCGTCACGAAGACACTACAGTATCGGTGGGCACCCCGTGGAAACACAGGGCCTTGGGGCGGCAGCGTCAGGCGCGGCGCAGCGACAGCAGGTTGGCCGCAGTGGCGATCAGGTGCCTTTCTTGACCGTCGAAGGCGGGCCGCCGGGGCGCGCGGACGAGTATCAAGACGCCGCAGGGCGGGCCTCCGGGCGGGCCGGGGATCGGCGCGACCAGCGTCGGCGCGGCGTGGCCGGGTGGCAGCAGGGCCGCGCCCCCCGCCGACTCGACCTGTGCGGCCAGATCGCGCAGCAGGACGTCCATGTCGGCGTCGCCCTCCCCTCCCGCGCGGCGGAACACGGCGTCCGGCGGCCCGCCGCCGGAGGAGTCGGCGTAGAAACGCAGGACGCCCGCCTCGGCACGGGCGGCCTCCCCCAGCAGACGGAGGACGGCGGGGAAGAGTTCCCCGGCGGGGCGCGAGCCGGTCAGCATCTCCGAGAGCGCCCCCAGGGCCTGCAAATCGTCCAGCCGGTGTCCGGCCTGCTCCACCAGCAGCGCGTTCTGGAGGCCGACGCTGGCCTGGCTGGCGAAGGTGATCATCAGCCGCATCTCATCGGGTGTGAAGCGGCGCGGCCCGCGCGTGTAAACTTCGAGGACCCCCAGGACGTCGCGGCCCAGCTTCAGCGGGACGCCCAGGTAGCCGACGACGCGCTCGCGGGCGGCAAAGGCGGGCAGGACGAAGCGCAGGTCCTTGGCGACGTCCTCAATGGTCAGGGACCGCCCGCGCCGGGCGACGAAGCCCGTCGCCGTCTCGGGGCTGCGCCCGCCGTCGCCCGGCGCGAGGGGCAGGAGGGCCGACAGCGGCGTCTTGAAGCCCGCCGCCGCCCGCGCGGTCAGCCCGCCCCCGGCGTCCAGCACGAACAAAGCCGCCCGGTCGGCCCCGGTCATTTCGAGGGCGAGGTCGGCGATGGTCTGGGCCGTCTGCCGCCCGTCCAGCGACGACCCGAGGGCGCGCGCGATGCGCCGGACGCCCTTGCGAATCTCCTCGGCCTGCTGCCGCGCCTCCTCGTACATCTGGGCGTTGGCGATGGCCGCGCCGACCTGGTTGGCGATGGTATACAGCAGCTCCATCTCGCCGACCGTGAACAGGCGGCGGCGGCTGCTCATGGCGTGCAGGACGCCGATCACCGAGTCGCCCGACTGGAGCGGGACGCTGACCAGGGACGTCACGCCCTCGCCGTCGATGGGACACGACCGATTACGGTGGTCCGCCGAGACGTCCTGGACGGCGGTGGGCGTCTCGAACTCCAAGACCCAGCCGGCGATGCCCTCGCCCAGGCGCGGGTTCATGGTCTGGGCGGTCTCGCGGCGGATGTTGCGCGAGGCCTTGATCTCCAGGTGGCCTGTCGCGGGGTTGTAAAGGAACAGGGCGAACTTATCCACGTGGAGCAGGGCCAGGACGCTGTCGGCGACGAAGTGGATGACGCGGTTGAGGCTCAGGGTCGCCCCGACGGCCTGGGACAGCTCGTACAGCGCGGCGGCCTCCTGGGCGCGGCGCGTGGCGTCCTCGTAGAGCCAGGCGTTTTCCAGGGCGACGGCGGCCTGGCTGGCGACGGCAGACAGCAGCGAAGCATCCGCCGCACTGTAGGCCCCCGCCTGGCGTGAGCCGACGACCAGCAGGCCCTCCGGGACCGTCCGGGCCACCATCGGCGCGAGCAGGAGGGAGCGCATTCCGGGCAGCGGCAGGTCCTCAGCGGGATCACCCCCGACGTCGTTGATGCGCAACGGCTGGCCTGACTGGAGGGCGCGGGCGGCCATCCCCGCCCCGTCGGCGGAGAGCTGCCGGTCCTGATCGCCCTCGGCCAGCCCCCGGTCCGCCCCGATATACAGCCGCGTCCGCTCGTCGCTGAGGAGGAAGACCGCCCCCGCCGTCATCTCCATGCTCCCGGCCATCGTCTCCACGACGCTCGAAAGCACCTCCTGGACGTTCAGCGACGACGAGGTGGTCTGCGCAGCCCGGAACAGGATGTCGCGCTCCTGCTGCTTGCGGGCGGCCTGGCGGCGCAGGTCGTCGGTCCGCAGGGCCTGAGCGGCGAGGTCGGCGAGCGTCTGGAGCCGCAGCAGGTCGGCCCCGCTGAAGGCCGCGTCGCCCCGCCGGTTCAGCACAGTCAGCGCCCCCGAGGGCCGGCCATCCCGGAACAGCGGCACGACCAGGGCCGAGCGGAGGCCGACGCCGGCCCGCGCGCTCGGGTCGGCCGCGTCGGCCTCGGACGGCATAGGGTGGGGCCGGTGGATCAGGGTCAGCTCCCCGGTCAGGGCGGTCCGACCTGCCAGGGCGTCCTCGACGCGCACCGTCTGGCCGACGATGTCGGCGGCGTCCTCTCCGGCCACGGCGGCGAAGTCCAGAAGGGCGCGGGCCGGGTCCAGCAGGCTGACGGCGGCGGACGCCGCGCCGGTCAGGACACGCGCCTTCTCAGTGATGAGCGCGAGGGTGACGCGCGCGTCCGACTGCCTGGCGATGGCTCCCACCAACTCGTGCAGGGCGATGAGATGGGAGTCCAGCGAAGAAACATCAGACGGGGCGGATTCCGGCGCGGGGGGGACGGGCGGAGACGGTTTGTGCGGGGGAGCACCGGGAGGAGCGGCCTGGCCCAAGCCTGCATCGCCCAAACCCGCGTCGGGGGCTGCGTCCACGGGGGGTGCGGAGTCCATAGAAGGGCGAGCGCCTGTCCTGTCGAATGGGCTGGATCGCGCAGGTGAAGCCGCTCCCGGAAGGGGCCGCTTGCGTGATCGGCCTCATTGTGTCATAATCAAGAGTGTCTGTCAAGGGATAGACGGCGGAGACCCGCCGGGAACACGCAAGCGCCTCCTATGATCTTCCGTCCCTACCCGCACCCCACCGCCTTCTCCCGCGTGTTCAGCCTGCTGCTCGGCCTGGGGCTGCTGCCGGGAGTCGCCGCCGCACAGACGCCTGCCGCCCCGACAACGCCTGCCGCCCCGACGCACCTGCGTACCTCGGATGACGTGCCGCCGCTGGAGACACAGCTCCCGCCGCCCACCGACCAGCCGCCCCCCGAGGTGCCGCTGCCCAGCCCGATTCCCCTGGGGCGCGGATTCCTTGTCAGCGGTGCCCTCGACATCCGAACGCGCACGGCGACGACGGGCCGGAGCGGCGGCTTCTGGGTCAACGCCACCGAACTCGACATCCAGCACCCGATTACCAGCAAGGGGACGGCGCGCGGCAACCTGTTCCTCCAGCTCCTGGCCGAAGACCCGCCCGACCTCGCGCGCGGGAGAGACGTGCAGGTCGGCGAGGCGTACTTCGTCTACCGCCTGCCCGTCGAGACGGACTTCGGCTCGACCGCCTACCTCAAAGTGGGCCAGTTCCAGATACCGTTCGGCCTGCTCGCCGTCTACGACCCGCACCTGCTGATCCTGCAGCCGCTGTACGCACAGTCGCTGGGCCTCCGCACCGACTTCGGGGCGGCCCTCTCGGGCCGGCTGTACGGCGTCCTGAACTACGACCTTTCGTTCACCACGGGGACGGGACCGGGCCACATCGACATCAGCCCGACCCACGTGTACTCGTTCCGGCTGGGCCGCACCTTCACCACGCGCAACGGCGTCGTCAACGTCGGCGGCTCCCTGCTGCAAGGGCGGCTCCCGATCACGGACATTTCGGCCGACAACCCGTTCGCCGTCGAACTGCCCCCTTCAGGCCGCGTCCGGCCCGACCGGGGCGGCTTCGTCTCTAAGAGTCGCATCGGGGGCGACGGCTCCTACGGCTTCAAGCGAACCACCGCGCGGGGCGAGGCGGTCATCGGGGCCGACGGCCCGCAGCGCATCCTGGGCTACTACGCCGAGGGGGACTACCGCTTCACGGGCCGGACCAGCGCCGCGATCTCGCGCTCGCTGTTCGTTTATCCCGCGGGCAACAGCAGCGCCACGCGCGAGTCGCTGGGCCTGACCTATGCTTCCAGCGCGAACCTGACCTTCCGGGGCCTGTATCAGTACCTGCGCGACGTCCCCCGCGATGCGGCCGGCCAGGTGCGCCACCGCCTCACGTTCCAAGTCCTGCTGCGGTTCTAACTCTTATGTCCACCCCTCCCCCATCCCCTCCGTCTGCTCCCAATCCCCCTCCTAAGCCCGTTTTGAAGCCGTTCTGGAAGTGGCTCCTGCGCGCCACCACCGCCGCCGCGATGCTCCTGTTCCTCGCGCCGACGTTCTACGTCCTCAAATACTACGGGTTTGATAGGCCGCGCGAGGAGGCGCTTGCCCGCCGGCCGGAGACGACGGGCGGCCCGGCGACGGACCCGGACGCGCTCCTCCGGGCATCACGCCTGGCGGGAGACCTCCACAAGCCCGCATCCTCCCGTCAGCGGGCGATCACGGAGATCGGGCTGACACTGCGGCGGTCCGGCGTTGGCTGGAAGAGGCCGCTGGAATGCCTGACGGCGAAGGCGACGCTGGCCGACCTAGCGGCAAAGGACCCGGACCCCGCCGTGCGGGCGGCGGCCTCGGAGGAGATCGGGAAGGTGGCACAACAGGGGGCGGTGATCCGTCGGTAGGGACCCCTCCCGCGCTAGGGACCCCTCCCGGCGGGCTTGCCCGCCGGGAGGGGTTCCGATAAGGGCAGTATTCATCCCATCGCGATCTGCGTGAACAGGACTTCCAGGGCGAGCTGGCTGTTGGCGTTGCGCTCGATGGCCTGCCGGACGTCCAGCAGCAGGGCCAGGCCTCGCTCCATCCGGGTCGGCGGGCACGAGGCGGCCAAGGCGACGATCTCCTCGCGCCGGTCGGCGTTGACCGGCGAGGCGTGGACCGACCCGACCACGCCCGCTGTCAGCACGTCCCGGTAGTAGGCCGCCAGCAGGTCCAGGGCGCGCGTCAGCGGCTCCCGACCTGTCTTCTCCGCGCCCTTTTCCTCGCCCGCCTCGGAGGCGCTATCGTCGTCGCCCGCCTTCATCTTGGGGGCGAGTCGGCGGAACTCCTCGCCCAGCTTGAAGCTCCTGACCGCCGGGGCTGTCAGCAGATCACGGGCGAGGTCGAGCAAAGCCTCGCGGCCTGCCAGCAGCGCGGGCGAGCGGGCCAGCGTCACGGCCCGGCCCAGCCGCCCCTCGGCGTAGGCGGCTAAGAAGCGGGCCTGGGCTGGGGCGACGCCGAAGCGAGCCGTGAGCGCGCTTTCGATGTCAGGGGCAGGCAGCAGGCCGAACGGCACGACCTGGCAGCGCGACACGATGGTGGGCATGACGCCGCCCGTCGAGGCCGCCGTCAGGATGAAGTGCGCGTAGGGCGGCGGCTCTTCCAGAGTCTTGAGCAGGCTGTTGCCCGCGTCGGCCCCGCCCCGCCCCAAACCCTCGGCGTCGAAGATCAGAAAGACGCGCTTGGGCGCGGCCATCGGCTCGAACTGGAGGTCGCGCAACAGGGCGCTGTCGGGGGAGTGGTCTTTGTGGCCCGCCCGCGGCCAGACCTGGGCGATGCTGGTGATGCGCGAGGGCGGCGGGGACAGGCTGCGGACGTCGGGCAGCGTCCCGGCATCAATCGCCCGCGCCACGCGGTCATCGTCCGCCCTCGCACCGCACAGGGCTTTGGCGAACTGCCGGGCGGCCGTCGCCTTGCCTACGCCGTCCGGCCCGACGAAGAGATACGCGCCGGCCAGCCGGTCGTCGCGCAGGGCGTTCTCCAATACGCGCACGGCATAAGGCTGGCCCAGAACGTCTTGGAGCATTCAGAACCGCCCGAAGCTTTCCACGCTGAGCACGAAAGCCACCGCCCCGCCCGATTCGACCCGGACGGGGTGCGGGGCGAAGGCACCCAGGGCGGGGACGCTTCCCATCATGTCACCGGGCACGTTGACATATCCTTCGGACGATTGACACGCCGCTTTGATGATGTCCAGGACGCGGTTGGTGTCGTCGTCCTCGACGCCGATCAGCACGGTGACGTTGCCCTGACGCAAAAAGCCGCCCGTGCTGCCGAGCTTGGTGAACGTCAGCCCGTTCTCCAGCAGCGCGTCGCCCAGCTTGTGTTTGTCCCGCTCGTGGGCGATGGCGATGATCAGTTTCATGGCTTCAGCAGGAGCGGGTCAGGCGGGCCGCAACCGCCTCCCAGACGTCCGCGTGAACGGCCTCGGGGGCACGGGCCGAATCCAGGACGACCCATCGGGCAGGTTCCGCCTGGGCCAGCGCAAGAAAACCCGCCTGGATGCGCTGGTGAAACGGTAGAGATTCTTCTTCCATCACGCTCCGCTCCCGCTGCCGGGCCAGGCCCACGGCGGGGTCCAGGTCGAGCAGAATGGTCAGGCCGGGCGTTAATCCGTCCGTCGCGTAATCATTCAGGCGGACGATCTCGCCGATGTCCAGCCCCCGCCCGTGGCCCTGATAAGTGACGGACGAGTCAGCGTAGCGGTCGCACAGCACGATGCCGCCTGACGCCAGATGGGGCCGGATGACCTGCCCGACGTGCTGGGCGCGGTCGGCCAGCATGATCAGCAGCTCGGCGCGCGGCTCCACATGAATGCCCATCGGCGGGTGCAGGGCCAGGGCGCGCAGCTCCGCGCCCAACGGCCCGTCGCCCGGCTCGCGCGTCGTCATTACGTCCTGACGCCCTTCGGCCCCCAGGCGCGCGGCCAGCCGCGCGATCTGCGTGGTCTTGCCCGCGCCCTCCACGCCCTCGAAGGTGATAAACAGAGAACCCACCTCCCCCACTCCGCTCATTCTTCGCTCCGGGGTACTCCTCCCGCATCGGGAGGAGGAGTTATCTTCTTGCTCCTCCCCCTCCTGCATCGGGAGGGGTGGCGAGCGGCGAGCCGGGGTGGGTTCTTAAGGCCGGCTGATCTTGACCCGGCGGTTCGGCTCCTGGCCGATGCTTTCCGAGGTCATCTTGTAGTTCTCGGCGATCTGGTGCTGCAACCGGCGCAGGAACGAGTTCTGCGGGGCCAATTCCAAAGAGTTCAGACCGCCCGACGTGTCGTTCATGATCTCCTCGATGGCCTCCTCGGCGTGCGAGACGGCCACGTCCTCTTCTGAAATCTCCTGCGGCATGCGGAATATCTCGCGCAGGACGCTCTCGATCTGGATGTACGTGTTGCTCTTGATCACATACGTCGGCAGGTTGCGGCTCAGGCCCTCCTGGAGCTTGGCGGGTTCCTTGCGGTAGTTCGCCTTCAGGGCGATGATGACGTCCGAGTCTTTCACGTCCTTGGAGATGAACGCCGAGACGCGCAGGGTCCGAATCGCCCGCTCCAGGCGGCTGCGGCTGACCCCGTAGGGGAAGACGCGCAGCGTCTGCGGGATCGGCCTGCCGTTCGAGAGCGTGGGCGGGCCGTCCTGCGTCCGCGCCTCGCCGTCCGGCGCGGGCGGGGCCACGCGCGGGGGCGGGGCCGCCCCGTCCGGCTCGGGCCGGGCGGCGGCGGCGGTGTAGGACGTCCCGTTGCCGAAGTTGCCGCGCCCGCGCGTCCCGTCGTCGAACAGCGACGGCGTCCGGTCGCGGTCCGGCGGGCGGGGTGCCTCTAAATCGGACTTCTGGACGATTTCCACCTGGCCCGCGGCGTTGCGGACGCGAATCTCGGGGCGGGGCTGGCCGCCGCGCAGCATCCGGTCCACGGTGCGGGTGACGTCGTGGTGGATCGCCAGCTTGTCCACTTCCATGATCTCGATGATCACGTCGAACGTCGGCGGGGCCTTGCGCTCCAGGACGGTCTTCTGCGTCCCGCGCTTCTTGGCTTCTTCATCGGACAGCGTCACGGCCTGGATGCCGCCGACGAGGTCCGACAGGGTCGGGTTCATCAGCAGGTTTTCCAGCGAGTTGCCGTGGGCGGTGCCGACCAGTTGGACGCCGCGCTCGGCGATGGTCCGGGCGGCGAAGGCCTCCTGCTCCACGCCGATCTCGTCGATGACGACGACCTCGGGCATGTGATTCTCGACGGCCTCAATCATGACGGCGTGCTGGAACTCGGGTTCGATCACCTGCATCCGCCGCGCCCGCCCGATAGCCGGGTGCGGGATGTCGCCGTCGCCGGCGATCTCGTTCGAGGTGTCCACGATGATGACGCGCTTCTTGAACTCGTCCGAGAGCACCCGCGCGACCTCGCGCAGCTTGGTCGTCTTGCCGCGTCCAGGCCGGCCCAGCATCAGGATGGACTTGCCGGCCTCGACGATATCGTGGATGATGTCGATGGTGCCGTAGACGGCCCGCCCGATGCGGCAGGTCAGGCCGACGACCTTGCCCTGCCGGTTGCGGATGGCCGAGATGCGGTGCAGTGTCCGCTCGATGCCCGCCCGGTTGTCCTTGCCGAACGCACCGATGCGGGACGTGACGTACTCGATGTCCTCGGCGGTGACGGGGATGCCCTCGCGCGGCCACAGGGCGCGGCCGTCGGCGAAGCGCGCCTCGGCGTCGCGCCCCAGGTCCAGCACGATCTCGATCAGGCCGGTCGAGAGGTCGTCCATCTCCAGCGCCTCGCGCAGCGCGGGCGGCAGGATGTCCAGGAGCTGGTCCAGGTTGTCCGTGACCTGCATCTGATTGGCGGACAGGGGGGAAGAAGAGGCGTCGGGGCCGCCGTTGCCGTCGTCGTCATGGGCGAGCCGGTCACGCAGGTCGGCGAGGGCCTCCTCGCGCGGATTGGAAAGGGTCATGGTCTGGTTTTGGGTGGCGTTTTGGTCGGTCATCGGCAGGGTGTTGGCGTTCCTTCCTGGGCGCGGGAACCGGACGGCAGGGCTGACACGTAACCGAGAGGATTCCCGCGTTTATGATACCCCAATTCCGGCCTTTTGTTGACGGCGGCGCGCGTTGACTCGCGGCAGAGCGGAGGGTATAATGCACTGTTTCGGCTCGGCCCGCCTTTGCCCTTCCGTGATGGGTGGGATGGAACCCCCGCGCCCCGCAGACTGTTGATTTCAGGGAATGCTGTTGTGCCTGCAAGGAGGCGAGGGGGTGAATCCCTCTCGCCTGCTCTTCCCGACTGGGAAGAGTGTTCGAAAGGAAAAGCCACTTGAAGCTGAACGCGACCGGCCTCGCCGGCGTTCTTGGTGTCGGCGCACTGACCGCGGGGGCATTCGCCGCCGGGTCGCACCTCGGCCCGGCCCGGCCCGTCGGCCACAACCTTTACCGCCCGGCGTCCGCCGCCGCGCCGCGCCCCTCCCTGACCCTCACCTCCGCAGGCCACCCCGGCGCGGTCGCGCAGCGGCAGGACGGGCCGGGAGCGAGCGCGGACGAGGACTTCACGAGCGACGGGCCGGGCGCGACGTTCCAGCAAGTGTACGCGCTGGTCAAGCGGCACTTCGTGGACCCCCTGCCCCCCGACGCGAAACTCGCCCACGGCGCGGCGTCGGCGATGGTGGCCTCGCTGGGCGACCCCGATTCGCGCTTCCTGGAAGCGCCCGAGGTGGCCGAGATCGGCAGCGAGTCGAAGGGTCAGTACGCGGGCATCGGCGCGGCCCTGGCCGTGCGCCGCGTCGTCCACCCCAAGGACGGCGACGTGCCCGAGTACACCGAATATCTGTTGACCGTGGTCGCGCCCCTGCCGGGCAGCCCCGCCGAGAAGGCGGGCCTGCGCGCGGGTGACGTCATCACGGCCATCGGCGGCAAGTGGGTCTACAATGATCGGTTCGTCTATGACCAGACCAAAGCGCTCAAAGCCTTGCAGGACGACCCCGTCTCGTTCAACAAGATGGTGACGACGCTCCAGAAGAAGATCGACGGCGCGATCAGCCTGGCCGAGGCGCAGACGCGGCTCGACGACTCGGCGGCGAAGACGGTCACCCTGACGGTCGCCCACGCCGGCACTTCCCCCACCGCACCCTCGGCCCCTGCAGTTACGCTGGACACGTCCGCCCTCACGCTCGTCAGGCCGATCTCGTCGCGCAGCCTGCCCGGCGGACTGGGCTACATCAAGATCACCCAGTTCGCGCCCGGCGCGGACAAGGACTTCGCCGCGGCCCTATCCGGCTTCGGCACGGACCTCAAGGGCCTCGTCCTCGACCTGCGCGATTCGCCCGGCGGGCTGCTGGACGTCGGCACGGCCATCGCCGCCCGGCTGACCTCGGCCCCCAACCTGGGCTACGTCGAGACCAAGGGCAAGAAAGTCACGTCCATCGTCGTCACGCCCGGCGCGGCCACATCGGCCCCGCTGGTCGTCCTGATCAACGGCGGCACGGCCAACACCGCCGAGCTTTTGGCGGCGGCCCTGCAAAGCAAGGGCGCGAAACTGGTCGGGACGCCGACGTTCGGCGATGCCAGCGACGTCAAGCTGATCCTGCTGCGCGACGGGTCGGGGTTCACGATGACCGTGGGCAAGCTCCAAACGGTCACGCAGGCCGAGTTCGCCGGCGTCGGCATCAAGCCCGACGTGTCCGTTCCCGGCGGGACGGGCGACGACGTCCTGAACCGCGCCGTCGGCGTCCTCTCGGGCCGCGTCGCCCGTGTTCCCCTTCATACCAGCCCCGTGCTGTGATGGTCGCCGGGGCTGTGGAAAGCCCCGGCAGGATGACACCCTCACGAGTGAAAATGAGGGGCCATCTGAATTGCCCTTGTCCGAAAGACGTCTCTTTGCCGGGCAATCCACTGCCCCGGCCCCCGCCGCGTGGCAGTGAATGATGAATGGAAGCTCTATGAAAATCGGACGATTTATTGGCCGCGCGGCGGGCACGACGGCGCTGCTGGGCGTCGCCTTCGTCGGCGGCGTCTCCTTCAATGACGTGCGCGGCGTCCACAGCGCCGAGTCGCTGCAAACTGTCGTCGGCCTGATCCCCCAGCGCGTCTCGGAGGCGCTGCTGACGGCGGCCCACGGGCAGACGGACGAGTACACGCCCTACCAGACGTATGCCGACGTGCTGACCACGCTCAAAGCCGGCTATTACGGCAAAGAGATCGACCCCACGCAGATGACTTACAACGGCATCCGGGGCATGATGGGCGCGGTCCACGACCGCTACACGCGCTTCATGGACCCCAAGGCCTACAAGGAGATGTCGGAGGAGAACCAAGGCCAGTTCGTGGGCATCGGCGCGCTGCTCGGCACCAACAAGGCCCAGCAGGTCTACGTCGTCCGGCCTCTGATCGGCGGCCCCGCCATCAAGGCCAAGGTCCTGGCGGGCGACATCATCCTGAAGGTGGACGGCAAATCCACGCTCAAGATGAAGGACTCGGACGTCGTCAACCTCATCCGCGGCAAGGAAAACACCCGCGTCACGCTGACCCTACTGCGGAAAGAAGTCCCCCACCCCGTCGTCATCGCCATCACGCGCGCCGTGGTGCATCAAGAGGTCGTGCAGCACACGATGATCGACCCGGCCCGCAAGATCGGCTACATCTCCCTGAGCGTTTTCAACGAGGAGAGCGACGTCCAGGTCGGCAAGGCGCTTTCTGATTTGGAGTCGCAGGGGATGCGCGGGCTGGTCTTCGACCTGCGCGAGAACCCCGGCGGCCTGCTCGACATCGCCCGCGAGATCGCCAGCCGGTTCGTGCCCGGCGGCCCCATCGTCTGGATCAAGGACAAGTCCGAGACGGCGTCAACGATGGAGCACCTGGACGTGGACCCGAGCCAGCACCAAGGACACCTGCGCGTCCCGCTGGTCGTCCTGGTCAACGGCGACAGCGCCAGCGCGTCCGAGATCGTCTCGGGGGCCATCAAGGACACCGGCTCGGGCGTCCTGGTCGGAGAGAAGACATTCGGCAAGGGCCTGGTGCAGACCATCATGGGCCTGCCGGACGGCTCGGCCGTGGCGATCACGACCCAGCACTACTTCACCGCCCACAAGAACGACATCAACCACAAGGGGATCATCCCGAACATCCCGGTGACGATCCCCGACGCCGCCCTGCGGAAGGACGCCGCGTTCCGCCGGACGCACCCGGAGGCGTTTTACGACCTCCAGTACGACACCCAGCTCCAGCGGGCCATGACCCAGGTTCGGCAGGAGATGCAGGTCGCCAGCGCGCGGCCCTGGTAAGACAAGACGCTCAGGAACCCACTTCCGGCGGCGAGCCACCGGGGGTGGGCACGTCTTTGTTACGCGCCTCCACCCCATGCCTACATCAGCCTCCGCACCACAGGCACCCGCCCCGGAAGGGCTAGCGCGCCAGCTCCGGCTGTTCAAGCTGCTGGCCGGGCTGCTCGCCGCCGCGCTCGTCCTCGGCGTCGGGGCATTCCTGCTGGTCCGTCATCTCGGTCAGCCGGTCACCATCCTGGTTGACGGCAAACCCGTCGCCACAGTCCGCAACGCGGCGACGGCGAATGGACTGCTCGAACAGGCCGAGAAGTCTCAGGTCGGCCCGGCCTATGCCGGGCAGGAGCTGGTGCGGATGCAGAAGGTGCGGCTCGCCCGTGCGCCCGCCGACGCCCCGCAGGACCCCGACGGCGTCGCCCTCGCCAGGCTCGCGCGTCGGCTGACGCTGCACGTCCACGCCTTCGTCATCCTGGTCCGTGGGCGGCCCAGCGTCGCCCTGCCCAGCGCCGATGAGGCGACGGACACCCTGAAGCGGGTCAAGGCCCACTGGGCGGGCCTGCCGCCCGCCGCCCCCATTCTGGGCATCCCGGAGATCATGGAGACCGTGGAAGTTCAGCGCCGGGCCGTGGACACGGGCCTGACCCGGCCCGATGCCCAGGCCGCCGCGCCCTACTTCTGGACCCCGCCGCATTCCAAGAGCTACACCGTGCGGCGCGGGGACATCGCCTCCCGCATCGCCTACCGGAGCCACCTGTCGCTGGCCGACCTGATCACGGCCAACCCCAACAAAAACATGGGCCGGCTGAAGCCCGGCGACGTGCTCAACGTGCAAAAGATGCCCCTGCTGCTGACGGTCCGCGTCCGCAAGACGCTGGAGCGGACAGAGAAGGTCAACCCCAGCGCCCAGGCCGCCCAAGCCGGGCAGCAGCGCGTCACCTACGCCGTGACCTACATCAACGGTCAAGAAACACGCCGGGAAGCGCAGAGCGTCGTCGTGCTGGAGAAGCCCCAAACCGCTTTGAGCCTGTAGGAGCGGGGCCTACCCCGCCCCTGCCCAATCATCACTTGCCCCCCACAGCGGTCAGAGCCAGGCCGCGCATGGTCACCGCCCCCAGTTCCCCGATCAGCGTCACGTTCAGCGTCGCCGTGTCCCAGTTCAGAGTCGTGAGCGACGCGCGGTGGGAGACGTAGCCGGCGACCGGGCCGATCCGCGTGGCGCGCATCCCGCGCACGAGGGTCGGGCGGCGCGGCTGGGTGCGCGGCTGCTCGAACAGCGAAACCAGGTTCAGTCCGTCGGAGTAGCGCAGGTGGAGCAGAGTCTTGCGGCCCACACGTGTTGAAGAGGCACCGACCAGGCGGTAGCCGGACAGCGTGGCGGGGACGTAAGCCCTGCCGCCGAGCTGGGAGCGCACCGAGGAGAGCGGGAGCGGCATCTCCCGCGGCGAGGGCGTCTCGATGACGCGCACCCCCCGCCTCTTTGCCAAGGCGGACAGATTGAAAAAGCCGGCGGCGGCAGGCGCGGGCCGGTAGGCGATGTCCGTGAACGCCACGGTGACGGCCAGCTTGCCGTCATCCCGGTAGGTCTCGCGCTTGAGGATCAATCCGCTCCCCGCGTCCACCCAGAACCGGCGTGCGAGGGTGTGGCCGCTCGGGTGCTTGATCGTCACCAGGTAGACCCTGCGGTCGGCCCAGGTGCGCGGCTGCGGCTGCACGTCCAGCAGGTAGTTGGCGCGCAGGAGGGCGTAGGAGAGCAGGTCGTCGTTGTCGAGCGCACCAGGGGAAAGCCGGCGATGCCGCAGCTCACGCCGGCGCGAGTCGAACTGCCACTGCTGCCGCCCGTCGCTGACCAGAAGCCGTCCACGCTGCGATTCGGGGTTGAGGTAGGCGATGCGGCGGCTGTCCAGCGGGCGATGGAAGACGCGCACCTCGGTCGTCCGCCCGACGCGCCAGTAGGTCGTGATCTGCCGGCCCTGGTAGGAGAAGAGGTCGTCGGCCTGAAGGACCTTGACGAACAAGCTTTCCGCCGTGGGTGCGGGGGCGGGAATCCGGCGAGTCCGCAGCGGAGCAGCCGGGAGCGGTGCGGCCAGCAGGGGCGCGGCAAGGATCAGCGGGGCGATGCATTTCCACATAACCCCGCCGAGTCGTTTAGAAAGCCAGATCGGCATAGCCCGCCGCCTCCGGCTTGTTGTCCGTGGGCTGCTGCGCGTCCGCCGCGATCATCTTCTGGCGGTCCGGGTCGGCCAAGGGCAGGCGCGAGACGGAGTCGGTGTGCGATTCGACCAGCGAGGTGACGTCCGGGGAGACGTCCTGCATGGGAGCGGGCGCGCGGGGGGCACCGATGACGCGCGGCAGGATCGGCCCGTGCGTCGCCATGCCGGGCGTGTGTGTCATCGGCCCGGCGAGCAGCGCCCCGACGGCGGCGACGGCGGCCAGCCCCGCCGCCCACCGGCGCTGGGGGGCCTGTTCGGGCCGGAGCCAGGTGGCCCAGGCCGGGCGGCGCGTGTGGGCGCGCTCGCGGTCGTCCACGCGCAGGCGGCGGTAGGACGCCGCCCAGAATTCGGGACCAGGCAGCGGCGGCGAAGGCAGACGGCGCATCAGCGCCTTGGTCTGCCCCAATTGGTCGGCGGCCAGGCGGCACGGCGCGCAGGCGCGCAGGTGCTCGGCGACGGCGCGCGTACGCCCGACGTCCAGCATGCCGTCAATATAAGCGGAGAGGTGTTCCCCGTGCAGGTGTCCTTGGCTCATCTGGGTCTTCTTTGTGACGCCCCTTTGCGTCCCTTGTTTGGCCTTATTTGCTTGCCCCGGTTCGTTCGGGTTTTTGATCCAGCTTTTGGCGCATCATCGCGCGGACGCGGTGCAGGCGCGACCGGACGGTGCCGGTCGGCGTGCCCATCATCTCACTGATCTCCTCGTAGGAGAATTCCTCGACATCGGCCAGGATCAGGACCATGCGGAATTCGGGCGGCAGCGAGTCCAAAGCCTTCTGAATGCGCTCGTCGAACAGGTCGCTCAGGATGCGCCGGGAAGGCTCATCGGTCCAGTCCGGGATGTCGCGGGTGGGGGCGGCCCCCTCCTCGCCTCCCGGCGGCGGCGCGTCCAGAGACTCGACGTGCCCCACCCGCTTTTTGTGGCGCTGCCGGTCGATGAACGTGTTGGTCATGATCCGGTAAAGCCACTTGTCGAAGTACGTCCCGCGCTGGAACCGCTTGAACGAGCGGTAGGCCTCCAGCAGAGCGTCCTGGAGCAGGTCCTGGGCGTCCTCGTGGTGGCCGGCCATGCGAAAAGCGACTCGGTAGAGCTTGTCCTGGTGCTGGGCCAGCAGGCGCGCGAACAGGTCGACGTCGTCCCCGGACAGACCGTTCGGCAGCCCGTCCGACGCCCCGCCCTCATCCGCCGTCCGCCCCTTGTCCCTGTTCCAAGCGCTCATAGTCGGCAGAAAGTTCCCAATGCGCAGGGCACGAAGGGGCAGGCTATGCGCCCGCCCCCGTCTCCCTCTTCTTCAGATGTCCCCTCGCCTCTCAGCCTTCACTGATCGTCACCGTCTTCATGCTGTCGCCCTCGCGCAGGGCCAGCACGGCGTCCAGGCCTTCGGTGACCTTGCCGAACACGGCGTAGCCCATGTCCAGGTGCGGCGCGGCGGCGAGCGTGAAGTAGAACTGTGACGAGGCGCTGTCGGGGCTGGCGGAGCGGGCCATCGCCAGGACACCCGCCGCGTCATGCTTAAGGCTCGGCGAGACTTCGAGCTTGATGTTCTTTCCCGACCCGCCGGTCCCGTTGCCGTCCGGGTCGCCGCCCTGGATGACGAAGCCGGGCGCGTAGCGGTGGAACGTCAGCCCGTCGTAGAACCCTTTCTGGGCGAGGCCGATGAAGTTCGCGGTCGTGCCGGGCGCGTCGTCCTCAGCGAGCCGGGCGACGATGGTGCCCTTGGTGGTGTCGAAGGTCGCGGTGCGGGCCATGCTTGTTTCTCCTGTTTGGTATTGGCTTTGGTGTTGGCATCGGGACGTGCCGCAGAAGGCCCCCCGGCCCCCAGTTCTGGGGGAGTAGGGCTGTCTTCTCTGGTCCCCCCAATGTCGGGAACCGGGGGGCCTTTCCCGGCTTTTGCGAGGGCGGGGGCGGTCAGGGCGGCGACTTCGGTGGGCGTCAGGTGCCGCCACGCGCCCGCCGCCAGGCCGGTCAGCCGGACCTGGCCGATGCGGACGCGGACCAGCCGCGTCACGGGATGGCCCACGGCGGCCAGCATCCGGCGCACCTGCCGGTTGCGGCCTTCGTAGATGGTCAGCTCGACCTCGGCGCTGCCGCCGCCCTCCCCCGCCTCGCGGGTCGCACGCGCCAGGCGGACGTCCTCGGCGGGCCGGGTCGGGCCGTCTTCCAGATGGACACCGCGCCGGAGCCGGTCCAGCGCGTCTGGGCTGGGGACGCCCCGGACTGAGGCGCGATAGGTCTTGGGGACGTGGTGGCGCGGGTGCGTCAGCTTGAACAAAAAGTCGCCGTCGTCTGAGAGAAAGATCAGCCCCTCGCTGTCGGCATCCAGCCGGCCTACCGGGCGCAGCATCGGCTTGCCGCCGATGTCCACCAGCTCGGTCACGAGTTTGCCCGCGTGGGGGTCCGACCGGGACGAGACGACGCCGCGCGGCTTGTGCAGGGCGATGTAGTAGCGGCGTAGCGGCGGACGGACGGGCCGGCCGTCGAACGCGACTCTGTCCGTGTCGAGGTCCACTTTGGCCCCCAGCTCGGTCACGACCGTGCCGTTAACCCGGACGCGGCCCTCGGTGATCCACACCTCGCAGGCCCGTCGCGAGCCGACGCCGGCGCCCGCGAGCGCTTTTTGCAGCCGCTCGAGCATAAACAATCCAGCCTCCTAGTGTCACGAGAGAAATGCCCGCAAGCGCGCCCAGCGTCTCCAGCAGCGCCGGCCCCACCGCCCGCGTCGCCCGCACGAATGCCGAACCGGGCCGGAGCGGGACGTCCTCGGCGGACACGGCACCGCCGCTCGCCAAAGCCTTGCCGCCGACGATGACCGCCACCGACCCCAGGAGGGTCCCCCGCCCGATCGGGGCCTGCGGCAGCAAGGGGATCGGCGTCAGCCTGACCTTGTAGGGCGGGGTCGCGCGCCGCCGGGAGCGGACAATGGCGATGTCGTCGGATTCGACCAGCCTGACCGGCCCGGCGGCGGAAGGGATGTCTACGGTCCCCACCGGCTCGCCTCGACGCGCCACCGTCACGGGCGCGAAGTCCGCGAAGCCGTAATTCAGCAGCGATTCGACGTCCTCACGGCATTTGCCGCTGTCCAGCGCGACCGCGACCAGCCGCCAGCCGCCGCGCGTGGCCGAGCCGACGAAGCAGTGCCCCGCCGCGTGGATATACCCCGTTTTCACCCCGTCCGCGCCGGGGAACTTCTTGAGGAAGGTCAGGGCCGTGTTTTTCACGACCACGTCGCGCGTGTCTATCGAGCGGCGGACCTTGTAAAACGGGGTGCGGACGATCTGGTTGAACTGCGGCAGGGTATTGATGGCATAGCAGGCGATCTTCGCCAAATCCCCCGCCGTCGAGTAGTGCCCCGGCGCGGGCAGGCCGTTGGGGGTGACGAAGTGGGAGTGCGTCGCGCCGATCTCGCGCGCCTTCTCGTTCATCAGCCGCGCGAAGGCGGGGACACTGCCGCTGAGGTAAACCGCCCCCGTCACGGCAGTGTCGTTGGCCGAGCGCAGCAGCATCGCGTACAGCAGGTCGCGCAGCGTGATCTTCTCGCCGGGTCTGAGGTGCAGGCTGCTGTCGGGCAGGTACTGGACGCCGTTCGGGGCGGTCACGACGTCGTCCAGATGCCCCCGCTCCAGCAGCAGGATCGCCGTCAGCATCTTGGTCGTGGACGCGATGGGCCGCCGTGCGTCGGCGTTGCGCGTCCAAAGCACCTCGCCGGTCACGGCATCGACCAGGACGGCATAATGGCTGCTGACAACGGGTGCGCGGACCGCAGCATTGGCCGCCGCTTGAGCCGGAACCGGCGGCAGCGCCTCCCCGCCCGCCTCCTGGCCCGCTTCAGGGTCCTGCCCCGCCTGCAAGACGCGCGCGGACGGCTTGGGGCGCGGCGGCGCGGCGTGTGCCGCCGAGGGTGGAAGCAGGACCGGCAGGAGCAGCGGCAAAAGAAGTGTTGTCAAGCGTTTGGTCATAAGCGATTGGTCATAAGCGGTTGCTCGAGGGCCGGTGGCCGAGCGGATGTGGGCCAGGCCTCCACGGATTGAAATCCGTGGTGCCCGGTGCGGACCTCCGGCCTGCCCCCCACGGAACGCCGCTCACCCACCCAGTCCTACGGCTTCCAGGGCGTCCTGCGTTGCCGCTTTTTCGTCAAGGTCTTCCACGGGGGTGACGTCGTCCAAGGGCGGGAGGTCTTCCAGCGTGTGCAGCCCGAAATAATGCAGGAAGTCCGCCGTCGTGCCGTACAAAATAGGCCGGCCCGCTACCTCCTTGCGGCCCGTCTCCCCGATCAGCCCGCGCTCGGAGAGCGTTTTCAGGACGCCGTCGGCGCTGACGCCCCGGACGGCCTCGATCTCGGCCTGGGTCACGGGCTGCTGGTAGGCGACCACGGCCAGCGTTTCCAGGGCAGGCTTGGACAGGCGCGCGGCCCGGCCCGGCGCGGCCAGCAGCCGGGCGACGTGCGCGGCCAGGCCGGGCCGGGTCGCCATCTGGTAGCCGTTCGCGATGCGGACCACGTGCAAGCCCGAGTTGACCCGGCGGGCGTAGGCGTTGACGATGTCTTCCAATGCCTCTTCGACGGCGGCGGCGTCCAGCCCGAGCAGGCGGGCGGCCTCGGACGGCTGCACCGGCTCCGCGGAAACGAACAGATAGGCTTCCAGCAGCGGCGGCAGGTCGGCCTCGGAAACGGCATCGGCGGCGGGTCGCTCAGGCAACGGCGGCGGCCTCGGCAGCCCACAGGTGGACCGCGCCCAGCAGGCCGTCCTGGCGGGCCGCGACGCGACCCTGACGCAGCAGCTCAAGCAGCGCCAAAAAGAGCAGGACGATTTCCAATCGCACCAGGGGCCGCTCCAGGCACTCCTCCAGCAGAAGCCCGTCCGCGCCCGCGCGCCGGACCTTGTGCCAGAGCGAGGCCATCGCCAGCCGCAGGGTGAGCTTCTGACGACGCACGCTCGTCACCGACGCGCCGCCGTCGTCGCCGGCCTCGGCCAGCAGCCGGTGCAGCGCCCGGAGCAGGGCGTCGGGCCGGAGCGCGCCGAACTCGGTCGGCAGCGTGTAGAGGCCGCCGTAGTCGGCCTCGCCCCGGAAAAACAGCGCCGCGCGGTCTTCCTCCCATTCGGACAGGGTCCCGACGAGGGCCTTAAAGCGCGCGTAGTCTTGCAGCCGCTGGACCAGCAGGGCGCGTGGGTCCTCGCCATCCCCCTCGCCTTCGTCGGCGCGGGGCGGGGGCGGCAGCAGCATCCGGCTCTTGATCTCCAGCAGAGTCGCCGCCACCAACAGAAACTCCCCGGCGATGTCCAGGTTCATCGCCTCCATCGCCCGCAGGTAGGCGAGGTACTGGTCGGTGATCTGAACGATAGGGATGTCGGCGATGTCCACGCGGTGCTCGCGGATGAGGTGCAGCAGCAGGTCCAGCGGCCCCTCGAAGGCGGGCAAGGCGACGGGCGGCAGCAGGGACAGGGGGGCGGCGGGCATGGGCTATCTTACAACCTGGCAGGGCGCTTTGTCAACCCGCGCGTTCAAAGCATACTTCGGAAACGGGGCGCAGGTGGTACAATGTACGGTAACAAAACGTCCTCCCCGTACCATCCAAGGAGTTCCCTTATGCCGCTACTCTGCCGCCGCCCGCGCCGGGCCGCCCTTCTCGCCCTCGCGCTCCCCGCCGTGCTCTCGGCCGCCGCGCTCGCCCCCCAGGCCGCGCAAGCCCAGGCCGTCCTGACACAGAACAACGACAACGCGCGCACCGGGGCCAACACGCAGGAGACGGCGCTGACGCCCTACACCGTCACCGCCGCGCGCTTCGGGAAGCGCTTCACCATCAGCGGCCTGGACGCCAACGTCAACGGCCAGCCCCTCTATGTCCCCGGCGTCACCCTTGGCGGGGCGCGGCACAACGTCCTCTACGTCTACACGTCGGACAACGCCGACCATTCCCCGTGCAGCGTCTATGCCTTCGACGCCGACGGCGGGCAGCAGCTCTGGCACACCACCCTCCCCAACTCGGCCACCTACACAACGGCCACCCCGGTCATCGACCAGGCCCAGGGCACCATGTACGCGCTGACCAAGACCGATACCGACGATCTGGGCAGCACCTATCTCCACGCATTCGACATTACGACGGGTGCTGAACGGCCCGGCAGCCCCGTCCAGGTGAGGGCCAGCGCGACCGGCAGGGGCGACGGCAACGTCGGCGGCGTCGTCTCCTTCGACGGGCCGGCAAGTTCGGGGCGCTTCCACGCGGACGAACGGACGGGCCTGCTGCTCCTGAACGGGACAGTGTACACCGCCTACGCCCACAACTCCGACAGCTACCCCTACCACGGCTGGGTGCTGGGCTACAAGTACGGCACGGGCGGCTGGACTCAGACGGCTTCCTTCTGCACCACCCCGGACGGCGGCGACGGCGGCATCTGGCAATCCGGCAAGGGCCTGACCGCAGACGCCCAGGGCTACATCTACTGCTCGGTGGGCAACGGGACCTTTGACGCCAACACCGGCGGGCGCGACTACGGGATGTGCTACCTGAAGCTCACGCCGGACCTAAAGGTCGTGGATTACTTTTCCCCGTTCGACGAGCAGGCGCAGAGCAACCAGGACCTGGACACGGGCAACAGCGGGCTGACACTGCTGCCGGGCACGAACCGGCTGTTCGGGGGGGCGACCAAGTTCGGAACGGGCTTTCTGCTGGACTCGTCGGCCCTGGGCGGGTTCACGGCGGGGGGGCCGGACAAGGTCTTGGATCGGCTGGACGGTCTGACGGGGTACGACTCGGTGGGCCAGAACCCGGTCTCGTTCGACGCGGGCGGGGCGCGCTACGTGTACCTGTGGGCCAATGGCTCCGAGCTGGAGCAGTTCCGATATGATCCCAACGTCGGGACGTTCAGCCCGACGGGCGTGTACAAGAAGACGAGCGGGCTGACGTCGGGCGGGTCTCTCGCGGTCTCCGCCGCCGGCACCGCAGGCGGCCTGCTGTGGGGCGTCGGCGGCGACGGCGTGGTACGGGCGTTCGACGCCGCCGACGTGTCCAAAGCGCCCGTGTGGACGAGCGCGCAGAACTCGGCCCGTGACGGCCTGGGGTCCGTCGGTCACTTCCAGTTCCCCACAATCGTGGCGGGAAAAGTGTACGTGCCGACGGGTGATGGCCGGATCATCGCCTACGGGCTGCTCCCCGGCGCGCAGCCCCAAACGGCCAACATCCTGTGGGACAGAACGGACGGCACGATGTCAATGTGGAACGTGGCCGCCGATAACAGCTTCAGCCACCGGGAGTATGGGCCGTATGCGGGCTACACCGCCCAAGCCGTCGCCGACGGGCCGGACGGCAGGACGCGCGTCCTGTGGGACAGGGCGGACGGCGTCATGTCGATGTGGAGCCTCGACAACGCCAGCGGGCAGTTCACCCACCACGAGTTTGGCCCCTATGCGGGCTACACCGCCAGGGCGGTCTCTGTGGGCGCGAACAACGTGACGCACGTCTTGTGGGACAACGGCAGCGGGCAGGCGTCGGTCTGGGACTACAGCACGGCGAGCGGCACGTTCAGCCACCAGGAGTACGGCCCGTACAGCGGCTACACGGCTCAGGCCATCGCCGATGGGGCCGACGGGCGCACGCGCGTCCTGTGGGACAGGTCGGACGGCGTCATGTCGATGTGGAGCCTGGACAACGCGGCGGGGGCCTTCACCCACTATGAGTTCGGGCCGTACAGCGGCTACACCGCTAGGGCCGTCTCCGTCGGCCCGGACAACGCGACGCGCATCCTGTGGGGCAACACCGACGGGCACATGTCCTTGTGGAACTACAGCACGGCGGACGGCAGCTTCACGCAGAACACCTACGGGCCTTACGGCGGGTGGAGCGCGGCGGCAGTCGGCGTTGGCGGCGATGGTACGCCGCGGGTCCTCTGGAACTATACGGATGGCACGATGTCACTGTGGCGCGTAGACGCCGGGGGCGGCTTCACATTCACGAACTACGGGCCATACTCCGGCTGGACTGCCGTGGGCATTGCGGGAACCCCGTAACGCCCCGGCCCATGCTGCCGGAATGGCACTCTCTTCGGTAGGAGATTGTCGATAGGAGATTGAACGGATGGCCGGCACAAAAATCAGCGATGGACTAGCGGAGAAAGTCAACGAGTACCGCGTCATGAGCGCGCCTTTGGAGCAGGCCATACGCGAACTCGAATACGCGCAGACCTTGCTCAGGGCGCGCGCCGAGAGCGACATCGCGCAGACAGTCCCCGCCCTGGGCGCGCTGGCCGACATCCTGGACATCTCCAGCCTAGACCTGCTGATGTCAGGCGACCGGCTGGACTTCATCCACGGGGCCATGCAGCGCCGGGGATTGACCGAGGCCGAGGTCGCCCAGCAGATGCGCGCCCTGGTGTCCTCTGATGACCAGTCGCGCCGCGAACTCAAGGCCCTGGGCATCGGCGAGGAGATTTCCTAGAGCGTGGGAACCCACCCGCCTATTCGTCCTGCGCCAGTTCCGCCAGATAATCCCGGCCTTCGCGCTTCCAGGCGCGGGTGCAGAGCGGCAGGAAATCGCAGCCGGGACAGACGCGGGGCAGGGGGACGGGACGGACGACCTCGAAGTCTTTCTCCAAGATGGTGATGCCCACCCCGCGCAGGTCTTCTTCGAGGGTGAGCATCTCTTCCTCGGTGAACGACGCCGAGGCCGTGACGCCGCCGCGCAGGGCGTGGATGGTGGCATAGACGCGCCGCTCGGGGTTGGTGCGCTTGGCGAGGAGCTGGTAGACGGACATGGCGAGCGCGCCCTTGACGTCCCCTTCGGTTACGCCCAGCCGCCCGGATTTATAGTCCACGATCTCCAAAGCGCCGTCATCCAAATGCTCGTCGATGCGGTCGATGCGTCCGGTCAGCACGAACGGCCCCATGTCCCACTTCAGCATCTTCTCGATCAGAAACGGGCGTGTCTGCTCGGCGCGGGCTTCCGAGGCGGCGTGGTACGTTTCGAGTATCCGCACCGCCTCGTCCTTGTGCGCCTGCTCGTGGGCGGCGTCCTCGTAGCCCTGCGACTGCCAGACGGCCTCCATCTTCTCGACCAATGCGGGGGCAGAGACGGCGGCGCTGCCGCCGTCCTGGTGGAACGTCTGCAAGGCCTGGTGGAGTGTGCTGCCGAACGTGAAGCCCGCGCGCGCCCGGTGGTAGAACTTGCCGACCTTTTCGACGTACTCCAGGCGGTACATCATCGGGCAGGACAGGAACGTTCTGAGGCGCGTCGGCGAGAACTCAGGCTTGCGCGGCTTCTTCTCGGGGGCAGGCTTCTTCTCGGGGGCAGGCTTCTTCTCGGGGGCAGGCTTCTTCTCGGCGTCTGATTTGGGGGCGCGGGGCATGGGGGGATTATACCCGGCGGGGTTAAGTACCCGGCACTGGAAGTGCCGGGCTACTCTTTTCTTCTCTTTACTCGGGCCGCACCACGATCCGGTTGCCCTGCACCATCACGACCTGCACCCGCGCCCCGGTCGGCACGAAGTCGCCCTCGGTCACCACGGGCAGGCGGACGCCGTCGATCTCCGCCGTCCCCGAAGGCCGCAGCGGCGATACCGATGCCCCCACACGGCCCAGGAACCCCGTGTAGTCGTCGCTCGACACGTAGCCCCCCCCGGCGGTCTGACGCAGCGGCTGGCCCAGCCGCTTCCAGACGCCGGACCGGGGCAGGTACAGGAAGAACGCCACCACGATGCCCAGCGTCGCCAGCAGCGAGGTCGTGGCGGGGTACAGCGCGCCGGCCTGTGACCCGCCCAGCGCGTAGAACAGGCCCGCGAAGACCAGGCCCAGCCCGAGCAGCGCGGGCCAGCCGTGGCCGGGCAAAAAGTGCGTTTCGAGCAGCAGGAACGCGCAGCCGCCCAGGAACAGCAGCAGCCCGACCCAGGTGGCCGCGCCGACGGCGATAAAGGCGGCGAAGATCGCCGCTACCAGCAGACCCCCGAAGATGCCCGCGAGGCCCCAGGAGTGCAGCGTCAGCATCTCGGTCAGGATCAGCGCGAACCCCAGCGCCAGCAGCCCAATCGTCACCCACGGCTGCGTTACCCACAGCGCCGCCGATTGCCAGAAGTCCAGCGAGACCGGCACGAGCCGCGCGCCGGTCAACCCCGGCCCCATCTTCGCGGCGACCTCGGAAGGATAAGAGGCTATTAAATCGGCATAGCCCGTCCCCTGCGCCTGCTTCGCGGTCAGGGTCAAAGTGTCACCGGCCTTGACGCCGAGTGCGGGCAGGTCGGTGTCGGCCCCGGCGAAGGCGGCGGCCACGGCGGGGTTGCGCCCCCCGGCCTCGGCGGCGCTCTTCAGGTCCGACTTGGGCACGCCCCCAGCGCCGCCCAACGACGCCCCCGGCGACAGCGCCAGCGTCTTGCAGACGACGGCGATGAGCGCGCCGGGTCCCAGCGCACGGTCGTGGACGAAGGCGGCGACGGGCAAAGACCCCGCATGGTCGATGACGGACTGCTTGATGTCGTTCGCGGCGGCCTCGGACCCGCCGGTCGTGTCGATGTCCAATATCACGCCCGACGCCCCCTGCGCGTAGGCGACGTCGAGCTGACGGCGGACGAACGTGGCCGTGCCCGGCCAGAGGGTGCCGTGGACGGCGACCACGAGGACGTGCGGCGGGTCGGCCTGGGCGGGCCGCCCAAAAGCCAGCAGCGACAGCAGGAAAAGGAGACCTACCCCCCCGGCCCCCTTCCCTAAGAAGGAAGGGGGAGCCAGAGGGGGATGCCGAAGAGGACTCTTCACCCTTCCCTCCGAGGGAGGGGTCGCCGTCCTCGGCGGGGGGAGGCTCCGAGCAGGGGGGAGGCTCCGGCCCCCCGGAATTGGGGCGGGGGGGCCTCTTCTTTTTTGTCTGGTCATAGCCGCCGCTCCCTTCCCTCACCCGCCCGTGACGGGTGCCAGGCGTCGTGCCGGAGGTGGCGACTCAGGCGCAGGTGCGCGCCTGCGGCCAGGGCCTGAGTCCACAGGATGACGCCCTCGCTGACCGCCATCACCAGGACGTGCCACTGCGCCCGCAGGCGGGCCGGCAGGCTCAGACGGCGCTCGGCCCTGTAGGCTGCGGCGTGGGGCGCGAACTCGCGCCACAGATCCAGCGACGGCTCGCGCGGCGGCAGTCGGTGCAGCAGCGTCACCGTCCGCTCCAGCGCGATCATCTCCGAGGCCGCCTCCGGCTCCCTTGCCAGAAACGCCTGCATCTCGTCCCGCGCGCGCGGGTCCAGAGCGCCCTCCAGGTAGTCGGAGTACAGCGCGCGCGCCTCTTGCCGTGTCACTTGCCGTCACCCCTTCCCATCCGCTCCCCCGCCCGTTCCAAATCCACAAGGTCTAAATACGGCGCGAACTTCGTTTTGAACGCCAGCCGCGCCCGGTGCAGCTTGGACTTGACGTTGACCAGACTCAGATCGGCGATCTCGGCTACTTCCTCGTAGGACAGCCCCTGCAAGTCGCGCAGCGTGATCAGCAGGCGCTGCTCGGGCGGAAGCTGCGCCAGCACGGCGTCCACGACCCGCTGCAATTCGCGGACCTCAACGATGCGGGCGATGTCGGCGGCCGGGTCGGCGGGTTCGCCGACCCAGCCCGGCGCGTCCGGCTCCTCGTCCAGCGAGCCGTCTTCAAACCCCGCGCGCAGCTTGGAGTCGCGCAGGTGGTTCAGGCAGACGTTGCGGGCGATGGTCAGCAGCCACGTCCGAAACTTGGCGTCGCCCTTGAACGACGGCAGGGAGCGCATGGCCCGCAGGAAGACCTCCTGGGTTAAGTCATACGCTTCTTCGCCGTGGACCATGCGGTAAACCAGACTGAAGACCGTGCCCTGATACTTGCGGAACAGAATCTCGAAGACGGCAGGGCTGGCCGTGGCCCGAAACTGCCGCACCAGGGCGACGTCCGGGTCCAGCCGGGACAGACCCGTCAGCGGCGTGGTCCAAGAAGGGCGGGCGTCGGGCGTCATCGGTCGAAATAGCTTCCCCTTCTTTCTTGTGACACGGCGGGGCGCGAAAAGTTGCAGGGGCCGCGCAAAGCCCGGCACTTCCAGTGCCGGGCGCGAAGCCGGTGCCAGGCGGCTTCTCGGGTATACTGGAGCGTTATGGCGATGAACACCGAGAAAAATGTCCGCGGCAGCCTTTTGAACCTGCCGATGGCCGATGAGAAGGTCGTGGCCCCGAAGGCGAAGGCGGACCGGGCGCGCGTCCTGGCCCTGGAGCCGGACTCGCCCGCCGCGAGGGCCGGCTTCCTGCTGGGCGACATACTCGTCAACGTCAACGGGCAGCCCGTGCTGGATATTGTCGATTTCGCGTTCCTGTCGGCGGGCGAAAGCGTCATGCTGGACGTCCTGCGCGAGGGGGCGGGCGCGCTGTCGTTCACCATCGCCAAGGGGTACGACGAAGACCTGGGCATCGAGTTCGGCGACGACCTGTTCGACCGCGTCCACATCTGCAAGAACAAGTGCGTCTTCTGCTTCTTGTACCAGCAGCCGAAGGGCCTGAGGCCCTCGCTGTACATCAAGGACGACGACTATAGACTCTCGTTCCTGCACGGCAACTATCTGACGCTGACTAACATGGGCGAGGCCGAGTTCCAGCGGGTCATCGACCAGAAGCTCTCGCCGCTGTTCGTCTCGGTCCACGCCACCGACCCCGACGTGCGCGGGCGGATGCTGGGGCGCAAGGGTCCCGAGCCGATCCTGCCCCGACTGGAGATGCTGGCCGACGCCAAGATTCAGGTCCACGGGCAGGTCGTGCTCTGCCCCGGCTACAACGACGGCCCGCAGCTCGCCCAGACGGTCCGCGAACTGGCCGCCCTGCACCCCGACGCGCGCGGCACCTACGGCGGCGTCCTCTCGGTGGCCGTGGTGCCGGTCGGTCTGACCCAGTTCCGGGACCGGCTGGCCGCCCTGACGACCTGCGCGCCGGACTTCTCGCGCGCCCTCTTGGAAGAGGCCGAAGGCTGGCGCAGGCGTTACCGCAAGGAACTCGGCACCAACTTCGTGTTCCTGAGTGACGAGTTCTACCTAGGGGCGGGGCTGCCATTGCCCGCTGCGCGCCAGTACGAGGGCTTCCCACAACTGGAAGACGGCGTCGGCATCGTGCGCCTGTTCCAGGACGACGTGCTGAAAGTCGCCCGCAAGCTGCCCGCCAGCCTCCCCCGCCCGCGCACGGCGACCCTGGTGACGGGCGAGCTGGCCGCGCCGTTCGTCGGCGACCTCGCCGACACGTTCAACCGCGTCGAAAACCTCCGCGTCAACGTCTGCGCCGTCCACAACACGTTCTTCGAGGGCAACATCAGCGTGGCGGGCCTGCTGACGGGCCGGGACATCGCCGCCGCCCTGCACGACATGGGTGATGAAGTAGGCGAGCGCGTCGTCCTGCCTTCAATCATGCTGCGCGACCCCGACCGGGACATCTTCCTGGATGACATGACGCTGTCCGAGTTCCAGGACGCCGTGGGCCGCGAGGTGTGCATCGTCGAGCGGATGCCCTCGGCGGCGGCCAAGGCCATCTTGAACTAGGCAGCCGGACCATGGGCGGTCCGGGCCGATACAGGGTAATGCCGCGGGGCGGCCTCGCGCTCATCTGCTCCCGCACCTTCTTCCCGCTCCACTCCTTTGCCCGCTGTGCCTCCCCCTTTCTTCTTAAGGGGGTCGGGGCGCTATTCCCCCATCTTCTCCACCTGCACCTCAACCTCCAGGGCCGTTTCAGTCGGCAGCAACAGGCCAGGCCCTGCCCGCAGCAGGCCCTTGGTCGGCGGCACGTCTGCGTAGTCGCGGCCCACGGCGATCTTGACGTGGCGGTCGGCGGCCAGGACATTGTTGGTCGGGTCGAAGCCGCGCCAACCGCCATAGTGGGGCAGGAACAGCTCGACCCAGGCGTGGGTTGCCCCCGCGCCGTGTGTCCCGTCGTCACCCCCGGCATAGACGTAGCCGCTGACGTAGCGGGCGGGGACGCCCCGGCTGCGGGCGGCGGACAGCATCAGGTGGGCGTAGTCCTGGCAGACGCCGCGCCCCTGGGCCACGAACTCGGCAAGCGGCGTCGTCGTATCGGTCGCGCCGGGCACGTACTCGAAGCCTTCGTAAATCGCCTGGGACAGCGCCTGCCCGTAGGCGAGGACGCTGGCGGCGGGGCCAGGCCCCTCCCAGATGTGGCCCAGCGGGACCAATGGCGTGGGGGTAAGAAACTCGGCGCAGCGCCCGCGCAGGCCGTCGTCGGTCAGGCCGGGCCAGTCTTTGGCCAGCAGGTCCAGGTCCGCGAACGGGTCGGCGCGCAGCGTCTCGACGCGCGAGTGGGCATGGATCGAGAGCGCCGTGTGCGAGTCGCCGCGAAGCACGAAGTGGTTGACCAGGCCCATCTGGTCCGGCTGGTCGTTGGCGAAGACGGGCACGGGTGGGTCCACCGTGACGGCGTACTCACCGCAGACCTGCTCGCCGGCCACAGTCAAAGGGCGCAGACGTGCCTCCATGAAGCACTCGCCCAGCAGGGGGGCGTCGTAACGGTAGCGCGTGGTGTGGGAAACGCGCAGCTTCAACGGGGCACCTCCAGGCCGTCCAGGATGTTCTCGATGACCCGGTCGGCGCTCACGCCCTCGATTTCGGCCTCGGGCCGGAGCAGAAGGCGGTGGCGCAGGGTAGCCGGGGCAATGGATTTGATGTCGTCGGGGATGAGGAAGTCCCGCCCGCGCATGGCGGCCAGGGCCTTGCCGACGCCCAGCAGGGCGATGGAGGCGCGCGGGCTTGCCCCCAGCACGAGCTGCCGGTGGTCGCGCGTCGCCGCCACCAGGGCCGTGATGTAGTGGAACATGGCATCCTCGACGCGCACCTTTTTGATCAGCGCGCGGCAGCGCTGGATGACGGCGACGTCGGCAGCGGGCTGGATGCCCGCCGACTGGAGATCGTTGGCATCGAAGCCCGCATGGACCCGCCGCAGCACGGCCTCCTCGGCGTCGGCGGGCGGGTAGCCGACCAGAATCTTGAGCAGGAACCGATCTAACTGGGCCTCGGGCAGCGGGTATGTCCCCTCGAACTCGATGGGGTTCTGGGTGGCGAAGACCATGAACACGGCGGGCAGGTCGTGCGTCTCGCCGTCCACCGTCACGCGGTGCTCCTGCATGGCTTCCAGCAAAGCCGCCTGCGTTTTGGGCGGCGTCCGGTTGATCTCGTCGGCCAGCAGCAGGCTGGTGAAGACCGGCCCGGACTTGAAGACGAACTCCATCGCCTGCTGGTCGAAGATGCGCGTGCCGGTGATGTCCGAGGGCATCAGGTCGGGGGTGAACTGGATGCGCCGGAACTCCCCCGAGATGGCGGCGGCCATCGCCCGCACGAGCAGAGTCTTGGCCGTCCCCGGCACACCTTCAAGCAACACGTGCCCGTCGGCGAAAAGTCCCGCCAGCGCGTTCTCGATGGTCTCGTCCTGGCCGACGACGGCCTTGTGTATTTCAGCCGTGATCGCCTGCGCCACCCGCTGCACCTCGCCCCCCGCCGCCTGGTAGGAGGGCGTGGACTCGGTTTCGACGGGCGGGGGCGTGAAGAAATTGACCGAAGGCGGGGCAAAACCCGTTTCGGGACTCGTCCCAGCCCGCTCGTCACCGTCCCTCCTGAAGCGGGCGGGAAAATCCGACGCTTGCGCCGGGGTAGGTTCCAAAGCCCGCGTTGGTTCTCTGTCTGCTGCTTCGTCAGGCAATGCCGATGTCCTTTCTGATGCCGTCCATCTGCCGGGTCAGGTCCAGCAGCTCGGCCTCCGAGACCTTGCCCTGGTCCAGCCGCAGCTCGCAGGTCGCGAGCAGGCGGCGCAGGCGCTCCGGGTCGATCTGCCCGCGCCGCGCGGCCACCGCGGCAAGGCGCTCCAGGTTGACGTCCGGCGGCAGGGCCAGCCGCCCGCAGACGTCGCGCAGGAACTGGCGGTAGAGTGTTTCCAGGGCCGTGCCCGACGCCTCGGCGCGGCGGTACAGGCTGGCGAGCGAGGCAACATACTCGCCCGAGGTTCGGACGTGCGCGCGCACCAAAGGGACGGGCGGGCCGAACCGGCCAGACAGCAGGACGGCCAGGCACACGGCGGCCAGGCCGAGCTGGATCAGCGTGAGCCGCAAGGGCCGCCCCAGCGCCTCCCAGACCGAGCCGCCGCCCGCCGCAACGTCGCCGTGGTGGTACTCGTCGAACAGCACCGTGCCTCCCGGCGGCGCGTAGCGGGCCAGCAGATCGGCCAAAAAGACGGCGTTCTCGGACCGGGGCAAGTTCCCGTTGGAGAAGAGCGCGCCGTCGGACACCACGACCAGACGCCCGCGCCCGACCGGCGCTTCCAAGGCCAGCGGCCCCGCCGCGTCGCCGAACAGGGCCAGCGCGTCGGGCCGGCGCCGGCTGACGCGCGCGTCCGCCGTGCTGTGGACGCTCAGCACATTGGCCGTCTCGGGGACGGGCTGGAGGGGCGGGAACTCGGTCGCGCCCCCGCTCCGCGAGGACGACTCGACGATCAAGTCCAGCGCGTCCCCGAACGTCTCCGTGTCGCCCTCGGAGGACGCGCCGCCACCGGCGCCGCTTTCCAGGCGCGAGGTCAGGAGGACGGCTGTGTGCCCGCTCCCGCTGTTCAGCCAGCGGCGCAGGACGCGGGCGTCCCGCGCCGCCAGCGAAGTCCGGTCGTCCGTGCCCCCGCCGCCGGTCAGCGTCGCCATCGGCTCCTGAACCTTGGGGGCGATCACCAGTAACAGAGCCGCGTCCGAGGACCGCAGGGCGGACCAGGGCCGCCGCCAGGCGGCGGGCCGGTAGCCCAGGCCCGCGATCCAATCGAACGCGCCCTTGCTGCCCGCGCCCCGGTCGCTGGAGATCGACGGGTCCGGGTTCGCGTCGTCGGCGACGCTGCGGGAAGGGGCCGCACCGCGCCCGCCCAGCAGCAGGCCGCCTGCCACGAACAGCAGCAGGAGGAAGGCGACCGCGAGGATGTCCCGGCTGCTCCGCATCAGGCCGACGCCCCCTGCATGACCGGGGCGGGCGACTTGGAGGCGGGTTGCAGGGCATGGTACTGGGCCAGGGCGCGCGCGTACTGCCCGGCGTCGGCCGGGGCCAGGCCGTACCAGACCTGGTCGAACTCGCGCGTCAGCGGCGTCAGGGCCGCGTAGACGTCCGCCCGGCCCGCCGCCCGCAGGGCACACAGGTATTCCCAGTTGGTCCGGGACCGGTCGAAGCGCAGGGTGCCGCCCGTGTCCAGGGCGATCAGGGCGGCGAGGTAGACCAGCCGGAAGGCGCGGCGATAGTCCCCCAGACCCGCCTGCTGCTCGGCCAGAGCCAGCAGGCTGTCGTTGTCACGCGACTGGACCAGGGTGGCTTCTTCGGCGTCCAGGGCCAGCGGCTTCGCCCGCACCCCGCGCCTCCCTATGGCCTGGACGATGACGGCCACCAGCACGGCGAAAGCCGCAGCGGCCACGGCGATCAGGATGCCGAGGATCACGTTGGGGTTGACGTGGGGCAGATTCAGGGGCTTCTGATTGGGCTGGGGGCGCGGGGCGAAGACGCGATCCAGCCAGGCCGCCAGCCGCTCGGCCAGCGAGGGCGGCGGGAGCGGATCCGAGCCGTACTCAGGCCGCGCCAAGACGGCGCGCGCGGACCGGACCGCCGCCGCGCCATCGGGGGCACCGCCGGCCCGTGCGAGATCGGCCCGTGCGAGATCGGCCCGCAGGACCGCGATCTGGGTGCCGACGGCCTCCAAGGCAGTGGCCTTCGAGTCCGAGTCATGCAGGGCTTCGGCGGCGCTGATGGCGGCAATCAGGGGCGCGGCGTTGGCGGGGGCAGGCGCATGGCCGGGGCGCTCCAGAGCGTGAATCGGCCCCAAGACTCGACGGGCGACCAGCGAGGGCGCTTCGTTCGACGGCACCACCCGTGCCGTGACGGCCTCAGCCTGAGCGGCCAGGGCGGCCTGGACCTGTCCCAGCGCCTGGTCGTACTGGCCCGGAGTCGCCGCCGCGACGGGCGGGGGTGAGCAGCCCAGAAACAGGAGCAGGAGCAGAAAGTATACGGCATCACGCTTCATCATTGCCGAGCACTCCCCTTTTTCGGCTTCGGCGCAGCGGGAAGTCGGACCAGCTCCGGCGGGGCCACGGGGGGCAGGTGCGGGCCGAGCGCGGACAGCGGCGGGTAGCGCAGGCCCTCGGCCAGCAGCTCAATGTCGAAGCCTTCCTTGCGGACGCGCGAGTCGTAGTAGAGGACGACCCCGACGCAGACCAGGAACGGCATCAAGACCAGGTGCGACAGGCCCAGGCTCAGCGTCTGTGTCACCTGCCCCGCCGCCGACCCCCCGCCAGGCATTGCCCCCCCCGGTGCGAGGCTCAAGACCGTGCCGAACAGGTACGCCAGCGGCAGCCGTATCCCCAGCCCGATCAGCCCGCCCACGCCCCCCAGCAGCAACAGGGCACCGAGAACGCGCCCGCCCTGCCCGCCCGCCAGCCGCCCCGACCGGCCCAGCGCCCGGCCCGGCCCCAGGCCTTCCAAGAGGCAAGCCGGCAGAACAAAGAAAAGCTGTGCTGCGGCGGGGAGCCACAGCACGACGCACCCCAGCAGACTCAGCGCCAGCACCCCTCCGGTCAGCAGAACGGCCGGCAGGAGCGCCGGCAGGCGGCGCAGGCACAGGCGGTACGCCGATGCCGGCGTCACGTCCCGTCCGAGATAAAGCGCCGCCGACGCGGCCACCAGGGGCGCGGCGGCCAGTGCGTACAGGGGCAGGAACAGGACCAGCCGGACCAGGGCCGTCACCGCCCAGACGCCCCCCGCGTCGCCGCCGGAGGCCCCGAGCAGAGCGCGAATCGGCGGGAGCAAGAGCGGGGTGACGAAGGCGAGCAGAGTGTCGAGCGGGGCCAGGGCGAGGGTCGCCACGAGCAGGAGAAAGACGAAGTGCCGCTTGTATAAGTCAAAGCCCTCGTCGAAGATGTCCCCCATGCCCAGTGGCCGGAGCTGCTGTCGGTTCATGTCCGCCCCCGCCCTCTTCCCCGACATCCAGCGCGCATCAGCCCTGCTTGGCGACTTTGACCAGCGAGGGGCGGATGACGCGCCCGTGCAGCGTGTAGCCCCGGCGCAGCTCCGCCGTCACGGTCTCGTCCGGGGCGTCGCTCTCCTCGTCGAGCATGACGGCCTCATGCACCTCGGCGCTGAACGGCTCGCCGACCGCGGGGATCGTTTCGACGCCCTGTTTGGTCAGCGCGTCCTGGAACTTGCGCCCGACGGCCGAAACGCCGCCGATGAGCTGCTCGTAGCTCTCGGTCTTGCGGGCGGCGTCCAGGGCCAGGTCGAAGTCGTCCAGAACGGGCAGCAGGTCCTTGATAAGCCGCTCGTTGGCGTCCCGGATGATCCGCAGCCGCTCCTCCTCGCCTCGGCGGCGGAAGTTTTGCAGGTCGGCCTGTGCGCGCAGACGCTCATCGTTGGCCTGCGCCGCCTGCGCCTTCAGGTCGTCCAGTTCTTTGGAAGAGACGGCGGGCGCGGGCGTTTCGGCGGGCGCATCAGACAGCGTGGTCGGGTCCGCAGCGGGGGCGTCGGCGGCGACGCGGAGGCGGCCGTCGGCGACGGGCACATCTAGGTCGATGGGCCTGCGCGCCCCGCCCTCGTCTTCCTGGTCGTCCTGGACGCGGGGGATGGCGTTGGCGGCCTCGAACGAGCTGTCGGCGGGGTTCGGATCGCCCGTGCTGCCGGGGGTTTCTTCTTCGGCCATGAAAAGGGGGGAACTCCTTCGGGAACGGATTGCGGGAGACACGCGGCCCGTTTCACCGGGCGCGGGCGCGATTCCTGCGCGTATTATACCCGACCGCCAGGCTTGACAACGCGGCGCGATTTGGCTATACTGCTTCTCGCCCTGCTCCGGGCACGGGGACCAAGCCTTCCTACTCCAATTGGTAGAGAGAATGCGTTTAGGCCGCATACAGTGTCGGTTCGAATCCGATGGAAGGCATCTTGATAGCCGGTAACGACAAAGCGCCCGGCCTCAGAAGAGGCCGGGCGCTTGTCATCGGCAGCCCTCCCGACCTGGACGGCGGCGACCTCAAGAGGCACACCGACTTCCGCTCGGTCTACGCGACCCTCCTGGACAAGTGGCTCGTCACCCCCTCCACCCCCGTCCTCGGCGGCAGCTTCCCCCACCTGAGCTTCGTCTAGCACAGCCACACGCAGACAGGCCGGGGCATCCGCCCCGGCCTTCTCCTTCTGGCTCCCGCCGCCTGCCTCAGCGCAGGCGGCTGTCGATCATCTTCGCCTTCGCCACCCCCGCCTCCACCTGCGCGTCCCCGGACCGCCGCGCGTACTCGTAGTCGGCCTTCGCCGCCACCGGGTTTCCCAGGCATTTATCTTCACACTGGCCGCGGTAGAAGTAGGGGAGCGGCGAGTCGGGGGCGAGCGCGACGGCTTTTTGTAAATGGGCCAGAGCGCTTTTATCGTCGTTCCCGTTTATGTCCAGCGCGATGCCGATGTGCGCCATCGCCCGCAGGCGCTGGGGCGTGTAGGCCCAGCCACCGGGGCGGAAGTCCGGCAGCAGCACGTCCACGTTCTGGTGGCCGTCGATATAGTTGAGCACATGCGTCGCGCGCCGGTAGATCGTCATCGCCTCCGAGGTCTGCCCGGCCTGACTGAGCAGCAGGACGTACTCCATCAGGCGGCCCCCGTGGTTTTCCCGGTACCCGTCACTGGATTGGTTGGGGTCGTTGGTGTAGACGGCTTTCCGGTAGTAGCCGACGGCCCCCATGATGTCCCCCGCGTTCTCGGCGCACTTGCCCAGGCCGTAGAGGGCATCCCCATTTTCGGCCCAGATGGCTAAGGCTCGCCGACAATGATCCTCACCCTGCTGCCATTCGCCCTTGTCGATCTCAGCATTACCTTGATCGGCCAGCCTGGCGCTTTTATCTAGTTGCCGGATGTCTTCGGGATCGACAGGAACAGGAGCAGCGGACATCGACTTGGCGAGAGGCGAGGCGGTCGATGTACCCTTGTCGTATTGTGGGACTGGTACAACAGGCTTGACGTGGGTGTGTTTGGCGGTGGGAACTGGCCCGGCTGCTACTTGTGTGCTCCTGTGCGCGAAAAGTACAGCACACGGCAGGCAGGCAACAAGGGCGGCAGAGAGAACCATGTTGTGTGGCTTCATTGGTTTATCCTTTCAACTTCTGGCTAAGGCCCAATCTTAATCCCTAGCGGAATTGACACGTCCCAAGAGGGGTAGGAGTCGGTATTGTTTGGAGTACCTGGAATGAACGGCGGATTCTGATCCACAGTCCAGAAATAGAGAGGCCCCAAACTTGCCGTACCTCCCCAACTCCAAGTCAGCATTTGCAGCGGCACGTAGATCGTACCCTGACCACTGCCACTGACGGAAGCAGGGCGGATGCACACCGACTTCCGCTCCGTCTACGCAACGCTCTTAGACAAGTGGCTCGCCACCCCCTCCACCCCCGTCCTCGGCGGCAGCTTCCCGCACCTGGACTTCGTCTAGCGCGTCAGACAGATAAAGGCCCGGCCTCAGAATATGAGACCGGGCTTGTCTGCACACC
>JAABUJ010001311.1_pt1 | contig 37607 bp, 31 predicted proteins | sample 5559131 | NCBI WGS metagenome assembly JAABUJ01 (sample SAMN10711875, study PRJNA513366) | rock metagenome | isolation source: Antarctica rocks | place: Antarctica: Victoria Land, Mt New Zealand nord | collected 2016-01-07 | reverse complement strand
AGACTAACGTTCCCACGTTGCACCGGCAACGCACTCTTGATCCGCTCATACTGCGCTTCGGTCAGTTCCATCGGTAGAAACAGATTAACAGAAATCTACCCCCATAGCGTGAACACGCCCTAGCGTGATTGTGCCGAACTGAGTTTTTTCGAGCGCGGGATTTCTTGTCTTCGGGTACAACTCTGGCTTGAGCGGATTTACCAAGGCTTCGTGCATGGTTTCGAGCGCGAAGGGCGGCAAGCCAGCGCGCGGTGTAACAAGAGTTTCATCGCCTATGTGAAGGACTGTACCGGTGAATGCCGGTGAGGTATAGGTGATGCGGTCCTGCGTGGGTCCGCCCCACCACTCTTCGAGCGTGCCTTGCTGTGGGTTTTTGCCGGTGTCATCGTTGAGCGTGAATGCCACTTTCATGTGCCAGGGCTTGAGAGTGGGCGCGTAAAGAGTAGTCGCAGCAGCCGCACGGTCCAGCCGAGCGAACAGCTCGTTGGAGTTGTCCGCGCGCGCGGCGGTGAGCAAGGAAAGCGCTACGCAAATCGAGCCGAAGAGATTTCGCATTTGAGTGGTCCTGAGCGGAGTGCCTACTCACCGTAGTGCAGCAGGCTGAGGACATCGTACCCGGGAAACCTGGCGCGGCCATTCAAAAAATCGAGTTCGATGGCAAAGGCGAGGCCGGCAATGTCGCCGCCTAGCTGGCGTACGAGTTGGACCGTAGCTTGCATGGTGCCCCCGGTGGCGAGCAGATCGTCCACGATGATGACACGTTGGCCGGGTTCGATGGCATCCAGATGGATTTCGAGCGAGTCCGAGCCGTACTCGAGATCGTAGGTGACCTTTGCGGTCTGGGCGGGAAGCTTTTTGGGCTTGCGTACGGGGACGAATCCCGCGTTTAACCGGTAGGCGAGGGCGGGTCCGAAGATGAAGCCGCGGGCTTCTATGCCGAGGACGAGGTCGATGTCCTTGCCGATGTAGTACTCGGCGAAGGCGTCGATCAGCCTGGCCATGCCGACCTTGTCCTTGAGCAGGGTGGTGATGTCGTAGAACAGGATTCCCGGTTTAGGGAAGTCGGGCACGGTACGGATCAGCTGCTTCAGGGGCTCACAGTTCACGACTTCGCTCCGAGTATTCATGGTTACCAGGCTCCTTCGATTGCAAATGTTCCCAGGTTGTCGGCTTCGTCCTCGGCCAGCTCATGGATGAGAACGCGGTCGACCCTGCTGCCGCGCGAACCTTTGCGCAGGGAGGCTTCGAGTTCGGCGAGCTGATCCGGGTCACCTGCGGCTACGGCTTCGACGTGGCCTTCGTCCGTGTTTTTGACCCAGCCGCGAAGACCGATTTCGGCGGCTTCGCGATGCACGAACCAGCGGAAGCCTACGCCTTGAACGCGGCCCTGGATAAGGTAGTGGCGGACAAGCTTCGAGCTTGATTCATTCATCGACATGCGCTTCAGGCGCGGCTCATGTAGGCGCCTTCGGCGGTGTCAACGCGGATTTTTTCGCCTTCGTTGATGAAGGCGGGAACCTGCACGACCAAGCCGGTTTCGGTCTTGGCGGGCTTGGTGACGGAAGATGCTGTGGCGGAGCGGATGCCCGGCTCTGTCTCCATCACGGTCATCTCGACTGCGGTGGGGAGTTCGATGCCGACCGCCTTGCCGTCATGGAAGCTGACGTTGATGGAAAGGTTGGGCGTGAGGTAATCGACGGCGTCGCCCAGGGTCTCGCGCTTGAGGACGGTCTGCTCGTAGGCATCGTCCATGAAGTAGAAATCGTCTCCATCCGAGTAGAGAAACTCCATCTTCTGCTCGTCGACGACGACGCGGTCGATGGGGTCGGGCGAGCGGAAGCGCTCGACAAACATGGACCCGGTGCGCACATTGCGCAGCTTGGCCTGGATGAACGCGCGCAGGTTGCCGGGCGTGCGATGCTCGACCGAAAAGACCAGGTGGAGATCGTCTTTGAACTTGATAATCATGCCCGGACGCATCTGCGTGGCAGGAATCGACATAGAGCTAAACCTCTGATTCTGAGTGCGAAAGTTGGACGGAAGCAACATTCCGGCCAAATCGATTGTAGCGCAGGGGACGTAGTACAGAAGCTGCGTGGCTGCGGTGTAGCAGGTCGCGTCAGCGCACGAAGATGCGCTTGAAGAAGCGTCCTATTGCGTGGAGGGAACCCTTTTTGTGGGGCTGTGGCTCGGCAGGTGAAAACGCAGGCTTGGCAATGGCAGGAGGCACGACGGGTGCGGGCTGGGCGTCAGTCTCGGGTTGCGCGGCCTGAGGTGCCAATGGATCGAAGTTGAGCGTGGTGGCTACCTGCACGTGAGTTCCACCTGCTTCTGCGGGAGGGGGCGGCGGTTGGGCCAAACCACTGCTCACGGCTGCGGGGAACGGATGTACGGCTGCGGCCGCAGCCGGAGTCATGGTGCCCTGCGAGGCCAGCAAGGCTTCAGCGATTGAGACGCCAGGCTTCTCCACTGGAGGACAGCCGCAGGGGGTTGTCTCGTTGTCTACGACGGCGTGCAGGTCGCCGTGTTCGAAGAGGACGTGCTGGCCGGATTTGACCAAGTAGGTCGATTCGCCAAAGGCGTCGGTGATGGCAACAGAAGGGCCTGCGCTGCCCTCGTTGTCCACGCAGGTGTCGCCCGCCGCGCTGACCTGCAGCTTCAGGTTAAGCGGACCACCCGCGGGCGTGGCGAGGCGGAGGTCGGGCGTCAGGATTGCGTCCCCCGCGATGGTCTGCATTTTCAGTTCCAGCGCACCACGATCCAAAGCCAGCAGTAGGGGCGAGACGGCCCCGGGCGCGGGAGCCGCGGTCACGTGCAGCGTGCTGCTGCGGCAAACCGAGATGGAGCCGCCGCGTGCAAGCTGGATCGCCGCCGTGTGGTCCTGCGCCTTGACGGTGCTATTGCCTACCAGTTGGACGCGATTCGCCACGACCTGCAGAACTCCCTGCGGGGCCGAGACGTCAGCGTCCGCCGCGGAGACGCTGCCGATCGGCGGTGCGGCAACAACCTGCGCGCAGCCCGGGGCCGCCGCACAGAGCAGCAGGGCCGTATAGAGCAGCAGAGACGCGTAGGCCGGGACCACACACCATGTCAGCGCTGCACGTTTCATGGACGCTCCTAAAGCTTTAAGAAATTCTCAATCAAGGTGCGTCCGTTCGCCGTCAGGACGCTCTCGGGATGGAACTGCACCCCTTCAAACGGCAGAGTGCGGTGACGCAGCGCCATGATGGTTTCGTTGCCGGTACCCGATTCGACCGTTGTGGCGGAGATCTCAAGCTCCTGCGGCAGGCTCTCCTGCGAGACGATCAGGGAATGGTAGCGGGTACAGGTCATATCGGGCGCGATGCCGGTGAAGATCGTCCTGCCGTCGTGTTGCACCGAGCTGGTTTTGCCGTGCATCAATTTCTCCGCGCGCACGACTTTGCCACCGAATGCGGCTCCGAGCGCCTGGTGGCCGAGACACACGCCGAGAATGGGAACTCTGCGTCCGCCGGCCTGCTGGCTTGCCGCAAAGTGGCGCAGCAGGGCGATGCTGATGCCTGCGTCCTCAGGGGTGCAGGGGCCGGGGGAGATGAGGATGCGCTCGGGATTCATCGCCGCGACCTGTTCGGGTGTCACCTCGTCGTTGCGGCGGATCACCATTTCGGCACCCAACTCGCCCATGTACTGGACAAGGTTGTAAGTGAACGAGTCGTAGTTGTCGAGCACAAAGACCATTCTGAGACGATTCTACGCCGCGGCAACATCCTGCAGAAAGCGCGCCTCTAACCCCATACTGCTGCGGTCTGCTGGAAGCTCCGCGCGGGAAAGGAGTAAGCGCATGGGTATGTCGAGCAGAGGGTTGAAGCACTTTACTGCCATGGTGTTAATCGGAGACGGCGTTCTGGCGTTGGTGCGGCCGGAGCATGATGCTCGAGCGTGGGCGGCGGGTCCGGCACCGTGGCGCAGGTTGATGGGATTCATGCACGACCACCCTGACCTGACCCGGATGATGGGTGCGGTGCAGGTGGTAGGCGCGGTCTGGTGGGCGCTAGAACAGGAGCAGGAGTGGGACTGAGCGGCGTGCGCGCGCCGAGTGGCGCAGAGAAGAAATGCTGCAGCGGGACTGCGGAACCAATGTAGGATTCTGCTCGTGTCCAGTGAAATGAATTCGCCTGTTGCGCGACAGGGTGCCGCCTACAACACACTGACGCATTTCGTCCTGGTCCCCATCTTCACAATCACGTTCGCGATTGCAATCGATGTCGCCTAGGCATGCCCAGCAACACCGCCTGCTGCATTGGTGGATGGTGGTGGTGGCCTTCTCGTTCGTCCTCCTGACGATGCAACAACGGCTGTACTCGCTGCGGGTGCAGGACCGGGTCATTCGGCTTGAGGAGCGGCTGCGGGTGATGACGCTTGTCCCGGGTGTAGATGGTTCGAGGCTGTCGATGCGGCAGTTGATTGCGCTGCGGTTTGCGCCGGATGGGGAGCTGCCGAGTCTGGTGCATCGCGCACTGGCCGAGAACCTGAACGGAGCTCAGATCAAGGCTGCCATTACGGAGTGGCGGCGGGATGACGTTCGTATCTGAGGTCGGTCACCGGAGAAGGCTGTCAGGTTTCGCGTGCGGCGGTTTCGAGCGTAGCCAGGTCAGCTTGACCATTCCCATCATGGCTTGCATGGCCTTGGGGTGGCTGATCAGCTCGCTGATGTTGCGCGGAACAATCTGCCAGCATAGGCCGAAACGGTCGGTGAGCCAGCCGCAGGCCATGGGTTGGCCTCCGATCAACTTGCCCAGTAGCTGTCAATTTCTTCCTGCGACTCGCAACGGACGAAGAAGGAAAAGGCGGGATTGAGCAGCCGCGCGAATCGAAATTTCGGGCCGTCCAGGTTGCGCAGCTAAGATTCCGGCAAATGCCGCTCCAGATCGCGGCTGTCGTGAAGATGCGCAGCACTTCGATGCGGCGGGAGACTACTCGGTAGAGCAGGAAGTGACGCGGCGCTTTTACGCGATCACCGGGGACGCGATCGCGGCTGCTCGCCAGATGATAGGTGTAAACACCCTCAAGCACGTCGAGCCTCTGTCTTGCCCCGGGGCGGAACGGGTCTTCGCCCAGATGGCTGAGTGCCCGGCCAATGAGCGCTTCATAACGGTCAGCGGCAGCCGCCCCGAAGTGCTGGGCGCTCCAGTGCATGATCTCGATGAAATCCTGCTCTGCCGCTGCTGCGAGGATCACCTCAAAGGCCAGCCGCTTCACCTGCCGGCGCGCAGGCCGCGCAGATGGTCTGAAATCGCTTTCGGCGACCCGAGAGTGACATACTCCCCACGCCCCACAGCATCGATTCCTTCCTGTGCCGCGCCGCGCAGCCATTCGATTTTGGCGCGGTCTTCAGCCTCGCGCTGCTCCAGCAGCCGCAATCCTTCGCGTACGACTTCGCTGGCATTGCTGTATTGCCCCTTTTCAATGCGAGAGGCGATAAAGCTGTCGAAGTGCTCCGTCAGGAATACGTTCCGCGTCGGCATCGCTAACCCTCCTTCCAAGGGTAACGCTTTATGGCATTAGATGCCATACCACAACAGACTTGTGGGCGGTGGCACGGCTTGGTGAACGGCATTTGTGGGTTGATCCCACTCATCGCGGTAAAGCTGCGATGAATGGGGCACGGATTTGTGGGTCGTGGGAGGGAGGGGCAGATGAATGGGTCGTCCGCCATTCTTTGTCACTCTGCGCTGCGGTAGAGTAGTGCTAATCTCTATGGTCGATCCGCGGATTACCAAATGCTTGGCAGCAAAACGGGAGTCGAAGGCAATCGAGTTCAAGGAACAGTTCATCCCGACGAATGCTCGCCAATCTTTAGAGGTTCTCAAAGATATCGTCGCCATCAGCAACTCCGGGGGAGGTGCGCTTGCAATTGGAATTAACAACGCGGGCGAGGCGAACGGAACAGATGTGCAGGCCGTTCTCGATTACGATCATGCCAAATACTGCGATCTGATCCGCAGGTACACCAACCAAAATTTCGCGAGCTTTGAGATTCTGGAGCTCGAAAAAAATGCCCACCCTGTCGCCGTATTCCTAATCGACCCTCCCGATTATCCGCTGGTTTTCGAAAAGCCGGGGACATATGCAATCGAAGGAAGCAAGCATCAACAAACGGCGTTTGCGCAAGGCACGATGTTTTTCCGTCACGGTGCCAAGACCGAATCCGGAACAACCGACGATCTAAGAAAATTCATGCAAAGCCGTATGAAGGAGCTTCAAGATGAATGGATGAAAGGGATGCGGAGAGTTTCGGAAGCCCCTCGCGGATCGGAGCTGACTGTTGTTCCAATGGGTGGGGCCCAAACTTCAGGCACGGAAGGTGTACCTGTACGAATTACGACTGATAAAAATGCTCCGAATGCGATTGCAGTAGACCGACATTTATTCGTCCGTATCGACGAACGGAGGTCATGAAGATGCTGAAACAGCGTCTTCCGCCTGACCTTGTACCTTCAACAAATGATTTCCAAGCTATCGTCAAAATCCACAACGTTGCCGGGAACCCTTCTCTAGCTTGGGAACCGGAGTTCTCTTCTAGGCAATATAGTCACGCGTTAGTGGAATGGGTTGTAGAGGAAATCAATCAGAATAATCTCTTCGCGAATGAAGCGCGACGCAGTCTCTACGAGAAGACGCATCCTCCGGTTTTGCCCTTCGACGCGTAGTTTAATCAGATCCCCTTTAGGCTCCCCTCGCGCGTTCTATGGCTCGGACTACGGCTTGGGCTTTGTTGGCGCATTCTTCGAATTCCAGTTCGGGGATGCTGTCGGCTACTATGCCGGCGCCGGCCTGGATATGGCCCTGGACGCCGTTCATGAAGAGGGTGCGGATGGCGATGCAGCTGTCCAGGTTGCCGCTGAAATCGGCGTAGAAGACGCTGCCCCCGTAGACTCCGCGGCGGGCGGGTTCGAGCTCTTCGATAATCTCCATGGCGCGGATTTTGGGTGCGCCGCTGAGCGTTCCGGCGGGGAAGCAGGCCTTGAAAGCGTCGATTGCGTTGAGTTCCGGCTTGAGTCGGCCTTCGATGGCGCTGACCAGATGCATGACGTGGCTGTAGCGCTCGACGAACATGAGGTCTTTGACCCGCACGCTGCCGTACTCGCTGACCCGGCCTACGTCGTTGCGTCCGAGGTCGACCAGCATGATGTGCTCGGCAACTTCTTTTTCGTCGGCGCGGAGGTCGGCTTCAAGGGCGCGGTCTTCCACCTCGTCGGCGGAACGTTTGCGGGTTCCGGCGATGGGCCGGTACTCGACCACGCGGCCATGGACACGCACTAACAGCTCCGGCGATGAGCCCACGATATGCGCGGTGGAGGCTGGTTGGGGTTCTGTTTCGTGCAAAGCGCCTGAGCCTGGCGCGGGCTCCATCCCGAAGCGCACGAAGAACATGTACGGGGACGGATTGACGATGCGCAGGGCGCGATAGATGTCGAAGGCGGGCACGCCGGGCTGGCAGTCGAAGCGCTGCGAGAGGACGCACTGGAAGACGTCGCCGCTGGCGATGTACTCCTTGGCGCGTTCGACCGCGTAGAGGAATGCGGCTTTCGAGGTGCGCGGACGCAACTCAAAGGTGCTGCCCGCATCGGCTGCGCGCGCGCGTTTCGACACGGGTGGAAGCGCCTGGGCGAGACGCTCTTCCATGCGGTCGAGCCGCCGCAGAGCCTCGTCATAGCTGCCGCCACGGCTAAGGTCGGCGGAGGCGATGAGCAGGATCTCCTTCTTGACGTGGTCGAAGACCAGCACCTGATCGAAGAACATGAGGCAGGCGTCAGGGACACCGAGCTCGTCGGCGGCGTGCTCGGGAAGCGTTTCGATCAGGCGAACGACATCGTAGGCGAAGAAGCCGACCGCACCGGCGGTGAAGGGCGGCAGGCCGGCGAGGCGGGCTGGGGTGTGTCCGGTGAGCGATAACTTCAACTGCTCGAAGATGTCGCCATCAAAGCTGCGATGGTCGTTACCCTCCGACACGGTGATGTGGCGTCCACGACAGACCATCTTTTTGTACGGTTCGATGCCGATGAAGGTATAGCGGCCGACGTGCTCGCCGCCTTCCACGCTCTCGAGTAGAAAGGCTTCGGGGGCTTCGCTGGCGACTCGCAGAAAGGCGGAGACGGGTGTTTCGAGGTCGGCCGTGACGGTGCGGAAGACCGGAATGAGGGTATGGGTGCGGGCCAGATTCTCAAAGGCGGCGCGATCCGGCAGGCTGACGTTTTCGGGCGGAATAGGCACTCTCAGCCATAGTAAATGGCGCGCAAAACGAGGGTGTCAGGGGAGATACCTCCCCGGATTGCGACCTGTTCCCTCGGGGGCCTATACTTCGCAGGGTTTGGCCACCGACCGGTCTGGTCAAAAGAAGCATTGCTTCTTTCAATCACATCCAACAGGATGTTGATTGAGGTGCAAACGAGATGGCCGGAGAATCGCTGATACCAGCAACTGAACAAAAGGACCGCACCATGGCAGCTGCAACCCCCGTCCTGACGCTTGAACAGGAGAAAAATCCCTGGGAAGCACAGGCATTTCGTTTCGACCTCGCCGCACGCAAACTCAATCTTGATGAGGGCATCTGGAAGGTGCTCCGCTTTCCCACGCGGGAAATTATCGTGCACATTCCCGTCCAGATGGACGATGGCTCGATTGAAGTCTTCACCGGCTACCGGGTGCAGCACTCGATGGCACGCGGGCCGGCCAAGGGCGGCATTCGCTATTCGCCGGACGTTTCGCTGGACGAAGTACGCGCGCTGGCCAGTTGGATGACGTGGAAGTGCGCCATCGTGAACATTCCGTTTGGCGGGGCGAAGGGCGGCGTGATCTGCGACCCCAAGCACATGTCCCAGGGCGAACTGGAGCGTATGACACGCCGCTACACGGCCGAGCTGATGGAGTTTATCGGGCCGGAAAAAGACGTGCCTGCGCCGGACATGAACACCAACGAGCAGACCATGGCGTGGATCATGGACACGTACTCGATGCACAAGCGCGAGACGGTGACGGCGGTGGTGACGGGCAAGCCGATTAATATGGGCGGCTCGCGTGGACGGCGGGAAGCGACTGGACGAGGCATCTCCGTCTGCTGCGATGAAGCGCTGAAGACGCTTGGCCTGACCGTTGAAGGTTGCCGCGTGATCGTGCAGGGCTTTGGCAACGTAGGCTCGAACGCGGCGCACACGCTTTACAAGAAGGGCTACACGATCGTCGGGATTGCTGAATACGATGGCGGTCTGTTCAACGCGGATGGACTCGATATTCCCGCGCTGATGGAGCATCGCGCGTCTACGGGCAGCATCAACGGATTCACCAAGGCTGAGCCCTGCGACCACCACGAGCTGATCACCCGTGAATGCGAGATCCTGATTCCAGCCGCGACCGAAAACATGATCACCAGCGAGAACGCGGCCAAGTTGCGCTGCCGCATTCTGTGCGAAGGCGCGAACGGCCCAACCACCATAGTCGCCGATGACATCCTCGAGGAAAAAGGCGTCTTCGTGGTGCCGGACATTCTAGCCAATGCAGGCGGCGTTACGGTCAGCTACTTCGAGTGGGTGCAGGACCGCATGGGCTACTTCTGGACCGAGCAGGAAGTGAACCAGCGGCTGGACGCCATCATGTCCGAATCATTCCGCGATGTGATCGCTTATGCGGCCGAACACGGTGTGAACAACCGTATTGCCGCGTATATGCTCGCAATCGATCGCGTGGCTTATACGACCAAGCAGCGTGGCATGTACGCCTGAGCAGACAACCCACTCATCGTAAGCGCGATGAATGGGGCACGTGAGCTACGGCCCCCGCTTCTGTGAGGGCCGTTCTGCATTTGCAGGGTGTGCGGCACAGGCTAGAATCGACGCGGAAGGTAGCCTCGATGGAGATGCGTCGCACGATGGACAGGCTATGTGCTGATTCGAGCTGCGGCAGCAGACGTTGAACGCTGCTCCGCCAACCGGCGCGGCGCTGGTCGAGGCTCTGCACCTGACCAAGCGCTATGGTGCGGCGACGGTGGTTGATGACGTTTCGTTCAACATCTTCCGGGGTGAAACGCTTGGACTTGTGGGTGAGTCTGGCTCAGGTAAGTCGACCGTTGCACGGATGCTGCTGCGGCTGATCGAGCCTTCCAGTGGGGATGTGCGGTTCGATGGGGTTGATCTGCTGCGGGCGAAACGGCATGATTTGCGCATGCTGCGGCGGCGCATGCAGATGGTGTTCCAGGATCCCTTCGCCGCGCTAAATCCGAAGATGCGGATTCGCGAAATCGTTGCCGAACCGTTTGCGATCCAGGGTGGCTTCGAGAAAACTTTTGTCCGCGAGCGCCTGTCGGAGTTGATGCACGAGGTGGGACTCGAAGACGACGTGCTGACGCGCTATCCGCATGAGTTCTCCGGAGGTCAGCGACAGCGGATTAACATTGCGCGGGCCATCGCGTTGAAGCCCGCATTCCTCGCGCTCGATGAGCCGGTGAGCGCACTCGATGTTGGCGTGGGCGCCCAGGTGATCAATCTGCTGCGCGATCTGCAGCGGCGGCATGGCATGACGTATCTGTTCATCTCGCACTCCATGCCGCTGGTGCGTTATCTGTGCGATCGTGTCGCGGTGATGGAGCGCGGGCGGCTGGTCGAAGTTGGAGATGCGGTGCAGGTGTGTGAGCGTCCACGCGAACCGTACACCCAGCGATTGATTGTGGCGACGCCGCATCTGCCGGGTGAGCCGAGTGCCGCAGAATAATTTCGAGCGCGCGCGAGCTTGCCGCGTCAGTCCAGATAGAGGGGTGCCTGTGACCACGGCCGAGGTTTTTGGATTGCCGAATCTGCTGGCCACGCTAAAGCCTGCGCATGCTGAAGCAGTGGACATCGGCCAACTGGTCCACACCTATTCGAGTATTTTGTTTCGCGTGGCACACTCCATTCTGCGCAACCGCAGCGAAGCAGAAGATGTGGTGCAAGAGGTATTCGTGCGGGTGCTGGAACACCGGGCCAGGCTGCCTGAAGTACGGGAAATGCGCGTGTGGCTGGTGCGCATTGCTGGAATCTGGCGTTGGATCGAAGGCGCAGACTCCGTCCGGACCAGATGGACGCTTTGTTCGCTGCCTCGCTGGTTGCTCCGGGCAAGCCAGCTGATGAAGTGCTGGGCGAAATGCGCAGGCTTGAGCGGGTTCTGACAGAGATTGACCGATGGCGTTATGCTGAAGAGCAAAGTTGAAGAGTCCGGACTGGTTGAGGATCGTTCGATTGCGGGCGTGCAGGAGCCGATGGTTCGCCAGACGATTCTCGAAGGATCGACGCTACTGCAGCCTGGCAAGCCGGTGGCGCTGGGTTCGCTCGACATTCCTGGGAGCACGCGGCATCTTGACGTGGAGGTGCTGCTGGAGCCGATGCGGTAGCGATGGGGCTCACGGGTTAGCATGGAGCTATCCCCGTGAGCCAGCCAGCCCGACTTTCGTCCCGCGTTGTCATCGCTTTTGCCTGCGTGTATTTCTTCTGGGGCTCCACCTACGTGGCCATGCGCTACGGCGTTGAAGTGCTTTCGCCGTGGATCATCGGCAGCGTGCGGTACCTGGTTGCAGGTGGTCTGATGCTGGCGGTCTGCGCGGCGCGTGGGATGCGCCTTCGCCAGAGCCGGCGCGACTTCCTGATGCTGGCAGGCATCGGTGTGTTGATGCTTGGCGTTGGCAACACCGGCGTGTTGTGGGCGGAGCAATACCTGCCCAGCGGACTGGCCGCATTGCTGGCTGCAATCATTCCACTTTATGTGGCTTCGCTCGAGGCCGTTCTTCCGCATGGCGAACGTCTGCGCGCACGCGGCTGGGTGGGTGTAGGGATCGGGCTCCTGGGTCTGCTCATTCTGCTGCTGCCGGGCTGGCGGGAAAGTCTGGCAGGGCATCGGGGGCAAATGGTCGGTTCGCTGGTGGCGCTGGCCGCCGCGTTTGCGTGGAGCTGCGCTTCCCTGCTCTCGCGCCGCGCCCAGCTGAAGACACCGCTGCTGCTGGCGGCTGCGTGGGAGATGATCTTTGCGGGGGTTTTCTGCCTCCTTCTGCTAGCCATCAGTGGAGACGCGCACCATGTGCACTGGACCCGGCAGTCGATCGCTGCGATTGCGTGGTTGGTGGTCTTTGGTTCGCTGGTCGGTTATACGGCTTACATCTACCTGCTGGAGCACGTTCCGGTGGCCAAGGTTTCGACCTACGCTTACATCAACCCGGTGGTCGCGGTGGCGCTCGGCGCGATGTTTCTCGGCGAGCGGTTGGTGGCAGTGGAGTACATCGGAATGGCCGCCATTCTGCTGGCGGTTTACCTGGTCACCAGCTCGCAGATGCAGGCTGCGGATGCTGCTGCGGAGCTGCCAGTCGAGTCAACCCCGTAGACCTGCGAGCCCGCGGGCGCCACGGCGGAGTAGTCTGTTGCGATGAACACTTTCGACCTCCGCTTCCCCTGCTGGAGCCCTGCTATCCAGCGCGTCAGGTGCGACCCGTGGATCAACGTGTGCGCGGGTCAGCGGACGCGCGTGGAGGCTCACTAGCCCATGCCCTTCGCACGTCCCAAAAAGCGTGAGCCTGTTGGCGAAGCGGAACTGTTTGACTATGCCGTAGGCTCGCTTGCCCGGCGCATGCGGACGGTGCGGGATCTGCGGCGTTTGATGAAGCCCCGCGCCCACGAAGGCCAGCAGGGCGAACGCGATATGGACCGCGTGGTCGAGCGCCTGGTCGAACTGCAGTATCTTTCTGACACACGGTTTGCGCAGGATTACACGCGGCTTCGCAAGGAGAACCAAGGTTTTGGACGGCGGCGGGTTCAGCAGGACCTTGCCTTGAAAGGCGTTGACAAGGAGCTGGCCCAGACCACGCTGGCCGCCGCCTATGACGAGGCAGATGAGGTCGCCCTGGCGCGTGCTTACTGCGAGCGCAAGCGCATGCAGCCGCCGGCGGGCCCTGACGTCCAGAAGCAGACGGTTCGGCTGATGAACCGGCTGATGCGCGCCGGCTACTCCTCGTCTGCGATCTTCAAGCTGCTGCGGAACTGGAAGGTGGCAACGCCCGAGGAGGACGACGGCGAACCGGACGGGTACGATCTGCCGGCATTCTGAGCGGTGGCGAGGGATTACGGCGCGGCACTGGGTGTGACAGAATGCTATGAATGACTGTGCGGGGCGAGCGCACCCGGACAGCGGCAATTCTGGCCCATGAACCTGCCTAACTCCATCACGTTGAGCCGCATCGCCAGCGTTCCGCTGCTGATCTGGTTTCTGTCGCCGCACACTCCGTTTTCGCATCACAGCGGCGATCAGGAACTCGCGGCCTCGGCTTTGTTCATCCTGGCGTCCATCACGGACGGGCTGGATGGGTACCTGGCACGCAAACGGCGCCAGATTACGACGATTGGAATGCTGCTCGATCCGCTGGCGGACAAGCTGATGGTGGCGGCCGCGTACATTATTCTGGTGGCCTACAACCCGCGCATCGTGCCGGCATGGATCGCCGTGCTGATCATCGGCCGCGAGTTCCTGGTCAGCGGTCTGCGTTCGATCGCCGCAAGCGAAGGCTTTACCATCGACGCGAGTGAAATCGGCAAGCTCAAGACGGTAATTCAGATTGTGTCGGTGGTGGCAGCCATCCTGGCGCATCGCTGGGATTACTGGCTCTGGTTTCCGCGATTCCATGGCGGATTTGTCATCGCGGTCCATGTGATTGCGCTTACGGCAATTTACTGGATGACGGTGGTCTCGGTAATCTCGGCGGTGGACTACTTTATCGGCTTCTGGAGACAGATCGACCACGCCAGCGAACGCGCCCGTACCAGTCACAGCCATGTTTTGAGCCGACGCGGCAAGCCGCAGGCCAACGCCCTACGCCCGTGAAGCGCTTTGTCACGCTTTCGCAATCCGCTGCGTTTTGCAGCGCATCCAACCCGCAGATTCAATCGAGGAACAAATCATGATTCAGACGCAAGGCTACGCTGCCCAGACGAAATCCGCCCCGTTGACCCCGTTCAACTTCGAACGCCGCGACCCCGGGCCTGAAGATGTTGTGGTTGAGATTCTTTACTCCGGCATCTGCCATTCGGACATCCACCAGGTGCGGGATGAGTGGGGCGGCTCCATGTATCCCATGGTCCCAGGGCACGAGATCGTTGGACGCGTGGCGTCGGTTGGTAAAGAGGTGACTCGGTTCAAGCAGGGCGATCTTGCCGGTGTTGGTGTAATGGTCGACTCCTGCCGCGTGTGCGGGAACTGCAAGGCGAAGGAGGAGGCTTACTGCGAGAAAGGCTTCGTGGGAACCTACAACGCCAAGAACTACGACGGAAGCGTGCAGCATGGTGGGTACAGCAACAACATCGTGGTCGATCAGCGTTACGTGCACACCATCTCGAAGAAGCTGGAGCCGAAGCTGGCCGCGGTTGCGCCACTGCTGTGCGCGGGCATCACTACCTACAGTCCGCTGAAGCACTGGAAGGTGGGTCCAGGCAAACGCGTTGGAATTGTCGGTCTGGGTGGTCTCGGCCACATGGGGCTCAAGTTTGCGCATTCGTTCGGCGCGCACACGGTATTGTTCACCACGTCTGCTGGCAAGGAAGCCGACGCGAAACGCCTTGGAGCAGATGAGGTTGTTCTGTCCAAAGATGCCGAGCAGATGAAGGCGCAGAAGGGCAAGTTCGACTTCATCCTGGACTGCGTTTCCGCGCCGCACGATTTGAATGACTATCTTGCGCTGCTGCGGCTGGACGGAACCCTGTGTCAGGTTGGCCTGCCCGATCAGCCTGCGTCGGTCAGCAGCTTTTCGCTTGTCACCAATCGCCGCAGCCTCTCCGGGTCGATGATCGGCGGCATGCCCGAGACGCAGGAGATGCTTGACTACTGCGCCGAGCACGACATTGTCTCCGACATCGAGATGATCTCGTTCAAAGAGATCGATAGTGCGTATGAACGTGTGGTGAAGAGCGACGTTAAATACCGCTTTGTGATTGACGTCGCGTCACTGAATCAGTAAATCGATCCGCTCCAGGTGATAGCTGATCGTGATGGTGGATAGGGTTGCGCCGTCCGGCGAATACAGGGATCCCTTACAGGGCAGGCTCTTCACTGCGTTCAGGACGACGATTCTCCGGAAATGGGGCGGCTCTCAGGAATCGGTGACTCTCCAGGAACGGGGATTCTCGTTCAATGCACAAAAGCGCCATCCAGTGACTTGGATGGCGCTTTGCGTTTGGGTTGAGCAGAGAGTAGATGTCTGGAAAACAGCGGATTCCTTCGCGGTGCTGCGAGTGACAACATGCAGCAGTGGCGCGGGGCACTCTACACAAATAACGTGAACATGGGTCCGCCCATCGCGAGCGTCTGGACGGGGCCGGAGAGACGTCCGCTGCCTGGATCGCATGAGAATACGGTCACGGAATCGCCAAACTGGTTGTCGGCGATGATCCACTTGCCGCCGGGGTCGAAGGTGAAGAAGCGTGGCCCTTTGCCTCCGACAGAAATCCGCTGCAACACGGACAGCGTACCATTCGTCGGCTCGATCGAAAAGACGACCAGCGAATCTTCGCCGCGATTACTTGCATACAGATAGCGCCCGCTGGATGGGATGAAGATTTCGGCGGCCGTGTTCGTGCCGTGGAACTCCGGCGCGATGCTGCTCACGGTATGGCCGGTGTAGGTCAGCAACGCCTCTTCCGGATTGGCTGCGCTGGTGTGCGTGGTCGTCCAGAGGTACTGGTCGATCGTCGACTTGAGTTCATCGATACCGTAGACCCAGCGCTCGTTAGGATGAAAGGCAACGTGCCGAGGGCCGGCTCCCGGATGGGGGTTGGATGTGATGTGCGGCGGACCCAGTTTTGCGTTTTCGGTATCGAGCGCGAACGTGATCAGCGAGTCGGTGCCAAGATCGTTGACAACCAGGAAACGATTGTCTGGACTGATCATTGCGGAGTGCGGATGCGCGGCTTCCTGCCGGTCAGCTTGTGGGCCCGGGGCATGGAAGACCTTGCGGTCGCGCATGTTGACGACATCGACCGGCTGGGAGAGCGTTCCGTCCAGCTGTACCAAAAACGTCGCGACGGTTCCGCCGGCGTAATTTGCCACATAGGCCGATGCGGCGGTTGCATCGACAGAGATATAGGCGGGGCCGGAACCGCCTGAAGGAACGCGGCCTAGCTCCTTAAGCGCGCCATTTGCGGGGTCGCAAGAGTATGTAACGATCTTTGAACTCTTTTCATCACCCTCGTTGCACACGTAGATGAACGGGCGTCCATCCACATGATTCAAGGCCATGAACGATCCACGCACATGATCGGCGGCGAGCTCCGGCGTGGAGATGTGCCCGGTGGCTGTATCGAACTGCGAGCGGTAGATGCCCTTTGCCGAAGGATGCGAGGTGTCAGTCCCGAAGTAGACGTAAGGCTTGCGAGCTGGAGGCTGAACAGACGGCTTGCGCTGGAAGAAGCGCTTGGCCTGTGCTTCGACCGGCTGAGTCAAGGCAAAGTGCGCGCCTGCAGTTGCGGTAGGCAGCAGAGACAGCATGCGGCGGCGGGTCAGCTTCATTTGTGCGCTCCTGGTCTTGCTTGAGGCGGCTACGTCTTGACGCGGTCGTCGGGGTCGGGCAAAGGCGCGCCGAAGTAGGCGGCGCTGCCTGGGTCGCCCGGCAGGTGGCCGAGAAACTGCTCCGGCTTGATGTCGTCGTTGATCACGGGCAGGGTCGGAAGGTTGTCGGTGCGTCCTGCCTCCTTCACCACTGCGTTGGCGTGCTCCAGCACTTCTTCGACAGACATCGTGTACATCTCGCGTCCGTTGTCGTAGCCGGACTCGATGGCTGTCTTCAGGTAGCGGCCCGCAGACTGCGCCGCCAGATAGTCGGTAATCACATGACCGTCGCGGCGCTTCATCTCGACCCACGCGCGGTTGGGCATCGAGATCCAGACCGGGCGTCCGTTGACCGCGAAGCGGATGTCGGTTGCGTCGACGTGGCGGGTGGCGATCGCGACCATGGTTCCTCTCCACTTGCAATGCAGCGGTTCAGCCGTCCAGCGATCGTTTACCGTGAAGTCTTCATACATGCATCCAGCTTAGACGAGCCGCCACGGACGGGCAACGTCCACGCGGTGCTATTCCGTACTGCGCCGCACGGGCTTGCTCTTCAGCCTTTGTTTGTTGACCGGCGGGGCGTTGCTGGGTGGGCGCTGCTTGCCTTTGCGACGCGATTTTTTACCGTTCTCTTCAATAACGGCACGCATCCAGTAATTGCCTTCGCTGTCGGTCTCGATTCCGTGGACCTCGCGCTCGAAACCGGGAAAGCGTTTGCCGAACTCTTCCATGGCGAGGATCAGGCGGATGACGGGGCTGTCCGGACCGCCCAGGCGTTCCCCTGGCATCGACATGGGAATGCCTGGGGGATACGGCACCAGCATGACGGCTGCGATGCGTCCTGCAAGTTCGCGAAAACGAATCTTTTCGGTCTGATGGCGCAGCAGCTTCTGATACGTCTGCGCGGGTGTGAGGATCGGGTCGAAGTCCTCATCGCAGGCCGCGTTGACCAGCCCGGCGAGATCGAGCTCGACCATGACCCGATGCATCTCGTCGGAGAGCTCTTTCAGGGACACGTTGCGATAGCGGTGCGGATACTTGGCAACGAGCTCCGGCAACGCCTCCTCAAGCGGCGCTTCCGAGTCGTACAGGCGCTTGAACTCGAAAAGATTCTCGAGCAGGCTGCCCCACTTGCCCTTGGAGGTGCCGACCGAAAACAACACCAGCACGGTGTAGTCACCGGTGCGCGCAATCTCCACGCGGCGGCTGTCGAGAAATTCCGTGAGCACGGCGGCCGGGATGCCCCACTCCGCAACGACACCTTGCGCGTTGACGCCGGGCGTCAGGATCGTCACTTTCGCGGGGTCGAGCATGCAGTACTCGTCGGCGATGTCTTCGTCCTGGTAGCCGTGCCAATCGTCACCGGGCTTCAGCGTCCAGCAGCTGGGCGTATCGACTAGCAGTTCATCCGGCGCTTCTTCAAACACGAAGCTTTCATCGGTTTCAGGGTCAATGACGAGTTCCGGTTGATAGAGACGGAAGAACCACCCATCGCCGTTATGCTCGACGCGGCGCAGACGGTGGGCAATCGAGCTCATCGCCTTGCGGAAGCTGATGGCATCCTGAATGGTCTCGTCCATCAAGGTAGGGCCTGCGGGTTCATCCATCATCGCGGCGGCTACGTCGAGCGATGCGATCAAGGGATAAAACGGCGAGGTGGTTCCGTGCATCATGAAGGATTCGTTGAACTGGTCGAAGTCAAGCGGCGCGCGCGGGCTCAACTTAATGTGCACCATCGAGCCCATGGAAAACGCGGCCAGCATCTTGTGCGTCGATTGCACGGAGAAGATGGCCGGGCGGTCGGGCATATCATCCGGTACGTCCATCGCGAAGCGTCCGCGATAGAGCGGATGGAATTTCGCGTACGCGTACCAGGCCTCGTCGAAGTGCACGCGCGGCACGGATTTGGCGAGCTCCTCAACAACGCGATTCACGTCGTAGCAAAGCCCGTCGTAGGTGGAGTTGGTGACGACGGCATAGGTCGGTTCCTGCGATGGCGCGCCCGCCGCAAACGGACTTTTGCGGATGAGCTTTTGCACACTTTCCGGGCTGAAACGTTTGAGTGGAACCAGGCCGATCATGCCGTAGCCGTTGCGCGTGGGCTTGAAGTAAACCGGACGCGCACCCGTTACGGTCAGCGAGTGGCAGATGGATTTGTGGCAATTCGCATCGGCCAGAACAATGTCGTCCTGCGCGATGACGCCGTGGCCTATGATCTGGTTTGAAGTGCTGGACCCGCCGAGCACATAAAACGTCCAGTCCGCGCCGAAGATGCGTGCCGCGTTGCGTTCGCTGTCGCCCGGAGGTCCGATGTGATCGAGCCAGGAACCCAGCGGAGCGGTCGAGATGCCAAGGTCGGAACGCATGATGTTTTCACCGAAGAAGCGATGAAACTCCATGCCGATCGGGTGCTTTAAGAAAGCGACGCCGCCCATGTGGCCGGGTGCATCCCACGAGTAAGCACCTTCGTCGGTGTACTTCTTCAGCGTGCGGAAGTAGGGCGGCAACAGGTTTTGATGGTAGCGTTCGACAGCGAAGTCGACCCGGTTCGCGATAAACGCCGGGGTATCGCCGAAGAGGTGAATGTACTCATGGACCTGGCGGACGACTTCCAGCGGAAGCTCCGAAACCAGCGTGCGGTCGGCGATGAGGAAGATCGGGATTTTCTTGTTGCGGCGGCGGACTGCGCGGAGAATCTGCAACGCCGCGCGTTCGTCGAACTGGTTGTCGCCTTCGAGGTCCCAGTCCAGCAGGATCGACGAATAGGAGGGATCCGACGTGATCAGCGAAATGCCGTCCTCGGGCGTGGAGGTTCGCACCACCTCGTAACCTTCTACGCGGATGGCCTCGACGAGGCGTTCCATGGCACGGTCCGAGACTGAATCAGTCCCGCCCACTTCGCTCGCAATCAACAGAACCCAACGACCTTCGTTCATCCCACCTCACCTATTCGCGAATTACGCCAAACAATCGATTTTAGCGCGTATCGGGAGAACAGGAGATGAACGGGATTTTGGACGGAGGGCGAAAGGCCTGGAACGAATTTAGGGGCCGTGCAGAGAACAAGCAACGGCAAGGACAACGCGGATTCCCTGCGGGAATGACAACCAGAATACGGAATAGGCTAGACGCCCAGTTCTGCGCGGATCGCATCGGCGATTGCCGTGGCGTGGTGCTCCATGGCGGCCTTGTCTTCGGCCTCGATCATCACGCGCGCTAACGCTTCGGTTCCGCTGTAGCGGATGACGACGCGGCCAGACCCGTGCAGGTCTTTTTCGGCTTTTGCGATGGATGTAGCTACGGAGGCGATCGAATCGAGCGGGCGCTTTTCGCGCACTTTTACGTTGACGATTATCTGGGGGAAAACTTTGAGGTCGGCAGTCAACTCGGCCAACGACTTGCCGGATCGGTGGATGATATCCAGGACGAGAAGGGCCGTCAGCAGACCATCGCCCGTGGTGGAGCGGCCGGCGAAGATGACATGTCCGCTCTGCTCGCCACCGAGGCTTGCGCCGGTCGCTAGCATCTGCTCAAGGACGTATTTGTCCCCGACGGGTGCCCGGAGCATTTTGATGCCGGATCGTCCGAGCGCGGCTTCGAGACCCATGTTGGACATGGTGGTCGCGACGACGGTGTTGTTTGCGAGTCTGCCTTGCGCGTGCAGGTCGCGTCCGGCGAGCAGGAGGACGGCGTCTCCGTTGACGACCTTGCCAGACTCGTCGGCGAACATGACGCGGTCGGCATCGCCGTCGAAGGTGATTCCGATTGAGGCCTTGTGCTTGACGACTTCGGCGGCTACGACTTCAGGATGCAGGGCACCGCATCCGGCGTTGATGTTGCGTCCGTCGGGACTAGCGTGCGTGACCACTACGGTGCCGCCGAGATCGCCGAAGAGCTGCGGAGCAACTGCACTGGCCGCGCCGTTCGCGCAGTCGATCACGATGTGACGATTGTCGAGCGAGAGATTGGGCACGGAGTCGAGCAGGAAGCGGACGTACTCGCCACGGTCCGCTTCTTTAACTGCGGGCGCGCTGGCCGCATCCCAGGCCTGTTGCGCGGCTACTGTATCGGCGCCCGGCCGCTCGAGCTGTGCGAAGATTTCGGCTTCGATAGCCAGTTCGGTTGCATCGGGAAGCTTGAATCCGTCTGGGCCGAATAGCTTAATTCCGTTATCCTGCCACGGATTGTGCGAGGCCGAAATCACCACGCCGGTAGCAAACCCATGCGTATGCGCCAGGTGCGCGATGGCAGGCGTGGTGATCACGCCCGCGCTCTCGACCGAGGCACCGCCTGCGTCGAGGCCCGCTGTCAGGGTGGCGGCGATGCGCTCGGACGACTCGCGCGTGTCCATTCCCAGGAGGACGCGTGGGGCCTGGTGCTGCGCACGCAGGGTTCGAGCCAGAGCCAATCCAATGGCATACACAGTCGCGGCATCGAGCGGAGCTTCACCGGCGACGGCGCGAATGCCGTCGGTCCCAAAGAGCTTTTTCATGCGGATTCCTTTTCGAGAACACTTGCGCGCACGGCACCGGTGGCGAGCCGCGCGCGGATTTCTTGCCCAAACGTGACTGCGTCGGCGTTGCGCAGGATGCTGCCGTCGGGTGCATAGACGATGGCATAGCCCCGGCTGAGTACAGCCAGCGGAGACAACGCGTGCAGCTTTCCGGACAGGCGTTCAAGCCTTACGTGGGGACGCACAATCAACTCCCGCTGCACGCGCTCAAGACGTTGCTGCGCGGAGGTCAACCTGCGCTGGGCCAGAACCATGCGCAGCGTTGGATCGTGCCTGCGCAGGCGCGCTTCCAGTGCAGCCACGCGTGCAGACTGCGTGGCGAATCGACGTTCCTCTGCCCTGCTGAGCCGTTCGCGCAGATCGTCCACTCTTTGCGCGCGCAGCAGGATGGTGTTGCGCACACGCGCCAGCACATGCCCGGCGGAAAGACGCTCCAGCCGCCGCCTGGTCTGCATCAGGTTGAACTCCCCGGCCCGATAAACGCGGCGGTCGAGCGCCAGCACGCGCTCTTCGATCCGGTGCTGCGCTGCGGTGATCAACTCCGCCGCAGCCGAGGGCGTGGAGGCGCGCAGGTCTGCTGTAAAGTCGGCGATGGTCGAATCCACTTCATGGCCGATGCCCGAGATGACGGGGAGCGTGGAGGCGGCGATTGCGCGGGCCACTAACTCGTGATTGAAGCCGTTAAGATCTTCGAAGGATCCTCCGCCACGCGCTACGAGGATCAACTCGACACGGTCGGGATTTTGGTTGAACCACTTCACGCCCGCAGCAACCGCAGAGGCGCAGCGCACGCCCTGCATCACGGCCGGATAGATAAGGATACTGAGGCGCGCGTGACGGCGGCGAACGACCTGCAAGATGTCATAGAGCGCGGCACCATTTGGGGACGTGACGATCCCGACGCAGCGCGGGAACGGAGGCAAAACTTTGCGCGGACGATCGAAGAGGCCTTCGCGCCGGAGCCGCTCCTTGAGTTGGTCGAAGGCGAGTTGCAGGGCACCGGTTCCGCGCGGCTGCAGGAACTCTCCTATCAGCTGTAACTGTCCGCGTGTTTCGTAGACAGAGATTCGCCCGCGCACTTCAACCGCCGCGCCATCTTTGGGCTTGAACGCGGACAGTCGTGCCTGGGTGCGAAACATGACGACGGGTAACTGAGCGTCGCCATCTTTCAAGGTGAAGTAGATATGCCCGGAAGCCGCCGGACGGCAGTTCGAAATCTCACCTTCGACCGACACCAGCCCGGAGTAGCCGTGCTCCACATGCTGGCGCAGTTCCGCGATAAGTTCGCGAACGCTGTAGGTCCGGGGCCGCTCCCTAAAAGTAGGAATAGAGACTTCCGAATGCTCAGGCACTAGCCGGTTCAACCTACCGTTAGCAGAGTCGGTTGGCTTGGGCTGCTCGAAGAGCTTGCCCGAGAAAAGGTCTTGCTGCGGCTCCATCGGGCGCGTCTTCGCAACCGGCCTGCGTGCCCCTCCCCGGCCTGCTCGCAGGGACAGCAACGACGGCAATTGTTCATCGGAAGGCACAGCAAGAGTTTATCGCAGCGGCCACCCGGAGTTGCCCATTGCACACCGCGAGCAGCCCCGGGCAGTCAGGCGATCTTTAGCATATCGTTCGCGCTCCGCAGCAAGTCAGAGGGCTGACAGGGTTTGGTTATGATGTTCACGCGCTGGCGCAGCGTGTCCGCAAGTTCGCGTACGCGCGCGATGCTGGAATACCTCCCGGTGAGTACCAGGATGGGGCAGCCGGGCAGCTCCCGGCTAAGGTCCGACATCAGCGAGAGGCCATCTCGTCCAGGCATGTCAATGTCGCATAGAACCAGGTCGGGAGGGTTGCTCAAGGCGCTGGCCAGGGCATCGTCAGCGGTCAGCGCCGAGGAAGCCTCAAAGCCGTGCTTTTCAAAAATCAGGGCGAGCGTGCGGGTAATGAGCGGTTCGTCGTCTACGACTAGAATTTTCATGGCTAAATCCCGTTACACTTGGTAAGCCAAAAAGGTGACGTTGAGCGAAGCCGCTCGAATCAATCGGTGTTTTCCGATCAGATGCGCCGCCGGTGAGCGTGTCAAGACAATTATGCCGAAGCTCACGAAAGTGCGTCGCGGCGGCTTGCCGAGTTATCCAACGAACAGTCAATCTTGTACTAGCTGTAACACGGCAGCCGTAGAAAAGGCGCGGCGGACTGTTAACTTCAGGAGGCAAAATCTTGTTGTTGCGCTCACTTTGTTTCCTGATCGGCCTGTTGCTGGCGTTGGGCGTCGCGCTGGACGCATTCCAAACCATCATCCTGCCGCGCCGCCCTTCCGGCCGCTTCCGCATCACGCGCCTGTTTTATGTTGCGACCTGGCGTCCGTGGGTTCGCGTCGGACAGATAACGAAGTCGAGGCGCGTGCGGGATCAGATGTACAGCATGTACGGTCCGCTTTCCCTGCTGACGCTGTTTGCGCTTTGGGGCTCGCTCCTGATGCTCGCGTTTGCCTGCCTTTTCTTTGCTCTGGGATCACCCTTCGCCGATTCTTTCAACAACAATGCCAACCTCGTAGGCCGGTTCGCTTCTGACCTGTACGTTAGCGGGACGACACTGGTCACGCTGGGGCTGGGCGATGTGACGCCTCATTCACGTCTTGCGCGAGCTCTCGTGGTGCTGGAGTGCGGAACAGGCCTGGGCTTTACCGCACTGGTCATCGGCTATGTGCCGGTGATCTATCAGGCGTTCTCGCGCCGCGAGGTGAGCGTGGCCATGCTTGACGGGAGGGCTGGATCGCCGCCGACCGCATCCCAGTTGCTTGACCGGCATGGCTACCAGGGTGGCGAGCAGGATTTGATTACACTGCTGGGCGAGTGGGAGCGCTGGTCGGCTGAGATCCTGGAGACGCACATCTCCTATCCACTTCTTTGCTACTACCGCTCGCAACACGACAATCAAAGCTGGTTGGCGGCGCTGGTGACGGTGCTGGATGCCTGCGCCCTGCTGATTACCAATATGGATGGTCCGCAGGTGCGCCAGGCGCAGCTTACCTTCGCGATGGGACGGCACGCGCTGATCGACCTGGGTCATGTTTTCGGGATCGAGCAGACTGCCGTGTACCTGGGAGCGATCCAGGATCGGTTGCCGCCCGATGAGTTCCAGCGGCTCTGCGGCACACTCGGGGACAGTCATCTGAATCTGTGCGGCGGCCCGGAGGCTCGCGAACGTCTGACCGCGATCCGCGCACTCTACGAGCCCCACGCCTTCGCCCTGGCAGATTACCTGAAGCTGGATCTGCCTCTTTGGATCCCCGAGCCCAGGGCGAGCGATCCATGGAAGATGGTGTCCAATCTGCGCATGGGAGCCGGGGCGGAGCGCGTGGTCAGCGATCAGGTGAGTGCCCATGCGTCTTCCGCCCACCTGCACGACAAAGAACACGGCTTCTGACCCGCATCCGTATGGTGCGTGACCTGTAAACCAGCGGCTCTGCCTCGGGGCCTTTGAGTGAAACGGACCGTGGCTTCCTCCATTCTTGCCCGCAGCAATAAATTAGCCGTTTACAAGTGCGAACAAAGAGGCTAAGTTCAGACTCACTCCGGGTCCGTCTCAGATTGAATTCCTGCAGAGTAAGCGGGCCCAGAAAACGCCGTAGTACGTACAGGAGCTTTCCTAGTGCAGATCTTCCGCCCGTTTTCACCGGTTTCTCTTACGATCGCGCGACTCAGCGCCATCTCCGCCCTGGCCCTAACCTCCATCTGCCTCCCCGCTGTTGCACAGAATCCCCACACCGCCGACCCGACAATCCTGACCAGCCCCAGTGTTAGCTATGGGGATGGAACCGCCACGTCCATTACGGTGAAAGGTATGCGCAAGGGCCAGAACACTGGACCCAGGGACAACAAACCGCTGAAGCTCTACTCCGGAGCCAAAAATGGCAAACCCGGTGGAGGAGGAACTTCAACTGACGGTGCCCTGCAATCAACTGCGTTCACGAGTGCCGGAACCATTGCGAAGAATCTTAACTTTGAGGGTGTCGGCGCGGGCTTCCCCAACTTCACCGTCAATTCCGCTCCGCCCGACACCAATGGTGCAGTCGGTGCCACCCAGTACGTGCAGTGGGTCAATGAGTCGTTCTCGGTCTTCGATAAATCTACGGGAGCAATTATTCAGGGACCAATTCCCGGCAACCAGCTCTACCAGTCGCTGGGCTCGACGCATCCATGCGCTGTAAACAATGACGGCGACCCGATTGCGCAGTATGACAAGGCCAATCAGCGCTGGATCATGACGCAGTTTTCGGTCACCAATGGCTCGACCAGCGGCTACTATCAGTGCGTTGCGGTTTCAAAGACCAGCGACGCCACCGGTGCTTACAGCGTGTATGCGTACAAACAGCCGGCCTTCAATGACTACCCAAAGGTTGGCGTGTTCAACGGCAACTACTTCATCACGTACAACATCTTCAACGGCAACACCTTCGGAGGCGCGCGCCTTTGCGCCTATGACGGTGCGGCTATGCGGGCTGGTACGTCGGCACAGGAGCAGTGCTTCCAGCTGTCGACCTCCTACGCGGGCATTCTTCCCGGCGACGTAGATGGAACGATCGCGCCTCCCTCGGGAGCGAGCGAGTACTTCCTCGGCTTTGGCAGCAACCTCTTGAATGCGTGGCGCATGCATGTGGACTTTACCTCGAGCGCCAACACCACTCTGGCCGGACCCTATACGACCGCAGTGGCAACGTTTGCCGAAGCCTGCTCGGGAGGCACCTGCCTGCCGCAGCCTGGCACTTCGCAGCAGCTTGATTCACTGGGCGACCGGCTGATGTACCGGCTCTCCTACCGGCACTTTACCGATGGTCACGAAGCGCTGTTGGTCAATCACTCGGTGAATCCCGGTGCCGTGGCAGCGGGTGCGCGCTGGTATGAGCTTCGCCCGGCTTCGGGTGGGACCACAGGCGTGACGGTGTATCAGCAGTCCACCTATGCGCCGAACGACGGTCTGAGCCGCTGGCTGGGTTCGATCGCATCCGATAAGAACGGCAACATCGCGATGGGTTATAGCACCACGTCCAGCTCCGCGTATCCGTCGATCAACTACTCCTACCGGACGCCCGCCGACACCCTGAACCGCCTCGGTTCTGAGCAGACGCTGCAGACCGGAACCGGCGCACAGCAGAGAACGCTGTCGCGCTGGGGTGATTACAGCGCCATGACCGTTGACCCGGTGGACGACTGCACCTTCTGGTACACCAGCGAGTATCTGACCACCAACGGCACCTTCAACTGGCATACGCGCATCGGCTCATTCAAGCTGGCCGGCTGCCAATAGTTCTCCGCTTGAAGTTAGGGCGAGGCCATTCGGCCTCGCCCTTTTTGCTGCTCTCGGGCTCCATGTGGCTGAGATCTCCGACTCCCCTCTCCCCTGGGTACTTTGAGCGTAAAGTCTTGAAGGTGCTCAGGTTAATGCGAGGCGGGGTATACCTGGGTCTGCAACCTCTGACTGCCTGGTTTAGCGCGAATCAGAGTTCTGGTGGGCGGGATGTTGGCGCGCCGAGAGATCTGCTACTTCCATTATATTGTGCGGTGGGTGGTGGGTACGCCAGAGTTTTGGCCAGGACTGGAGCGGGTTTCGTGTGGGTGGGGGCTTGACAGTGCAATGCTGGCGCTCGGCGGCGTATTGGAGAGTGACCTGCATGGTCTGCAGGGTGGCGGAGCGCTGGGGCGGGGTCAATGCTTTAACATCCCTGTATACGCATTTGGATTTGTAAAGCGGATGTGTTGAATGCGGTCTCCGGTTCCAGCAACTCACGTGGTGCGCGGTGTGGCCGCGCATGATTGGCGCACCTCTAGGAACGGTTGCGGCAAACATCCCACGTCTCAGAAGCGAGACATGGAGCACCGGGATTGTGATTGACTCGCGGACGTGGGGCACCGGCCAATGATGTTTGGACGCAGCCGAGTTGGCTGTACGAACCGAGTACACTCCCACCCTTCGCAAATGCGCGAAGGATGCCAGCATCTATGAGTGGCCAAGGGGGGCCGCCCGCCCGTAGGTTCAACTGAACCACCGGTCGATGTTTTTAGCTCAAAGCCGTAGAATCCAGCAATGACAGAGAAGACGATCAACTCCTTCATCAATCTTTCATTTGTGGGCATCTCACGCCGGGCCGAATCAGTTGATCGGGCGACCCTCGTTCAAACTTTCGTGGATGTTGGGCCGCTGTTCGCGGTTTTATCAACGAACGATCACCAGATCGTCTATGGAAGGCGCGGTACTGGAAAAACCCACGCTCTCATCTACGTAGCGGAGCAGAGTAAGAAAAATCGAAATATCGCCGTCTACATCGATCTGCGGTACATCGGATCGTCAGGCGGAATATACGGAGATCCGAATCTGCCACTACCGCAGCGTGCCACACGGCTGCTTATAGACGTACTCGGCTCCATGCATGAGTCGTTAATGGTGAACGCCTTGGAATCGGCGCTGGATTTATCGAAACTTGGCCCAGCTCTCGACTCACTGGCCAATGCCGTGGTCGATATTGAAGTCGTAGGTGAGACTACGCGGGAGGTGAAAGAATCGGCGGCAACCGAAATCAAAGAATCTTCCGGACTCGCAGTAGACTTTTTGGCCAAGCCTTCCCTCAGCGCTTCGAGCACCCGTGATTCCTCACAAGCACTTCACAGAGAAGCAACGATCGCTGAGAAGGGTACCTCCCGATGCCGGGTCCATTTCGGAAGTGTAAGTACGGCCTTGCGAAACCTCGTCGAAGCTGTTCAACCCGCCAGGATTCTCATAGTACTGGACGAGTGGAGTACCATCCCGCTCGATCTCCAACCCTATCTGGCCGACCTGATTCGTCGGGCCATATTTCCCGTACCGGGCATTACGATCAAGATCGCAGCGATCGAACAGCGCTCTCATTTTCGACTTGGTAATGGACCAGACTATCTTGGAATTGAAGTGGGTGCGGATGCTTCTGCGGACGTTGACTTAGATGACTACATGGTTTTCGACAATAACGGAGATCGAGCAACTGAGTTTTTCCGTGAACTTCTGTTTGCTCACTACCAGTCCGAGAAGGCAGATGGAAAGCCGGAGTTTAGTTCCTCCGAGGGGTTGATTGGTGCGGCCTTCACGCAAATCAATGCCTTTGAAGACTTTGTTCGGTCAGCTGAAGGCGTCCCCAGGGATGCATTCAACATTCTGTCGGTAGCTGCGCAACGTGGTATGAACGATAAGCTCTCAATTCCGACCATTAGGGTCGCCGCGCGAACCTGGTATCAGCGTGACAAGGAGACGGCCATTAGATCGAATCCAGACGCCTACAAATTGCTGCACTGGATTATCGACGAAGTTATCGCTCATAGGAAAGCACGTGCGTTTTTGTTGATCGCGAACTGTAGACATTCTCTGATCGACGCTCTCTTTGACGCGCGTTTGCTTCACATCATCAAGAAGGGGCTTTCGGGCCAAGAGGAAGCCGGAGTCCGTTACGACGCATACAAGCTTGACTACGGCTGTTATGTTGATCTTCTCGCTACCAAATCCGCTCCGTTAGACAGCTTCTTCGAAGCTGATACGGAAACCAAAGGCGCAGATATCGTCGTGCCCACGGACGATTACCGTGCCATCCGGCGGGCGGTATTGAAGCTGGATCAGTTTGAAGGTGCCGGAGTGGAAGAGAAAACTGCATAGGGCGAACTCTTTCGAGTCCGCCCTATGTGTTGTTTTCACGCGAAGCGTCTAGGACGGCACGAAGTGCTATTCGGCGGCTAGTTCTTCTTGTTCGCCTTCCATGCGCATTTGTTCCAGTTCGCGCTCTTCGGCTTCGATTGCGGCGGTTACTTCCTGCTGGACCTGGGCGGCTGCTTCTTCCAGCTCTGGGGAGAGCTGGACGTTGCGGTAGTACTCCATGCCGGTGCCGGCGGGGATGAGGCGGCCTACGATGACGTTTTCCTTGAGGCCGCGCAGCGTGTCGATGGAGCCGTTGATGCTGGCTTCCGTGAGAACGCGGGTGGTCTCCTGGAAGCTGGCCGCCGAGATGAAGCTGTCGGTGGAGAGCGACGCCTTGGTGATGCCGAGGAGCAAGCTGCGGCCGATGGCCGGACGTCCGCCGGACATCAACACGCGCTGGTTTTCGGCGTTGAAGCGGAAGCGGTCGGTCTGCTGATCGACGAGGAAGGTGGTATCGCCGACCTCTTCGATTTTGACCCAGCGGAGCATCTGCCGGACGATGGTCTCGATGTGCTTGTCCGAGATGGTTACGCCCTGGAGGCGATAGACCTCCTGGATTTCGTTGACGAGATACATCTGCACGGCGCGTTCGCCGAGGACTTCGAGGACGTCGTGCGGGCTGCGTGGCCCGTCGATCAGAGGATCGCCGGCACGTAGCCGCTCGCCTTCCTGAACGTTGACGTAGACGCCGCGCGGAACGGAGTACTCTTCCTCCTGCCCGTTGTCGGCGGTGACGTAGACCTTGCGCTGGCCTTTGGAGACATCGCCGAAGCGGACGACGCCATCAATTTTCGAGATGATCGCTGGGTCACGCGGTTTGCGTGCCTCGAACAGCTCGACGACGCGGGGCAGACCGCCGGTGATGTCCTTGGTGCGGGTGGTTTCGCGCGGGATCTTGGCGAGGATGTCGCCGGGGAAGACCTGGTCGCCATCCTGCACCATGAGGTTGGCACGGCTCGGCATCAGGTAGCGCTTGATGCCGGATGGGCCCTTGATGTTGATCTGCGGCTGACGCTTCTCGTCGGTAGAGTCGGCGACGACCAAACGGGAGAGGCCGGTGACTTCATCGACCTCTTCGTTGAGCGTGACGCCTTCCTGGAGGTCTTTGAACTGGACCGTGCCGGCGATCTCGGTGAGGAGCGAGAAGGTGTAGGGATCCCACTCGCCGATGACGTCGCCCTGCTTGACCTGCGCGCCATCTTCGATCTTTAGCTTGGCGCCGTAGACGATGGCGTAACGCTCCTTCTCGCGGCCCTTGTCGTCGACCACAGCGATGGAGCCGTTGCGGTTGAAGGCGACGAGCCCGCCGTTGTTCGAGCGCACGGTGACGAGGTTGATGAAGCGGATGGAACCCGCATTCTTGGCCTCGAGGTGCGACGCATCGTGGACGCGTGAAGCCGTGCCGCCGATGTGGAAGGTACGCATGGTGAGCTGCGTGCCGGGCTCGCCGATGGACTGCGCGGCGATGACCCCGACCGCTTCGCCCATCTCGACCATCTTGCCGGAGCCAAGGTTGCGGCCGTAGCAGAGGATGCAGCATCCGCGCTTGGACTCGCAGGTGAGGACGGAACGGATCTTCACCTTTTCGATGCCGGCAGCCTGGATGGCGGAGGCGAGATCTTCGTCGATCTCCTGGTTGATGTCGACGATGGTTTTGCCTTCGAAGTCCTTGAGCTTCTCGAGCGAGACGCGGCCGATGATGCGGTCGCGCAACGGCTCGATGGTCTCGCCGGCCTCGATGATCGGGGTGACGTAGATGCCTTCGACGGTGCCGCAGTCGTAGTCGGAGATGATGACGTCCTGGGCCACGTCGACCAGACGCCGCGTGAGATAGCCGGAGTCGGCGGTCTTGAGCGCGGTGTCGGCGAGACCCTTGCGGGCGCCGTGGGTGGAGATGAAGTACTGGAGAACGGTGAGGCCTTCGCGGAAGTTGGCGGTGATCGGGGTTTCGATGATCTCGCCGGAGGGCTTGGCCATCAGGCCGCGCATGCCGGAGAGCTGCCGAATCTGCTGCTTGGAACCGCGGGCGCCGGAGTCGGCCATGATGTAAATCGGGTTCATGGCTCCCTCTTTGTCCGCCTTCTTCATGTTTCCGAACATCTCGTCGGCGACCTTTTCGGTGACGCCCGACCAGAGCTGGATGACCTTGTTGTTACGTTCGCCGTTAGTGATAGCGCCGTCCAGATACTGCTGCTGGACGTTGATGACCTGCTTCTCGGCGTCGGCGACGGTGGTGTACTTGGAGTCCGGGATGACCATGTCGTCGAGCCCGACCGAGAGGCCGGAGCGCGTCGCGTAATGGAAGCCGAGATCCTTCACCCTGTCGAGCATCTTGACCGTGGTCTCAAGCCCCAGGTTCAGGTAGCAGTAGTTGATGAGCTGGCCGATGCCCTTCTTCTTGAGCAGGCCGTTGACGAACGGCATCTCTTCGGGCAGCGCATCGTTGAGGATGGCGCGACCGACGGTGGTTGAGATGAACTGGTTGTTGTACTCGACCGGCTCGGTGTGGGTGAGGTCCTGGTCATCGTAGGCCGTGGTCATATCGAGCACGGGGCCGGTGTAGCGCAGACGAATCGGCGTCAGCGTCTCTACCTGCTTGGCCTCGAGCGCCATCAGGACTTCTTCAATGTTGGCGAAGACACGGCCTTCACCCCTGGCGTTGACCTTGGCTTTGGTCAGGTAGTAGAGACCGAGCACGAGGTCCTGCGTGGGCACCGTGATGGGCTGGCCGGATGCCGGAGACAAGATGTTGTGGCTGGCCAGCATCAGGACGGAAGCTTCGATCTGCGCTTCAGGGCTAAGCGGGATGTGCACGGCCATCTGGTCGCCGTCGAAGTCGGCGTTGAAGGCGGTGCAGACCAGCGGATGAATCTTGATGGCCTTGCCTTCGACGAGCACGGGCTCAAACGCCTGGATGCCGAGGCGGTGGAGGGTGGGGGCGCGGTTGAGCAGGACGGGGTGATCCTTGATGACCTCTTCGAGAATGTCCCAGACAATGGGGTCCTGCATCTCGACCATCTCTTTGGCCTGCTTGATGGTGGTGCAGTGGCCGGTCTGTTCGAGACGGTGATAGATGAACGGCTTGAACAGCTCGAGCGCCATCTTCTTGGGCAGACCGCACTGGTGCAGCTTGAGCTCGGGGCCGACGACGATGACCGAACGGCCGGAGTAGTCGACGCGCTTGCCGAGGAGGTTCTGACGGAAGCGGCCCTGCTTGCCCTTGAGAGTGTCCGAGAGAGACTTGAGCGGACGGTTGTTGGCACCGCGCAGGACGCGGCCACGGCGGCCGTTGTCGAAGAGCGCGTCGACAGCCTCCTGCAACATGCGCTTCTCGTTGCGGACGATGACCTCAGGGGCGTGCAGGTCCATCAGCTTCTTGAGGCGGTTGTTACGGTTAATGACGCGGCGGTAGAGGTCGTTGAGGTCGGACGTGGCGAAGCGGCCGCCGTCGAGCGGGACGAGGGGGCGCAGTTCGGGCGGGATGACCGGGATGACGTCGAGAATCATCCACTGGGGCAGGTTGTCGGACTTCTTGAAGGCCTCGACGATCTTGAGGCGCTTCGAATACTTGAGCTTCTTCTGGAGCGAGGTCTCAGTCTTCATGCGCTCGCGCAGTTCGATCGAGAGCTCGTTGACTTCGACGCGCTTGAGCAGTTCCTTGATGGCTTCGGCGCCCATCATGGCCTTGAAGCCGGAGGGACGGTACTGCTGGTCGAGCTCGCGGAAGCGGGTCTCGTCCTTGATGACTTCACCTTCTTTCACGGGCGCTTCGCCTGGATCGACCACGACGTAAGACTCGAAGTAGAGGACGGCTTCAAGCTCGCGCAGGCTGATGTCGAGCAGGTGGCCGATGCGCGAGGGCAGGCCCTTGAAGAACCAGACGTGCGAGCAGGGGCTGGCGAGCTCGATGTGGCCGAGACGTTCGCGGCGGACCTTGCTCAGGGTGACTTCGACTCCGCACTTGTCGCAGATGACGCCGCGGTGCTTCATGCGCTTGTACTTGCCGCAGAGGCATTCCCAGTCGGTGATGGGGCCAAAAATCCGAGCACAAAACAGCCCGTCGCGTTCGGGCTTGAAAGTCCGGTAGTTGATGGTTTCGGGCTTGGTCACTTCGCCGTGCGACCAGCTGCGGATCTTCTCAGGCGAGGCGAGCTGAATCTTGATGGCGTCAAAGTCGGCGATGGGGCCGGTCAGTTCAAAGGGGCTGGAGCGAAACATATTTGCGTCTCCGTGCAGCGCGGGCTGCGGCTTGATGCGTTTAGTGCTGGGCGATGGACGGTGGTGCGCTAAATCTCATCGCCTTCTTCTATTTCGTGCCGGGTGACGGTGGGCGGGCTCTCGTGAACATTGAGCAGAATGCCTTGCTCAGGAGAAGCCCGCCTTTGTCCCGGCGGAGTACGTGTCCCGGGGGCTAAAGCCCGATGGTTCGCCGGGTGAGGGTGCCCGGGCTGAAGCCCGGGCCTATCTCAGAAGCAAGTGCAGGTGCGCCTATCTCAAAGCAGATACAGGTGCGGTTAGTCGGCCGCCGCGATCTGCGGCAGGGGAGCCTTCTTTTGGTCGGCCAGCTTGATGAGTTCTACGTCGAGACAGAGCGACTGCAGCTCGCGGATGAGAACGTTGAATGACTCAGGCACACCCGGTTCGATCGCGGCCTCGCCCTTGACGATGGCTTCGTAGATCTTGGTGCGGCCAAAGACGTCGTCCGATTTTGCGGTGAGCAGCTCCTGCAGGATGTAGGCGGCGCCGTAAGCTTCGAGCGCCCAGACTTCCATCTCGCCGAAGCGCTGCCCGCCGAACTGGGCTTTGCCGCCGAGTGGCTGTTGCGTGATGAGCGAGTACGGTCCGATCGAGCGTGCGTGGATCTTGTCGTCGACCAGATGCGAGAGCTTGAGCATGTAGATGTAGCCAACCGTAGCGGGCTGCTCGAACTCATCGCCGAGCATACCGTCGAAGAGCTGCGTCTTGCCCGAACTGGGCAGACCCGCGGCCTTGAGCAGCGCCTTGATCTCCGTCTCGCGCGCGCCGTCGAAGACCGCCGTGCCGAACCAGATGCCACGCTTCATGCCCGCGGCGACGCGCATGGTCTGCTCGTCGTCGAGGTCCAGCAATTGGTTCAATGCAGCGGTGCCGGCAAAGCGCGCCTTGAAGAGCTCACGCACTTCGTTCGCGCTCTGCATGGACTCTGCTGCCGCAGCGATCTGCGCGCCCAGGTTGTGTGCAGCCCAGCCCAGATGCGTCTCGAGGATCTGGCCGACGTTCATACGCGAAGGCACACCCAGCGGGTTCAGAACGATCTCGACTGGCGTTCCGTCGGGGAGGTACGGCATGTCCTCTTCCGGCAGAATGCGGGCGATAACGCCCTTGTTTCCATGCCGTCCGGCCATCTTGTCACCAACCGAAAGCTTGCGCTTCATGGCGATGTAGACCTTCACCATCTTGATGACGCCCGGCGAAAGCTCATCGCCCTTCTGCATCTTCGAGATTTTCTCGTTGGTGATCTTGCGCAGAACATCAATCTGACGCGAGGTCATCTCTTCGATCTCATCGATCTGCTCGTTGACGCGGGGGTCCTTGTCGGCATACCGAATGCGCTTGAGATTGCGGGTGGAGATGAGCTCGATCTGGTCGCGGTCGAGAACGTCGCCTTTACTAAGCAGCTTTTTGTTGGTGCGCTCGTCGTGGAGGTCGGCCAGCACTTCCTTCGAACCGAGAATGGCTTCGAGGCGCTTGAGACGCTCGTCGGTGAGAATTCGGATTTCGTCCGCGAGATTGCGCTCCAGCTTCTCGATCATCTCCTGCTCGATCTGCTTGGCGCGCTCGTCCTTCTCCTGCCCCTTGCGGGAAAAGATGCGAACGTCGACGACCGTGCCTTCGATACCCGGAGGGCAGGTCAGCGAAGCGTCGCGCACGTCGCCGGCCTTCTCGCCGAAGATGGCGCGAAGCAGTTTCTCTTCGGGCGTGAGTTGGGTCTCGCCCTTCGGAGTCACCTTGCCGACGAGGATGTCGTTGTGGCCGATCTTGGCGCCGATGCGGATGATTCCCGATTCGTCGAGATCACGCAGAGCGTGCTCGGAGACATTGGGAATATCCCGCGTAATCTCTTCCGGCCCAAGCTTCGTGTCGCGCGCTTCGATCTCGAATTCTTCGATGTGAATCGAGGTGTAGTAGTCATCGCGAACCAGCTTTTCCGAGATAAGAATTGCGTCTTCGAAGTTGTATCCGCGCCACGGCATGAAGGCCACGAGCACGTTGCGTCCGAGGCCAAGCTCGCCCTGCTCCGTGCACGGACCGTCAGCGATGACCTGGCCCTTGATGACGCGATCGCCCTTGCGCACGATCGGCTTCTGGTTGATGCAGGTGTTCTGGTTCGAGCGCTTGAACTTCGTCAACTGGTAGATGTCCGAGCCAACCTCACGCGAGAGCTGCGTGGGGTGATGCTCACCTTCGACGCGCACGATGATGCGTTCGGAGTCTACGGAGTCGATGATGCCGTTGCGTTTGGCCAGGATCACTGCGCCGGAGTCGCGCGCGGTAACGCCTTCCATGCCGGTGCCGACGAACGGAGCTTCGGCGACGAGCAGAGGAACGGACTGGCGCTGCATGTTGGCGCCCATCAGGGCACGATTTGCGTCGTCATGCTCAAGGAACGGAACGAGCGAAGCGGCGACCGAGACGAGCTGCTTGGGGCTCACGTCGACGTAGTCCACTTCGGACTTGTTGACCAGAACAAAGTTGCCCTGACGGCGCGCATCGACAATGTCCTGCACGATGTTCAGGTCGGCATCGAGTTCGACGTTGGCCTGCGCGATGGTGTGGCGATCTTCTTCCCACGCGGAGAGATAGAAGGAGAACGGCTCGAGATCCATGGTGCGCTTGCCGGATTTGCGCAGAGCTTCGTTCTGCTTTTTCGCTTCCGACGTTTCGAGATAGTCGCCCTGACGCAGACCGCTTTCGCCGGCATTCGTGACTGCGACAAAGTCGAGTGCGGTGCCGTCCTTGACGCGACGGTAAGGCGACTCGATAAAGCCGTATTCGTTGATGCGCGCGAAGCAGGAGAGCGACGAGATGAGGCCGATGTTCGGGCCTTCAGGCGTCTCAATCGGGCAAATGCGGCCGTAGTGAGTCGGATGGACGTCGCGGACTTCAAAACCTGCACGTTCACGGGACAGACCACCGGGCCCAAGCGCGGAGAGGCGACGCTTGTGCGTGATCTCCGAAAGCGGGTTGGTCTGGTCCATGAATTGCGAAAGCTGGGACGAGCCGAAGAACTCGCGGATGGCGGCCATCACGGGCTTGGCGTTGATCAGGTCGTGCGGCATGGCCGTCGACATCTCCTGATACACGCTCATCTTTTCCTTGATCGCGCGCTCCATCCGCACCAGACCAATGCGGAACTGGTTCTCCATCAGCTCGCCGACCGCACGGACACGGCGATTGCCGAGATGGTCGATGTCATCGACGTTGCCGATGTTCTTGCGCAGTTTGAGCAGGTAGCGGATGGTGCCGTAGAAGTCTTCGGGCGTGAGAGTGCGCTTATCGAGACCTTCGGGCGACTGATTCTCATACAGCTTGATGTTGAATTTGAGACGGCCGACGCGCGAGAAGTCGTACTTGCGCGGATCGAAGAACATGCCTTCAAACAGCGCGGTTGCGGTGTCGAGGGTCGGCGGATCGCCGGGACGCAGCTTGCGGTAGATCTCAATCAGCGCCTCTTCGGGCTTGCGCACGGAGTCGCGGCGCAGAGTGTTGGTGATGATGTTACCTACGTCGTCGCGCTCGGGGAAGAAGACCTCGAAGCTGGTGACGCCGGACTGGATGATTTTGTGCAGCTTGTCGGCAGAGAGCTCCTGGTTTGCCTCGTACATCAGCTCGCCGGTCGACATATCGACCACGTCAGAGGCGGTCATGGCACCGTCGAATTCGCTGGTCTCAACCTCGACAGCTGCCACCTTGCCGTGACGCAGGGCCTTGAGCACGCTGGGCGTGATCTTCTTGCCGGCGACACCGATGTCGCCATCGGGACCTTTGGCTGCGGCGGCGGGACGTGTGCCCTGGAGATTTGAAGGCTTGCCTTCTTCGGCGACCTTCCAGCTCAGCTTGCCGTCGGCTACCTGGATGGTGTCGACGGTGTAGAAGGTCTTGAGAATCTCTTCATCGGTGCGCAGGCCGAGCGCGCGCAGGAAGATGGTTCCGAGAAACTTGCGCTTGCGGTCGATGCGGACGTAGAGCGTGTTCTTCTGGTCGTACTCAAATTCTACCCAGGAGCCGCGGTAGGGAATGATCTTGCCCAGAAAGTAAGTGCGGTTGTTGGCGGTTTCGAAGAAGACGCCGGGCGAACGGTGGAGCTGCGAGACGATGACGCGCTCGGTGCCATTGACGATGAAGGTGCCATTCTGGGACATGAGGGGAATGTCGCCGAAGAAGACTTCCTGCTCCTTCATGTCGCGCAGGCTTTTGACGCCGGTTTCGGGGTCCTTGTCGTAGATCTTCAGGCGGATGGTGACTTTGAGCGGAGCCGAGTAGGTCATGCCGCGCTCTTCACACTCCGCCTGGTCGTACTTCAGTTGCAGACCGACGGGGTCGCCGCACTTGGTGCAGAAATCTGGCGTGTTCTTGTTGTAGGTGCCGCAGAAGTTACACAGCACGTCGCCGGGATGGAAGGGGTCGGTGATGACCATGTGACCGCAGCTGGTACAGGCGGTGCGGAGATGGTTGAGGCCCTTCAGGTAGCCGCACTTGCACTCCCAGTTGCCGATCGAGAAGTCGACAAATTCTAGCTCGGAGACGTTGCGAAAGTCGGTGATCGGGA